>Ga0315310_10002747_pt1 | contig 10966 bp, 3 predicted proteins | sample TDP5_MG_FD_203630 | JGI IMG/M metagenome (GOLD analysis project Ga0315310, IMG submission 203630) | Freshwater sediment microbial communities from Lake Towuti, South Sulawesi, Indonesia - TDP5 | ecosystem: Environmental > Aquatic > Freshwater > Lake > Sediment | place: Indonesia: South Sulawesi...
GTGATTTTTCTTTTTGCTTTAACCCCCTTGCCTGATGACCTCATTTTCATCCCGCTAGGGGTTTTACACTACAAGTTTGTTAAGGCATTCATTCCGTGTTCTTTGGGTAAATTGACGATGTGCTCTATTCTTGCCTACGGTGGAAAACTCTATTATGACGTTCTCAGTGCTATATTTGGGAAGGGAACATTTGAGATAGAGCTTCTTACCAGTGTAATCACCGCAATAATACTGATTCTCATTTTTGTGGCGATGTTCAAAATTGATTGGGAAAAAGTTCTTGGAAAGTACATAGGCGAGGGGAGTGAGAGAAAAAGTTGAGGGTGATAGCAGACTTCCACGTTCATAGTAGGTATAGCCGCGCTACAAGCCAACAGATGAACATAGAGGAGATCACACGTTTCGCTCAGATTAAGGGTTTGAACCTCGTTGGCACAGGAGACTTTACGCATCCCCGATGGCTGAAGGAGTTAAACGAAGAACTTGTTGAAATGCCCGGCGCAAGTCTTTACAAGCCAGCTAAAGACATCAAGTCTCCAGTTCACTACGTGATAACGGGCGAAGTCTCCACCATCTTCACCTTTGAAGGGCACGTCAAGAAGGTTCACCACGTCCTTTTAACCCCGAGCCTAGAGACGGCAGTTCAGGTTAACGAGCGGCTGGCGCAATACGGAAGTCTTACCGTTGATGGCAGACCAGTTCTGGACGTGACCGCGCCCCAACTTGTCGAGGATATAATGGAGGTTTCAGCTGAAAACGTGGTGATACCTGCCCACGCTTGGACCCCTTGGTTCAGCATCTTCGGCGCCTTCAGCGGGTTTGACCGAGTAGAAGACTGCTACCAAGACATGACGAAACACATCTTCGCCTTAGAGACGGGACTCTCCTCAGACCCGCCCATGAACTGGCGATTAAGCACGCTTGACAGGTTTGCATTAGTCTCAAACAGCGACAGTCACAGCGCTTGGCCGTGGAGGATCGGCAGGGAAGCCAACGTGTTTGAGCTTGAGCGGCTGACATATGAAGAGGTGGTTGATGCCATACGGAAAAGGGACGAACGCTTCGGATACACCATCGAAACGGACCCTGCGTATGGGAAGTACCACTGGACTGGCCATCGAAACTGTAAGGTTTCCCTCTCCCCTCAAGAGGCAATAAAGGTAGGGGGACGTTGTCCGGTCTGTCGCAGGGGGCTCACGAAGGGAGTGGAACAACGCGTAGAGGAGCTTGCAGACAGGCCTATGGGCTTCAGGCCTGAAGGCTCTGTGGGATATATGCACGTTCTGCCCCTCTCCGAAATTGTCTCCACGCTTCTGGGGGTGACCTATCCAGGCGTCGAAAAGGTTTGGAAGGTATATAACGCTCTTGTCGGGAGGTTTGGCGACGAATATGCCGTGCTGATAGATGCGCCCATAGAAGAGATGTCAAAAATTGTTGGTCCCAAGATCGCTGAGGCCATTGTTAGAGTTAGAGAGGGAAAGGTGAAGGTTGTACCCGGCTACGACGGGGTTTACGGTCAACTCGTGTTGTTTGAAGGAGAGAAAGGAAAGCTATCGGAAAAGGGAAGGGTGAAGCAAAGAAGCATGGCTGACTTCATGTGAAACGTTTGAAACAAGAGCGGTTTTTCAGTACAAGGAAGGTTATGCTAAACTACTCCTGAAGCCTTGATGGCCTTCACGGTCTCAGCAACCAAATCTGCTCTCTCAGGAACCATCACGTGGATTCCAGCTATTTTCGTAGGCGCAATCTTTGAAACCACTTCCACAATCATCTTTATTCCCTCTTTCACCTTGTCCTCTGCTTCTTTCAGTCGCGTGATCATCTCGTCAGGGATGATCACTCCAGGACAGTTTTTAACCATCCACTTTGCCATACCCGCAGACAGAAGAGGGGTGATTCCCACCAGAATCTTCACGTTTAAGTGGGAAATCTGGTCCATGAACTTCTCTAGGACGTTGGGATCGTAGAGGCACTGGGTCTGCGCGAACTTGGCGCCCATGTCAGCTTTTTTCTCTAACCTAATGATTTCTGGTTCAATGGGGTCGAGGCCTGGATTTACAGCCGCCCCCACAAACAGTTTTGGTGGGGTTTTTAGTTTTTTCCCTGCTAGGTCTATGCCTTCTTCCTGCATTCTTTTTATGGTCCATAGGAGCTGAACGGAGTCGAGGTCAAACACTGGCTTGGCTTCTGGGTGGTCGCCCAAGGTTATGTGGTCGCCTGTCAGAACTAGAATGTTTTTGATTCCTAGGGCATTTGCTGCTAGGATGTCTGATTGCAAAGCTAGTCGGTTTCTGTCTCGGCAAGTTATTTGGTAGATGGTTTCGAGGCCGGTTTGTTTCTCAATTAGGTGGCATGTTGCGAGGGTGCTCATAACTACGCGGCTTGTGGGGTTGTCAGTTACGTTTGTAGCCACCACGTCGTCTTTGATCAGTTTAGCGCCGTCTAAGAGGTCTTCGATGCTTGCGCTTTTGGGTGGGGTTAACTCTCCAGTGATTGTGAACTTAGATGTTGCCAAACTCTTTTCGAGGGAGCTAATAAAGCTCATTTTGCACTACTCCAAACGATCTGTTGGGGTGGAGTTGAAATCTGGTAGTTTCTCGGTTTTCTAAAAGCCTTAAACTTGTCCAGTTGCCCTGTGTCTTTCATGCGCTTGTAAATCAGTACCCAGGCACAGTTCTTTTGACGGTCTACTTCGCATTTTTCTTCCATGTGACCTGCACATGGGCCGTTAAGGAGTCCTTTTGGGCACCTTGAGATTGGGCAGATGCCGCCTGTTTCGTCGAGGATGCAGTCACCGCAGGCTAGGCAACGCTGATAGAACTCTCCTATGTGTTCGGTCATACCGAGGAATTTGGTGTTGAGGCCGGGTATAACGACTTTTCCAGTCAGTTCAACAAGTGTTTGAACGCCCACTCCGCAAGACAAGACAAGAATTGCGTCAGCGGCGTTTAGGGACGCTGATGCGGTTCTGAGGTCACGTTTGAGAGTTCTCTTGTCACATGGAGTTTCAATGACCATTGTTCCAACGATTTCTTTGTCGGTTAGGAGTTGCGCCATTTCTTTGACCTGTTCCTCACCGCCAGTTTGGCTGAGTGCTGCGCAGGTTCCGCAGCCTATGATGAGAACTTTTTTGCTGTCCTTTAGGCTCTCTCTTATCTCTTCTATTGGCTTTTTCTCAGTTATTATCATGGTGAACTTCTCCAAACAAGAGTTCTAGTTGAAGTTGTTTTTCCGTATATAAGCATTGTTTTTCTGGTGGCGTTGCCTTCCTTTTTTGGAAGGCGGGTAAAACTATGATCGCAAAGAGGTGTAGTTGAATCCGTGGTGTGAAGTGGATTGCGTGTGCTGTGTCGACAGCAGTGAAGTCGTTACACCCTGTTTTTTCAGCTGGTCTTGTTAGAGTTTTCCCGTAGCAAAGGAAATTCAATTACTTACAGTAGTATTGAACGATACAGTTTTTTCCTGTACCGTTATTTGAGAGAGGTTTTGTAGAAGCGGTTGATGTCTATTTGAAATTTTTGTTTTGTTTTAATTTTGTGTGAAGGTTTTTTGAAGAGTTTAAGTTTTTTATATAGATGTTTCTTCCATTATCTTTAAATAATTTTAAAGGGTATCTTTTCTGTGTATATTGAAAGGAGAAAGAAGGGTTCAGAATGTTTAAGAATCTGCTTAAGAAAGCTAGACCTCTCTTTCTGACATGCATGCTTTCGTTGGCAGTCCTGGCGGTTTTGACGCTGGGACCAATTCCTATCTATTCACCAATCATTAAGACGGCAACTTATCATGAGGGCAGTACTACGGTTGTGAAGGGCACGGCGCTGAGTAGCACTAGCTACCTAGATGTCAACGATGGGATTTACTACATAGTTGACCCCGCCTCTTCTTCCGTTACGCTGACCCAAACCTTAACCTATAGCAGTACCGTTAGTGTTTCGGGTTGGACCGACGTTCCCAATATTGACGGTGACGACTCAAGTTATGCCTACGCAACTGCAAAGAGTAAGGACTATTGGGTGAACGTCGATGACCACACATACAGCGGAACGATCACCAGTGTAGTGATCAAAATTGATTGCTGGACTGTCGGTGTTGACCCCTCGAACCCTGAGTTCCGTCTCTGCTTTTCCAAAGACGGTACCACTACTCCTCTTGCGACCTACGATTTCAGCTGTACGACGACCGAGGCTACCTACAGCTGGGACATCAAGAGCTACATCACCGGCTGGACTGACATCGATAATCTTAGGCTAAGGGTCGTTTCTTTGGATGCGGGAAGCTCAGATGTAACTGCGTGGAGGGTGGACTACCATCGAGTTGAGGTTCAATCAACTGCAACCGTCTATGAGATAAACGTTGAACACACTTCAGAACAGGTCACACAACCCGTAGTAAACATAACTCAAATCTACCTCTCAAGCAACTTCAAATTCAGCCAAACTGTAACAGCCCATCTTGAATGGTACAACTGGGCCACCAGCACATGGGTAAACATAAACACTGGATCGGTGGGAACGGCCGAGGTCACCTGGACCAAGACTTGGACCTCAGGATTCAGCAGTGTGGTCAGCGGCACAGGCTACATGAAGGTGAGACTCTACACCTCCAACGAAGCAATTTCACACCGCCTTTTCGAAGACCACCTGTTCTGGGACGTCACCTACCAAGCGCCAGACACAACCCCCCCAGCATGGTCACAAGCGGGGACAAACAACACCGTTGCCGGGCAACCCACCCTCTTCCACGTTAAATGGACCGACAACATTGGCTTGAGTGGCTTCATTTTTGGAACAAACAACACGGGAACCTGGCACAACGACACATTGACGCCAATGACAGGAACCACCAACTGGAGCAACGTAACAAAAATCCTAACTAGCACCGCTCCCGCCCTCGTTCAATGGAGAGTCTGGGCAAAAGACACGGCGAACAACTGGAACAACACAGGAATGCTTTCACTAATCAGTGCTAAACCCCCACACGCCGAATTCACCCACTCACCCTTGACCCCATACACCGTCCAAACCGTTACCTTCAACGCCACACCCAGCTATGATGTGGATGGTTACATCGTTAGCTACGATTGGGATTTCGGAGACGACACCAACGGCACTGGCAACATTACAACCCACTCATACGCTGACGACGGAGTCTACACTGTAACCCTCAACGTAACCGACAATGACGGATTTTGGGACACCTACTCTGCAGACATCACGGTACTCAACAGACCCCCGGTTGCAAACTTCACTGAATCCGCAGAAACAGTCGGTATTGGAGAGAACATCACTTTCGACGCTTCGTTAAGCTATGACCTAGACGGCTACATTGTAAACTACTTCTGGGACTTCGGAGACGGAACCAACCTTACTATTTTGGGTAGGGACTACACCGTCACTGCAACATCCCCATACATCGCAGTCCTCCCCACGTGCACCAAGGACGGATCATTGAAACCGGGCGAGACCTACACTGTCGCAATATACACGGACTACACCGGCAACGACATTCAGAGCTGGCAGTTCACCCTATACTTCAACTCCAGCATCCTGCAGGGAGGCATAAACAATACGGACACATGGACTGGCAACAACGTGACTAAAAGATTTTCCATATCTAAAAGACCAATTGTTCCAGAGTCCGAAAGGGTCTACGTGAATGAAACCCTCATGGCAAAACCTGCCAACTACACCATGGACTACACCGCAGGCAACATAACATTCAAAAAAGCCCCAGGCGTGGGAGCACAAATAAAGGCAATCTACTTCTACGGTGGGGTCACCAACGGAGACCTCATCACCACAGCAAAAGATTCCTCAGCCATCTTTATGCCTGGATCATTCAACAACACGGCGGGCGAACTGGAACTCACAGGAGCGATCTTCATGTTCATCTTTGAGCCTGCTCCTGTCACATCTGGACCAGGGACTCTAGCCTATGTAACTTTCACGGTGGTTGGCACAGGATATTCCGACATAGCCCTGGGAAACCAAACGAAGCTCATCGGATACACCGATGTCAGGTGGGGTTATGACATTTTTGGACAGTGGAAGTATGGAGGGTGGGGAGACCCATACGATATCATAAGCGCGTCTGTGCCGGGTCACTTCCAACACGGCTCCTTTACCAATGTAGTAACCGTGGAACACTCCTACGATGAAGCTGGAGAATACACAGTCACTCTAACCGCTACAGATGATGATGGCGCATCAGCTTCAGTTTCAGCCAACAAGACAGTTCTTAGCATTGGGTATCCAGTGGCTCACTTCACCTACTCGCCTCCAACCCCGTACACCGATGAAACCGTAACCTTCAACGCCACATCCAGCTATGATCCAAACGGCCACATTGTTAGCTACGCCTGGGATTTCGGAGACACTAACAAAGGCACTGGCAACATTACAACCCACTCATACGATGACGATGGAGTTTACACCGTAATCCTCAACGTAACCGACAACGAGGGGCTGTGGGACACCTATTCTAGAGACATCACGGTGCGCAATAGGCGTCCAGTTGCAAATTTCACAGAGAACGCAACAACGGTGCTCACAGACGAACCTATTCACTTTAACGCTTCTGCAAGCTCCGATCCCGACGGTTCAATTGTCAGCTACTTCTGGGACTTCGGAGACGGCACCAACGCAACTGGTGTGACCGCAGACCACTCCTATGCTGATGACGGAACGTACACGGTCACCCTAACAGTCACTGACGATGACGATGCAACAGACACGGCGAACGCCACCAAGACTGTTCTGAATAGACCTCCAGTGGCTTCGTTCACCGAGAACGCCACTACCGTGCTAACTGGCGAAGCTATTCGATTTGACGCCTCAGCCAGCCATGACCCTGACGGCTCTATCCTTAGCTATTCGTGGCAATTCGGAGATGGAACCAACGCAAATGGCATGGTTGTAACCCACTCCTACGCTGACGACGGAACATATACCGTAACGTTGACCGTTACTGACGACGACGGCGCCACAGACTCAGCAAACGCCACTAAGACTGTGTTGAACAGACCTCCTGTCGCCATTTTCACAGAGTCTGCGGAAACAGTCAAAGTTGGCGAGACAATCAGCTTTAATGCTTCTGCCAGTTATGACCCAGATGGCTCCATTGTTAGCTACTTCTGGACCTTCGGCGACGGCACGAATGCTACAGGTGTTACAACAAGCCACTCGTACGCTGACGATGGCGTCTACACCGTCACCCTAACAGTAACCGACGATGATGGTGCCACTGACTCAGCTAACGCCACCAAAACCATCTCAGAAAATCTGCCCCCCGTGGCTTCATTCAGCGAGAACGCCACAAGGGTCTTCACAGGTGAAGTTATCTCCTTTAACGCTTCTGCCAGCTACGATCCCGATGGCTCTATTGTTAGCTACTTCTGGGACTTCGGCGACGGCTCGAACGCGACCGGCGCCATAGTCAGCCACTCCTACAACGATGATGGAGTTTACATTGTCACCCTCACCGTCACAGACGACGACGGAGCAACTGATACTGCCAACGCCACCAAGACAGTTCTGAACAGGTCTCCTGTCGCCTCGTTCACAGAGTCCGCAGAAACTGTCAACACTGGTGAGGTGATCTCGTTTAACGCTTCTGCCAGTTCTGATCCTGACGGCTCCATAGTGAGTTACTTCTGGGAGTTTGGCGATGGCACAAACGGGACCGGCGCCATAGTTAGCCACTCTTACGTTGATGATGGAGTCTACGTTGTCACTCTCACCGTCAGAGACGACGACGGAGCAACTGATACTGCAAGCGCTACTAAGACGGTGTTGAACAGGCCTCCTGTCGCCTCCTTTACTGAGTCGGCAGAGACTGTCAACACTGGTGAGATGATTTCGTTTAACGCTTCTGCCAGTCATGACCCCGACGGCTCCATTCTTAGCTACTTCTGGGATTTCGGCGATGGAACCAACGCTACAGGCATGATGGTCGCCCACTCCTACGCTGACGACGGAACATATACCGTAACGTTGACCGTTACTGACGATGATGGTGCCACTGACTCAGCTAACGCCACCAAAACTGTTCTGAACAGGCCTCCTATCGCCATTTTCACAGAGTCTGCGGAAACAGTTGGCATTAGTGAGACAATTAGCTTCAATGCTTCTGCAAGCTCCGATCCCGACGGCTCTATCACCAGCTACTTCTGGACCTTCGGCGACGGAACCAACACAACCGGCGTTACGGCCACCCACTCGTACAGCGCCGCTGGAACCTACACAGTGACTCTAACAGTTACAGACGACGATGGTGCAAAAGACTCGGTTAACGCCACTAAAACCGTCTTAGAAAATCTGCCTCCGGTAGCCTTGTTCACTGAGAACGCCACAACCGTCTTCACTGGCGAAGCTATCTCGTTTAATGCTTCTGCCAGCTACGATTCTGACGGCTCTATTGTTAGTTACTTCTGGGAGTTTGGCGACGGCACCAACGGCTCGGGTGTAACTATAGAACACGTTTATGCTGACGACGGAATCTACGTCGTCACCCTAACCGTCACAGACGATGATGGTGCAACAGGCTCGGCTAACGCCACTAAGACTGTTTTGAACAGGCCTCCAGTGGCATCATTCACGGAGAGTGCAACGACAGTGCTAACCAACGAAGCTATTTCGTTTAATGCTTCAGGTAGTTATGATGTGGACGGCTCTGTTGTTAGTTACTTGTGGGACTTCGGCGACGGAACCAACGCCACTGGTGTTACGGCAAGCCACTCCTACTCTGACGACGGAACGTACACAGTCACTCTAACAGTCACTGATGATGATGGTGCAACCGACACCGCCAGCTCAACCAAAACGGTGCTAAACAGGCCTCCAGTTGCCATTTTCACCGAGTCCGCTGAAAGTGTTTATATTAACGACACGATTAGCTTCAACGCATCTCTGAGCTATGACGCTGACGGATCCATAGCTAGTTACTTCTGGGACTTCGGGGACGGAACCAACGCTACTGGCGTTACGACCGCCCACTCTTACAGCGCACTTGGAACGTACACTGTGACCCTAACTGTAACAGACGATGACGGCGCAACCAGCTCGGCTAACGCCACCAAAACTGTCTCGGAAAATGTACCTCCTGTTGCCCTGTTCACTGAGAACGCCACCACCGTTCTTACTGGCGAAGCTATTTTATTCAACGCTTCAGCCAGCTATGACCCCGACGGCTCCATTGTTAGTTACTTCTGGGATTTCGGTGACGGCGCCAATGGCTCGGGTGTGACTATAGAACACTCTTATGCTGATGATGGAACCTACACGGTTACTTTAACAGTGACTGATGACCGAGGTGCAACTGACTCAGTCAGCGCAACTAAGACCGTTTTGAACAGGCCTCCTACTGCGTCGTTTACGGAGTCCGCGGAAACCGTTTCCACCGGCGAAACAATTTCGTTTAATGCATCTTTGAGCTCTGATCCTGACGGTTCGATTGCCAGTTACTTCTGGGAGTTCGGTGACGGAACCAATGCCACAGGTGTTACGACTAGTCATTCCTACTCTGACGACGGAACCTACACAGTCACGCTAACGGTTACTGACGACGATGGTGCAACCGACACTGCCAGCTCAACCAAAACGGTGCTGAACAGGCCTCCAGTTGCCTCGTTCACTGAGAACGCCACTACTGTGCTGACTGGTGTACCCATTCACTTCGACGCTTCTTCAAGCTCTGATCCCGACGGATCAATAGTTAGTTACTTCTGGAATTTCGGAGATGGCACTAACGCCACAGGTGCGGTTGTAGACCACTCGTATGCTGATGACGGAACTTACACGGTTACCCTAACAGTCACTGACGACGATGGTGCAACCGACTCTGCTACCGCCACTAAGACCGTTTTGAATAGGTCTCCTGTTGCCTCGTTCACTGAGTCCGCTGAAACAGTTGGCATTGGTGAAACGATTAGCTTTAACGCCAGTGCCAGCTATGATCCCGACGGCTCAGTTGTTAGTTACTTCTGGGAATTTGGCGACGGCACTAATGCGACTGGCGTTACTACCACCCATTCTTATGGTTCAGCTGGAACTTACACAGTGACTCTCACGGTTACCGATGATGATGGTGCAACCGACTCGGCTAACGCCACCAAAACCATCTTAGAAAATCTGCCTCCGGTAGCCTTGTTCACTGAGAACGCCACCACCGTCTTCACTGGCGAAGTTATTCTTTTCAACGCATCCGCCAGTTACGATCCAGACGGCACTATTGTTAGCTATTACTGGGACTTCGGCGATGTGGTAATTACCACAAACACAGCTAGTCCAGGTGCAAATTCTGGTGCTTGGACGAATCCGCAAAACGCATACGGAAGTGACAATGTATACGCAACAACAATCACAAATCTGGCCGAACACACCTATTATAATTATGGGATAGCCGGTTCTGGCAGCATCACTAAGGTTGAAGTTATCGTCGAGTGGCGCTCTTCAAGCACGAAAGGGACGCTTGAAATCTACGTCAGCTGGGACGGCGGAAACACTTGGAGCAGTAAATACACGGTTCCCAACCGCCTCACAGAAGGACAAGACTCCGTAGACGTCACTGGAGCTACGACATGGACCTGGACAAAGCTCAGTGATAGCAATTTCCGAGTGAAGGTAAAAGCAGTAAGAACAGGGCCACCTACTCCCACATGGTATCTCGACTGGGTTCCTGTGAGAGTTACAGAGATGACTGGCGGAACTGCCACTGGCAAGGTTGTAACCTACTCATACGCTGAGGAAGGAACCTACACCGTTACTCTTACAGTTACCGACAATGATGGTGCAACCGACTCGGTCAATGCCACCAAAACCGTTAAGAATAGGCCTCCTGTTGCGTCGTTCACGGAGTCCGCTGAGACCGTTTCCACTGGCGAAGTGATATCGTTCAACGCTTCAGCCAGCTATGATTCTGACGGATCCATAGTTAACTACTTCTGGGACTTTGGCGATGGCACCAACGC
>Ga0315310_10002748_pt1 | contig 10966 bp, 13 predicted proteins | sample TDP5_MG_FD_203630 | JGI IMG/M metagenome (GOLD analysis project Ga0315310, IMG submission 203630) | Freshwater sediment microbial communities from Lake Towuti, South Sulawesi, Indonesia - TDP5 | ecosystem: Environmental > Aquatic > Freshwater > Lake > Sediment | place: Indonesia: South Sulawesi...
TGGAGCCGTAAGCTCACAACTAGACTGGCCATACCTGATCGGAGCAAGCTTTGTTCCAGAAGACGTTTTGAGACTCCATGATGTAGCCACACTGCCAGGAACAACCTACAACGTGGTTATAACGACATAGGGAGGCTAAAAAATGACAGTTTTAGCCACCCTAAAAGACGGCAGAATGATTGCACAAGCCAGCTTCACCGCAAAATGGGTAGCCGCAGGCTCAACAGGCTTCATAACTGCAACAATTTCGGACCTCAGAACAGCAGAGGCTGTACTAGGCATAAACCTCACCGGAACCACTGGACAGTCAATCAGCCCCTACCTAGGACCTTGGACTGCTGGAAACGTTGTGGGACTCTCAGTGTATGTGGGAACAGCTCCTGGTGGAGCAACAGGAACAAGCGTCGGCGGAACCGTTCAGGTCGTAGGGTTCTAAACCAAACATCCCCTTTTTTCTTTTTCAGCAGCTTCCGGTTTTTTGGTCGTTAAACACGGAGATAGCTCCCCAATCTCGGAACAGTCTGGTTCCCCACCTAACATTAAACTCCGGAAGCTCCTCATCTAAAGCCATTTTTAAGGCGCCATAAATTATGTTGGCTCCAGCGAAAGTGGATAGAACCATGGTTCCCTGTATTCTCGGGTTACATTCCATGATTTTAGGAACCCCTTCAGCATCAAGTTTAAACTGGTAGCCATGGGCATATTCTAACCCAATCTTTTCACTCAGTTTCCTTGAGTAACCAATTATTTCCTCGTTATTTTCAACAGTTCCAATGAATGTTATACCCGTCCTCATTAAGTCTCTTGTCCGTGGAACAACCACAACAACATCATTCTTCTTGGCTAGAACGTCGACGGAATATTCTTTACCGGGCAGATACTCCATAACTATTAATTCTGGAAATTTTTCACCCAAAAAGTGTAGGTCTTCCTTGCCAACGTAAACTGAGGCTTTCTCGGGTTTCTCATTGTAGAAAAGCCTTTTTTTGTCTATGGATGCATCGATTATCCGTAATCCAATCATGCCACGTGATATTGCTGGCTTAATAACAACACTTTTCTCGGGATAACCTAACTTACAGATACTTTCCTCTAGCTGGGTGAGTGTCTCGGCTAAATAATACTCCGGTGTTGGCACTCCAATACTTTTTGAAAGCTCTATTAAGGCGGCTTTACTGTTAGTTAGTTTTATCACCTCACTGTCGGACACGGCAATTGGGACGGGCCGCCCTCTAACAAGAGACAACTTAAACAGTTCTTCATTTACCTGTGGCAGCACAGTATCAATATTTTCTATGTCACAGATGTTCAAGATTTCAGAAAGAAAGTTGTAGTCCCTCGGGTTTGGAATCTGATAAAATTTATCACAAAAGTATCTACCCACCACATCACTTCTAATGTCCACCCCAACTATTCTGATTCTCCTTCTAGACTTCTTAAGCGAATATAGCGTGCCGATTGTTCCAGGAGATCCCACTCCCGTGACAAGAATGGTTAAGGTCACAGAAAACAGCCCCACACAAATTCATACGCCTCGGCGTAGGGTACTCGCACCTGTGCGCCGCGAACTTTCAGGTGAGCAAGGAAGGCGTCTGGTGTAAAGTATGACGGGCGGCCTTGGATCTGTGATTTGTAGCATTTGAACACCTGCATCTTTCGTCTAGCGTTCAATTTTGATAGGGTGATGTAAACGTTGGGCGAGAAGGTGGGGCAACTTGCTATACTTTCGTAGCCCAGTATAATCGAGTTTCGAAAAATTGTCAGGCAACAGTCAGCCACGACTTGGTGGTCCTGATGAAAATCGTGTAGACTCGGGCAGAGAACCAGAAATGGCTGGAATTCCTGGTTGATTTTGAAGAGGATATCCCTGATTTCCTGCTTGTAATTCTCCAATATGTTTCGCGGGTACTTGTACTCAATGAGCTTATCTATGCCGAGGAGCTTTACGGCTTCCCGGTGCTGTTCAAGATGGTCAACGTTCAATGGATCCTCAGTGCAAGGTGCAAAGTATACGCTCCATATCACGTTACCATCCACACGCAGCTTGGAGATAAGACCCCCACAACCGATTTCAGCGTCGTCCGCATGAGGAGAAACCATAAGAACCTTCATACTTTTCCCACAGATCAGTGGATTAGAAAATTATTAAATTATGTTATCATCTTTTCAGTAAATTATTTATCCATTCTTTTATTTTCTGTGCTTCCTTATCGAAGTCTACGTCCTTTCTAAACTTTTCAGCCGTGTTCCTACACATTTCCCTGTGCCGGTCGGGCTCAGAGAAAAACCTTATTTTCTCAATATTTTGGTTCGGGGTACCAAGGTCTAGGTCAATACAGTTAACGGAGTCTTCATAGAGGTCTCCTTCCAAAGTATACCATTCATCACAGTAATGTTTCTTCACGATGCATGGACGTCCACAGGCTAGGGCTTGACGTGGTATAAACCCACCGCAGCCAGTGTGTTTAACATGCCACACGAAAGCTGAGTCTTTAATAGCCTGAGGCATTAAGCAGCTTTGAATAACACTGTCCCTTTCATCTATCCCATGCATTTTAAATGTGAAGTCAGGTAACGCTTTTTCGTAAATGAGGAAGTACCTGTAGTCTGGCATGAACCGTATGTGAGTTAAGAAGCTTTTAACCACGTTATGGTTGACCGGCGCAGAGTAAGAATAGTCCACATGGTGTTCAGGATGGTACGTTAAGCAGTTAGTGTCAGGCATCGGCGTTTTTATAGCTGCCAAAACGTTGCGGGTATGCGTGGGCAGAACTCCTGTATCTCCTATATGTCTTATGTATGTCGCTTTGGGCATATACTCCTGCACAAGCTTGGCATAAGGCTCATCATGCCTCAGGTACGTCGCAACTATAAGGTCGAAGTCCATTTTCAGAAACGTGTCAAAGGTGATAGCTTTCTGAGTGTATTCGCCACTTCCTATTTTCAGTGGAATATAATAAATCCCGTCTATAAACTCGACCTCACCGTATTGCTGCACCGGATCCAATATACGCGAATGCCATTCTTTGTCGGGTACTCCAAGATACTGGTCTATAGTGTCAGGTGGGTTTCCATAGGGTTCAGCGATCTTCCAAAAACCCTTGGTGAACCAGTCTAACCCGATGGGCCTGAAAAGATTCATTTTCAGTCTTTTCTCAAAAAGCAGGTGCAACGAATAGTAGAGGTCGCTGTGATGGTAATCTACGAAGACGTTGAAGAGTGTACCCTCCTACCACCTATCGGGGCAAATCATCCAGCCATTCTTTTATTTTCTGTGCTTCCTTATCGAAGTCTACGTCCTTTCTAAACTTTTCAGCCGTGTTCCTACACATTTCCCTGTGCCGGTCGGGCTCAGAGAAATATTTTATCTTTTCAATGCTTTGTTTCATTGTGCCGAGGTCCAAGTCTATGCAGTTAATCGAGTCTTCAAACAAATCTCTCTCCAAGGAATAGTATTGATAGCAATAGCTTTTCTTTATGATACAAGGTCTACCACATGCAAGAGCTTGTCTAGGTGTAAATCCGGTGCAACCTGCACGTTTAACATGCCACACCCATGCACTGTCCTTAATTGCTTGAGGCATTAGTTCGCCTGAAATGACACCGTCCCGCCCAACCCCATGTATCTTAAAGGTGTAGTCTGAAAGAGCCTTCTCAAACTTTAAAAATAGAGGAAGGTCAGGTTCAAAATTCGGGTTAATTATGAAACTTTTTATTACGTTATGGTTAGATGGCTCCACATAGTGAAATTCTTTGCTGTGTTCAGGATAATATTTTATGTAGTTTACACGAGGAGGCATAGGCATATTTGTCGCAAGCATAATATTTCTGCATACTCCAGGCACAATAAGAACATCTCCAATCTGTCTAACGTACCTCGCTTTAACTGCCCGATTTCTGTTATATAATGAGAGAAGACTCGCCCAAGGCGAATCGTGAAGGTTATATGTTGCCAGTATGACATCAAAATCCATAGACATAAACTTATCAAACGTGATGGCCTTCTGCACATATACATCGCCCCCAGCTTTCCCGAATTTCACAGGAATATGATATACGCCATCTGCCACCTTGGCTTCATTCGGAATACGTAAATATTGATCAATGGTGCCAGGTGCATTACCGTAGGGTTCCGCTATCCTCCAAAAGCCTTTCTGAAACCACTCTAACCCGATAGGTCTGTAAAGGTTAAAACCAAATCTTTCCTCAAAAAGTAGGTGCAACGAATAGTAGAGGTCTCCATGGTGATAGTCTACGAAGATATTAGTCAATATCATCACTGTAAATGATCATTTTTCTGAGTTACATTGACCTGTGAATAAGGGTGATGGTGAATCTCATAACCCTGCGGTCAATCCTTTCACGGTTAAGTTTGTAGTGGTTAATCAGGTTCTCTATACCCTGCAAGTATGTGTTCTTAAAGTCACCTATTTCCTCATACGGCTCTATGGTGGCAGCCATCTTCCATAAGGCTGCTCTCTTTTCAAATTCTAAAAGCTCGCCTCGGTTTGTTATCTTATCTGGAGGTGTGCCTCTTAACCATCTTCCAGTCCAAGCGGCTGAACCGCTGCTGAAATGAAGCCATCCGAATGGGTAAATGTCTTCGACGCTGTTATAGGATGGGTAGACTCTACATTGAGGAACATATCCGAAGTTCAGGTGCATGGCTCTTAGCTGTATGGACATCCAGCCGAAGGTGTCAGCGTCCTCGTTCTGTGTTGGGGTCCAGTCCAGCTCTTTAATGTAGACTTCTTTCGGGAAGGTTTTGGAGCCGAAGTTTAAGTCTGTTTTGAGAATATCTTTCCTTTTAGCAAAAAAGAAGCAAGGCTCGAAATTTGGGCCAGCATCTCCAGATGGGGTTGTTGGGCAGCCGAAGCGTTGAAGGAGAATCTTGTACAGTCCTTGGCTACAACTGCCTCTAGGTGAGCCGACAGCATCAAACTGTTGTCCCTTTATCAGATTAAAACATTTGCGGATTACTCCTTTTTGGTAAACGTAGCTATCGTTCTCCATGAACACTATATAATCGTCACCGCAGACCTCCAGACATTTAACTAAAGGTTCAGCCGCACCCGCACTCCTGTTCATGTATAGCCAGGTTACCTTCGGGTTTCCTAGAAATCTATCTCGAACATAATTAGCTACCTTCTCGTCAACGTCAGAGTTATAGCATATATAGAGCTTGTCTACCTCGTCCTGCCACACGGTGTCAAAGGATTTAAAGAACATCAGCGTTATGAAAGGGTCATCTGCTGGAACAAGTGCAGCACAGCTCATCTTTACATTAAACCTCCTTAAGGCTTTCAAAGAAGGCTTTCCATTCACTCTTTATTTTGTTTTTGTCGAACAGCTCTATGGCTTTCTTTCTACCCTCAGCAGAAATCCGTTTAGCAAGATCCTCGTCTTCAAGCAGCTTTGACACGTAGCCCCTTAATTCAAGGAGGGAATCTGAAGTAAACCCGTTTATTCCGTTATCTATTAGGTACGGGACCTCGATCCAGCCCCATCCCGCAAGCTTGGGGCCGATAGCAACTACAGGAGTTCCCGTCATAAATGCTTCTTGGAAAGCCATCGTGTACGGGGCGGGAAAAGTGCAGGTGTAGAAGAAAACCCTGCTTTCTCTCAGCACTTGTTTAAGCTCTTCGTAGGATAGTTCTCCTCCCCACAGCTTTCCGGTATCCTCGTTTGCATGGCCGTAAAGTTTTCTCGGGAACCCTCTTGTAGCCTTGTCGAATATATGGAACTTTAGGGCGTCATCCCTCTTCTTCATTGATTGGGCAATAGTGATAACTTGTTTAACGTTTCCGATCCATCCCTTATATTCTTCGGGGTCCTTGTAGAACCTTATGAAAGCGTCTTCTCCAGCGTAATCGGGGATTGACCGTTCAAACGGTGAGTATCTAACAATTTTGAGTCCTTCCCTTCTAAACAGGGCTAACACATGTTCAGTTCTCTCTACAGCCTGTCCAATGGACCTGAAAACCACATGTTTATGCTTGATTGTTTTCCAGTTTGTTGGAAGCCACGCTTCTATACCATGGATGAAAATTAGGTCGCACCATTCTACCAGTTTTTCTGGAATAGGTGCTCCCCAATATGTAAGTTTACCTGCTAAATTGGCGAGCTTTTCATCGTAGAATACATCCTTTAGAGGAGGTCTTGAATCTTCACCTGGTCTAGCTGGGTTTCTGTAGACACCCTGACTTACCACTTGGTGGCCAAGCTCGTTGAGAAGCTTAACCTCTTCATATTCGGCAATCGAATGGCATGAGAGGTATAAAATTTTCATAGTTTAACCCTTATGAATCCACAAGCTTTGGCCATGATCTAGAATGCATCTGAATTTGTTTGTTTCGAGGAGCCACCTCTTAGAAAGTCTTGTTTTACCGCCGTTTGCAAAGTTGTTATCATCTAAAAGGACAATGCTTCCAGGTTGGAGGTTTTTGCAGGCTGCTTTAATCTCGTTGAGCTGGTGCTGTTGGGCTTCTGTTGCGTCGGCAGGCGGGTCTGGACAATCCAAGCTGTCAAGGTAGAGGAGATCTATTCTCTGGCTGAACTTCTCAAGAAACTTCACTGAGTCCATGACCTTGTAGGTTATGCAGTCTGCAAACTCTTTTGTAGCATCCATGGAAACCTTCATGTTCAGAGGGTTATTGTCTACGGTGAACAGTTTTGTACCGTACTTTTTACAGAATGCGCCGAAGAGGGTTGTCGAGCAGCCACCTGGATCATCCTTCATCCTTTGTGTTCCAGTCTCAACAATTATCTCGCCTTTGTTCTGCAGCAGCAGGTTGAGGGCTACCTTAAAGGTTAAGTATTTTGGGCTTTGCACAAACTCTAAGTAGCCATACTGCTGGCGGAGCCAGTCGTTTTCCCAGAATACGAATTCTTCAGTGCTCAGATGGAAGCCTCTGCAATTTCTTTCAGCAGTTCATTCCATTTAGGAATAAGCAGTGACCAGTCGTATTTCAGGGCAAATTCTCTGCTTGTTTTTCCGAAAGCCCCTAGTTTTCCAGTGTTCATATATGCGTCTTCCATGCATTGAAGCAGGCTTCTCAAGTTTGGTACAGGGTAAGCGGCTGAGAATGGAAGCCAAACTGGAACATCAACCCACACGTCTTCAGGAATGGTGTCTATTAGCCATCCGTGACCGCTAACAAGTTCAATCATTGAAGAAGCGTTAGTGGTAATCACAGGTACTCCGCAGCTCATCGACTCTATGAGTGGCAGTCCGAAACCTTCACCCCAGCTTGGCAACACGAATACATCAGCCATAGTGTACACCTGTGCAAGTTCTTCGTCTTCCAGTGGGGAAAGTGTCAGGTTACGCTTAACACTGAGAACCTGTTTTGTTAAGCCGTACTCCTCTGTAAACTCAACAATATTGTAGCTATTGGGCCATGATCCCGCAAGGGTTGTAAGCATGTAAATCATTGAGTCAGGATGCTTTTCTTGAAACCGTTTGAAGGTAAGTAATAGTTGGCATGGGCATTTTCTTTCCCCGAAGTTGGCACCCGCGAACAAGTATATGAACTTGTCTTCTGGAACTCCATGTTTTTTTCTCAGTTCAGCCCGTTCTTCCCTGGTTATTGGATGAAATATTTTGGTGTCTACTCCGTGTGGAATCATTTTCACCATGAAGTCTGGAAAATGTTTCAGGAGCTCCTTCTCTCCGAATTGACTCATTGCCACCAAGTAATCCGCATTGACAACGCTGTTAGCCCATTTTTTTGTCATAGGGGCATCGATGGGGAAATGAGCAGCCCAAGGTTTGCTGGGCTTTCCAAACGCGAACATAAAAGAATCGAAGAGGCTTATGACGGCTTCAAGTTCGAACTTTTGTATGTAATACTCAACGGTTGGCCTATCGCCTGTCTGTCCCCACATTGGAACAACGGGCACAGTATTTCCTTTAGGTGTGTGAGCAAAGAAAGTTTCTCCCCAAACGACGTAGGGTCCTCTGCCTCCCATATTGACAACTTGGTGTCCCACATCTGCAAGGCCGTAGCACACTTCTTTAGTAACTCGCCCGTAACCGGTGCTTGCGGTTAATGGCGCCGAGATCCAGCCAAGCCTCATTTCACCAACTCCAACAGTTTCTTCAAGCAGTCCACGTTCGTTTTTGCCTTCAGCTTGGTCTTTACTTCGTGGAAACGCCAGAATGTTTTATCATCTAAGTCAATGTTTAAGTTCATTCCAGACTTGTAGGTTATCTTAGAAATCATAACTTCCCCGACAATGGCTTGGGAAGTTTGACTAGGCTCTATAATAGCAATAGGTTCCTCTTTGTTTTCCGTAAATACTAGTATTTTTGCATCATTTTTTTGAATCTGCTCTATTTGCCTATCAGTTAAAAGAATCTTTACATTACCCTTCTTGGTAATATATGCTCTCTTTACCTCAAAGTTTCCTTTACGTGTTAAGAAATCCGGAGTTTTTATTCTTTGATAAACAATGTCCTCTGGTTTCCAACCTTTACGCAACAACCAGTTATAAGCTAATTCCTCTGTTTTATGCAAATGTATCTCCCTACATGCATATAGACACCAGCAATATACTTTTATGACTTTCGATATGAGTTAGTTTTAGAATAGAAAGAGGTGTATGCATTGGACAGTAAAGGTATTAGACCTATTGTTGAACGTTTTCTGTTGCCCAACCATCTAATGGCTGTAGAGTTTGCTGAAGGGTGGCTTTTCTCCAGAATTGTTCGAAGAAGAATCATGATGTATAAACCGTACTCTTTGATAGATGCTGCTGGAAGCACTGTGAGCATAGCGACAGTCTCAACTCAAGCTGAACTGAGACTAAGAGATCCACGAAATAAAGACGTCGACATCTTATACATTAAAGACAGCACAGATGCGGGGTATCCATGGCTGATGTATGGCGCCATCGGCTGGAAACCTCACCAGGTCTTTATTTATCCACGAATACCCGAAGGTTCAGACATTCCTCCTAAGTTTCCCGAAATAGATCCAATTCAACCGTCGGCTGGAAACTTCACAGGATACTATAGTGGCCACGAATCACCTTACGATGAACCTACAGACTTCTTTGAATATGTGATCGTGCCTGGTCTACATGTGGGACACGAATTCTACAATTACCACCCGAAGACCATCAATCCCGTAGCCAACATACTATTCGCTCTCTACCACTTCCAACTGTTTAAGCCAGGTGGAAAAGACAACCGGATCATACGGGACATATCTTTACGCCATGTACCAGCAGCCTTCCTAACTGTAGGCTACACAAGTAAACCCAAAACCCTTGGAGATACATTAAAAAAGGATTGGGATGCTGTACCGATTTCACTAGAAGAGGCTGCTACCTTGGAGGTATCTTAATGCCGGAACTAACAAGGGAAGAAATTCGTGAAAGGCTTCAAACCGACAGCGTACTAATAGGTTCTTCCAGAACACCGTTAACCGCCGCGGTTGCAACACGAAAGATAAGAAATATTGTTCTTATCCTGCTTCACGGTGATGGAGTAGCAAGCCGCACCGTTGACATAGAAAAACTCGAGACAGATGGCTCAACCTACACCGATAAGTTCACGACCGTGCCCGTAGCTCCCGCCGATGTCAGACCAATTCCACCCGTAGAATGGGACCTAGAGAAGCCAATTCTGGTCCTTGAAGGTGGAACAAGACCCTACGGAACAGTCAGTGCCGGATCAGGTGTAAACGCGACCATAATCTATTGGGACAACGATATTTAGCGATACCCAACTAACGTTCATTAAGTGTAACGGTGTTGACTAATGGTTGAGCGAGTGAGGAAACTCAAAGAAGAGCCTATACTAGATGAGAGAATCCCCCATCCCTATCGTGAGTTCCTTAAGGAACTCCGAACCATAACGGCGAAGTTACAGGAAATTAGCGAGAAGCTACCTATCACTGTTCCGCCAACGGCTCCTGCGGTTCGGCCACCACCAGTAGGACCGCCCATCATCAAGATTCCAGCAATTACTTTACCAAAAGAAGAATTCCTGGACATATATGTTCAGGCTCTAGAGAAGCATGGTGCTCTAAAGTTTTCAGACGACCTATACGTGCAAACCGTTGACCTAAGCACAGACCGGTCAACACCCGCTAAAATTGAAGAATTTTCTAAACTGAAAGGCATAGCCCTAACAATATTCACCAACACAGGCACATTCGACCTATACATAAACAAAAAAGACAATGAACACAAGCTAACCTTTACCGCTCTCACATACCCCCAGACGTTTCTCCTCGATTGGTTCCAACTCAAAACTATATACATTGGAAATGCAGCACAGAGTGGAAAGTCAGCGGTTCTCATAGCGTGGAAGCGGCTGAGTTGAGATGAAATGCCCCTTGGAGACCCTCTACATGGACGGATACGCTCCAGCTTGAGGATTTTGAAGGTAGTACCCCTTCCTCTTATGGAGTACGGTTTCGAGGATCAAGACCCTTCTTTCTTCAATACATTGTGGGATAATGAATGCGGTTTCGTTACTTCACCAGTACACTCTGGACTGTACGCTCTGAAAATATATACGGCTCCGTATCCAAGTATGAGAACTCCGCTGATAGTTAGATCGTTGCCCTCTGGAATCCACAACGTGTACTTTCGCTTCTATTTATATCTGCCCGATTTCCCTGGTGCAACTTTCTCATATTGCTTCCGTGTAGGCTCGTATCGAGCAGAATATTACGGTTTTTGGCCTCCTGACACCTGGTTAAGTATAAGAACAGACTGGCTCGGCAATTGGTACTTCGCGCCAAGAGACAATATGGTCGGTAATCCTCTAGTTTTAAACAATTGGTATCTGGTAGAGTATCTCGTTTCAGATACTTTAGGTCTCGGCGTTATCCAGATGAAAGTGGACGGAACTCTTCTATACGACGTGGCAACTAATATAACTCCAGGTAATTTGACTCATTATGGGTTCGAAATGTACCCAACTAAGCTATATCCGCCAGGCAATCAAACT
>Ga0315310_10002749_pt1 | contig 10954 bp, 12 predicted proteins | sample TDP5_MG_FD_203630 | JGI IMG/M metagenome (GOLD analysis project Ga0315310, IMG submission 203630) | Freshwater sediment microbial communities from Lake Towuti, South Sulawesi, Indonesia - TDP5 | ecosystem: Environmental > Aquatic > Freshwater > Lake > Sediment | place: Indonesia: South Sulawesi...
CCAGTTCTATTTTTGTTGTCATCGGTGTACATGCTTTTCAAAGACCATAGTGTAAAAGGTGGTCTAATGTATGGATTGTCGATTATGACGAAGCCATATACTGTTTTCTCATTTCCACTTCTATTGGGGGGCTTGTTACGACGGAGTTGGAAAAAAAGCATGTTACTGGAAGCCGTAATCCAAAGACAAAACTTGGGATTCGGTATATTCTCAGAGTAGTTATCACTGCCAGAAGTTGGTATATTCCCGAAGTTTGATGGGCTATATCAACGCGTTCATATGCATGAATAGTTTGAGCATTTATGAAATATTCCGGCCGGTCGCTCATCAAGAATGGAATTGAAATGGCTATTATCACTAAAAATGAAAAAACAAAAAAAAGTGCACTGTCTTAGAAGTAATTTCGTTCATTTTTGTTTACTTGTCTACCGTGGGTTATAGGGACAAGTTGAATATTGCCAGTTTACTGGGCGCGTTGTATTTTGTTACGTTGTCATCGCACGTTCATGCCACTTTCTTGACTCTTCCAATTCCTTTTCTGCTTGCAGGTGTTATTACTCAAAAGCGTTCAATGGCGTATGTCTTGGTGTCGGCAATTCCTTTCGCTTACTATTTTGCTTTCCCTCATTTCTTCACTGTCTCTCCACTTTCCAATTGGGAGACAATATTAAGGAATTTTATGGAGACACGCTTCGGCGATCTTACCTATGGCATTGTTTTGAACATAGTTGCCTCGGTAGCCTTCTTCGTCGGATACGTTGTTTATATTATCCAATTGCTTCGCGTGGTTGTTAAGAGTGCTTATTTGGGGTTAAGCTTACGAAAAATAAAAGTCTCAATTAAGCATGACACGTCAAGTGTAGGGGCGTGATCTTCGAAAAATTAGGTAGCTTTTTTCCTAACCCATACTTCTGCCGGATAATTCTCAAGTTCCATGTATACGTCTCCAATTTGCACGTAATTGTGGGCAAGATAGATGTGATACCATTTGAAGTATTTCCGTGAGTCTAGGTTGGTTCCGATAATTATTAGTTGAACTTGATATTTTTCGCAAATCAGAATTAAACGACTTGGAGTAAGAGAATTTGTAAAGAAACGTGTATAGTCTGTATCCGCTACTTCTGGAGGACAACGCCGCCCTGCCAGATATGTAAAGATAGGAAGATCAGAAATTACGTAATCCTCTGGCTCAGTATATGCCTTAATGATGGCTACAACACGCGATTTTTCAAGTTTTTGAATAGAGGGGCTATTTGTGACTTCATTTATGGAATAGTTCACGATGTATCTTATGGACATTACAAAAGATATGAATACAAGCCCAACTAGCAGACAACATTTTAACAATCGTAGGTTAACCTTTGGATTAAACCGTAAGCGACTAACGCTAACGCTGCCGATGAGAAAGCCGATTAAAGTTCCAAAACCCAAAGCTGCAAAACAAACCATTTCAGTTACATAAAATTCATCAAAAAACCCTACCAGAATAGGCTCAAAAAACATAGATGCCCCAGCAAAGCCGATAAAGCGATTTTCCCAGTTACCAGAAAAAATTACAGGAAAGCCGAGAAAGAGCCCTACTGCAAGATACGTTTCTTTGTCTATGATGTAACTAAGGAATTCGAGGAGTTTTACATTGAACGGTTGTTTACCTTTTACAAGATGCTCAAAAAGTACGTGTTTCAGGGCATTGTAGTAAATCAGGTCAACTCCTAAAGTCAGTATTGGAAGCGCAAATCCTATTATAAGAAGCGCCAAGGATTGCCACTTCCTGTTCTTGTACCAATGCCAAATTGAGGTCAGACCGAAGATTGGAAGTATGAGAAGCATAGAAGCGCGTGTCATGCATGCGACACCGAACAATAAGCCGGCCAAGAAGAAACGCGTGGAGTTGCCAGTGAGGAACAGAAGGATAGATGCCAAGGTGAACATAATAGCGAGACTAAGAGGAACAACGGAAATGGCAGCGTGAAATGATAGTGGCGAAAGCGCAAATATCAGCGCGGAAATGATACCGACAAGCCGATTACGTATTCTCCGTCCAATAAGATACACTAGGAAAATACTGATGACATTAGAAATTATCGATATAGATTGAGTAATAATAAATAGGAAAAACTTGTCAGTCAACCTAAGGAAGGCACATACACGCCAAAGGAAAGAGACTAGGTAGAAGTAAAAAGGCATCTGAGTCATGAATAGGTCCTTGTATGGAATTGTGTTATGAAATGCTATGGAATCGAAGAACATGACGTAAAACGCGGAGTCATACTCTGAAACAACCCCTAAAAAATATGTATAGAGCCATAGCGCCACCACGCAAAGGATAAAAATAGGTAAGTCCTGAAAATCAAAATAGGATTTAAAAGATAACACATGTCTCGCGGTGTTTCTTAGTTTATTCATACAGTTCCCGTTTACGCATTTCCTTAGAGTTTTGCCGTATGCTTTTATGATTTAAGTCCTTCTAGGATATTCGACAAGCTTAGTTGATTGCCGCTTTTGGTTTATTAGCAAATTATCTGGTTATTCGAAGTCTATAATTCGTGTCAATCATTTGAGAAAAAAGAGAAATGGCGACTAGTTTGAGCGAAGAGAAGCGCCACTATTCGATGATCGTTATCGCGTTTGTAGGACATTGTGCTTCGCATGCACGGCATATAATGCAAGCATCAAGATTTACAACTGCGGCTTTTTTCTTGCCACCTTGTTCCTTAATCTCGAAGACCGCGACAGGGCATATGTCAACACAGGTGCCGTCGCCATCACATTTTTCGGGGTCAATCTTTATTTGAACCATGTAATCACCTTCGTCTCTAGCTCAAAATTGTTGAAACTAATTCTATGCTTGTGGTTAAAAAGCTAGCGTTCAATCAATTAATTTATAAATTATTGATATCAGCGAATTTCTTCGCGAAGTGCAATGATGACTTTGTCAATTGCTGTGCGTGCGCGATCGACTCTTTTTTGATATTCGCGCCTAAGACGTTCAAATGCCTCCTTTGAAATTTTTCCTGCACGGTATTGAGCCTCAAGTTGAGCGAGGTCTCTCCGAACAGCCGGAAGCTCAGCCTCGGCAACTTCAATCTTCGCAACAGCATCAGCAAATCGAGGCCCTAGGGCCTTCAGATTCCTCTTGAGTTCGACAAGCTCTTTGTCTAATGTGGAAATTCGCTCTTCGATGATTCTTCCCCTTCGTTTATACTCGTGTTTCGATACCTTTCCAGCCGCCACTCTCCTCTCCAATGATTCAAGTTCAGCTGCGAGGGCAATCTTTTCGTCATAAGATTCAACAAACTCGCGAATACGCTCAGTTGGAATTGGCATAGCAGGCATCTGAGCCAATTTAGCCCTCCGAAAAATGTTTACTGCAAAGACCACAACGATTACCAAGCCTAACCAAAGAAACGGGCGAAACGCGGCCCAGAATATACTATAGCGATAATCAACCGTAAGACTGTAGCCTTGTCCAGGGTTAACCCTCTGGAAAGTTAGGCTAAGTTCCTGTTGCAGAGCGACTTTGTTAACCCTTGCAGGCGGAGGAGAAACCGTCGAGAAATTGCATTCCGCACCTTCTGGAAAGATTACTGTAATTACAACACTTTCAATTGGTGCTGTTAAGTCCGGAGAACTGGGAATAAGGGGAAACTTGAAATTATAGAGATCCCACTCAAGTTGAGTGTTGTAAATTTTCGTAGGGATGTTATAGCTGGTTGTGAACACGTAGCTCTCCTGCGGTTGGATTTGGTATCGGAAGTCGACGGTTGCCGAGGTAGATGTGCCGTCAGAGGTGAATTTGTAGGAAGAACTTATTGGGCCAACGAGGTCAGATGCGGTTACATTCAGAGCGCCATTTGGAAGAGTTAGGGTTATTGAGTAGGAAGAGTAGCTACCAGTATTCGTTATATAATAGGTGTCGGAAACGTGAATTAAACCCCATGGATTGATTGTGACAACTCGCTCTACTTTGCTACACTTAAATGTAGGATCAGTTGAGGACGCCATTACTGCTTGGCTGGTGCCAGTTGCTGAATATTTGTTAGCGTTTATTGGTAAAATTACAAGGGAAGCAAAGAAAAGAATTAGAAGAACGTACAGGATCGAGGTCTTTTTCACTTTTGGCATCCCCAAAAGGGGTTTAACATATGAATGGGGGCAATTACATTTAACGTATCAGTTAATACTGACATTTTTACCATTTCCCTTTGCCATGCCGTTTGTCTTGTTATTTTGGGATTTTCCAATTTCTTGGTACTGGCTTCAAAACCTTGGCTGGTATCCCAACAACAATAGTCTTTGAAGGGACTGACTTGGTTACTACTGCTCCCGCACCAACTACGGCACCTTCCTCAACAATCACCCCAGGGAAGAGTGTTGCATTACCTCCAATACTGGCACCTTTTTTTACTATTGGCCCGATCAACTTGAACTTCTTACGGGAAAGGTACTTATCGTTAAGTAAACAACAATTCGGCGCTAAAAAGACGAAATCTTCGACAATCGAAAAAGCAGAGATGTAAGCGCCTGTTTGAATTGATACATTTCGGCCAATGCGACATTGACCATCTATAACTACGTTGGTACCGATGAGACTATTTTCTCCAATACTTACTCCCTCTCGAATCAGAACATTATGACCAAAGCGAACATTTTCATCGATTACTACGCCTGAGTAAAGGGTACAGTTGCTCCGAACAACTACTTTTTTCCCAATTTTTACAGGAGCCCCACCAATTAACTTGCTGTCTAGACTTCGCGTTTTTAAGGTGTCTAAAAGTTCATGTGCTGCTGGATGACCAATAACGCAGTTATAATCAAGAAAACTTCCTTCACCAATCTCAACTGGTCCATAAATAATGGTATTTGGAAAAACCCAGACATTTTTCCCGAGTGAAACTTCCCCAAGGATTTTGGCATTAGATTCAATGATGCAGCCATCTGAAACCTCTGCCCTATTATCGACGTAGGCAGTTGGATCCACCTTTACTTTTGGACTGACCAAATCGGCACCTCATTTAGACTTGTTTCCTGCGTTTAAGAGAACAGTTACTTTCTTGTCTTTAAGGTTCTCCGATCGACTTCATATATTGATTCATAGAAATGCTTGAAACCGATTACAAAGAGTAACTGTTTGCACGTCGGGAAAGTTTAAGTTTCGCCCCAATTGGTTGTTAATAAAGGAGCAATGATGTATGACGGAACTCGAAGAGAAAGTCAAGGCTAAAGTGAATGATTTGATCGATCCAGAAACTGGATTAAACTTTGGCGAAATGGGATTAATTCAGAGTGTTAAAGAAATTGGTGACGGGATTGTGCAAGTAGATTTCATTCCAACGAGTCCAATGTGCCCAATTGCCTTTCGCTTCGCAACTGATATCAGAGAAGCCGCCAAGCAAGTTGAAAACGTGAAAAAAGTGAAAGTTTACTGCCACGGTCATGTAATGGAGTCAATGATCAATGACGTGGTCAATCGTGAAGAAGCCACAAAAGGGTGACCTAAAGTGGAGGTAACGGTCAAGTTCTTCACCACGCTGAGAGAAATCACTGGTAAGAAAGAAGAAAAAATTGTTCTTAATCGTGATGCCACAGTGAAGGACTTATTGAACACATTGTCAAAAAAGTATGGAAAAGCTTTCGTCGATTATGTTTTTGAAAAATCTAACGCCCCACGCCCTTTTCTTCAGTTTCTAATAGATGGAGTAAGCATAACGAACCTGCAAGATTTTCAAACAAAGCTTAGAAATGGATGCAAAGTTGCAATTATTCCGCCGGTTGGCGGAGGTTGATTTCTTCCGCAGTTTCCCCAAACAATTTAAAACTATCTGCTGTGGTTATTTTCACTTTTACAAATCGACCGATAAGGCCATCACAATCTTTTATGAAAACTGGTTTATAACTCATCGTCCTTGCCTCCAACCCTCCATATAACGCAGGTTTGACCACTAAACACTCTAAAACTCTGCTGACCCACCTACGGTTTATTTCCAGTCCAATACGAGCTACAAGTTTAGAAATGGTTACTGAACGCCCTTTTTTAATATATTCAGGTACTTGAGGCATGGTTGTAGCTTTAGTATGTGGCCGAGCCGTAAATCTAGCCGCGTGTACTTTGTCTGGTCGAATCTCTTCCAGTAACTTGCAGGTTCTTTTGAACGCTTCCTCTGACTCATTTGGAAAACCTACGATTACGTCTGTGGCGATTACGCTTTCCGGAAACACTTTGCGAAAAGCATCCACCACTCGCTTAAAGTCTTCAACCGTATACCTGCGGTGCATAAGTCTAAGTACGCCGTCATCACCGCTCTGCACTGGAATATGTAGAAACTTGTAGACTTTTTCGGATTGGTATGCATAGATGAGATTATCTAAAATCTCTAGTGCGGATTCAGGATTCATCATCCCGACACGAATCATGAAGCGCCCGGTTATCTGACAAATTTCCTTTAAGAGGTTGGGCAAGCGAAATCCGATATCAACGCCGTAAGAAGCTGTGTCTTGTGCTGTTAATTCGATCTCCTTCGCTCCTGATTTGACTGCTAAGGCAGTGGCTTCAACAATTTTGTTTGGAGAGTAACTTCTCAAACTGCCACGGGCAATTCTGACGATGCAAAAGGCACAAGATCCACGACAACCTTCTGCCACAGGAAGCATAAAGCGGACTCCATCAACAAAATGAGGGAGATGATGGCGAGAATTTGGAAGAAGGTAATATACTGAACTTTGAGATTCAACTGCCTCTACAATCCGCTCAATCGCTTGAGGAGAAATCATAGAAATTTCACGAGACAGTTTTCGAATTATCCCTGGTTCTGCACCTGCTAAGCATCCGGAAACAATTATGCGGCGATTAAGCGGCAGTAACTCGCGAATTTGAGCTATCATCTGTCGTTCAGTTTCAGTACGTACGGTACACGTGTTAACTACGAGAACGTCCGCCTCATTAGGCTTGGAAACAATGCTATGCCCGGCTTCACGAAGCAGATCAGCCATTAAGTTTCCATCAGCCCGGTTGGCAGTACACCCGTATGAGGCTAGATACACACGCAAAGTTATATCCTTCGATCTAATACTTTAAAATGTTAAACTGACATAAATACTCCTAAGACCTGGAGATGCCTAGTCGAGGGTTTGCCGTAAACCTGCGGATACGTTGAGTGAGGGTACCGTTTTATTTATATATTATAAGCGCATTCGTATTTAAATCGTATTTATATCTAAATACTCCGAGCTATAACGTTATTTACACGTAGTTATAGACACACTGGAGGCAGAGGAGTGTGAAACTAATTACGCTACATTTACCAGAATCGTATCTCCGCGACTTGGATGAATTAGTATCCGACAATTATTATCCAAATAGAGCTGAGGCAATTCGTGTAGCTGTCAGGGATCTCATTTCTGATGAGTTATGGGAGCGCCGCCGCGCTGGAGGCCGATCTGTGTAGGTAGCGGGGAAAGCCCCAATTAAGGTCTACGAGGGTGTTGACAACATGATCGCGAGGAAAGCGCTTGTTATCTGGACGATGAAATCAACACAGTCTTGGTTAATGCGGGTTAAGCGCATTCTTTCGCTGGGTCTGCAATTACAAGTTTTAGGTAAACATGAGGTGAGAGTAGTGAAGTTAACTAACCTAGAGCCAGATTCAGGTCCAGATGAAAAGTTAAATTTGAACATGGGTAACCTTTTCCAGTTAGAGGAAGACTAAGATTTAGCCTGCTCAGTTGAACTGGCTCTTACTTTGTTCTAGTTATTGATAACCATGCCTTTTTTAGCCTATGATTTAGTGAAGTGCATCGCCCATGTTGGGATGTTTGCCCGTTTTTGATTGCATGGAGGATGCTTTCTAAGTCGGTGGAATCCGTTTGGATTTGTGAGTAGGCGTCGCCTATAGTTTCTGGGATGTGGGAGTCGCTTCCTGCTGTTTGAGGAAGCGCGAGTTCTTCAGCTAATTTTCGATTTAACCTAGTTGAAAAATCGAAGGGGATAGCAGAGGCATTTATCGTTTCAATTGCATCAGGGTTAATTTTCTTGGCTATTCGTTTGTTGACGACAGGTTTGTATAAAGTGCTGGGATGAGGAAGTACAACAAGAGCGCCTTGATCTCTTATTTTTTCAGCTGTCTCGGCAACTTCCAGTCCTGATGAAATATGTTCGACGACTCCTAGGGCGAGTAGATGGCCACTTTTTGTTGTGATTTCCTCTCCGGGAATTATGATAACATTAGTGATTTCTTCAAGAGCTTTTAAAGCTCCTTTAATTGTGTCATGGTCAGTGATTGCTAACCCGTTAAGACCACGTTTTTCAGCTTTAGAGGCTAGGGCTTCAATTGGGGTAAAGCCGTCGTAGGAGTAGAGTGTGTGTACATGGAGGTCGATTTTAAAGATTGGCATTGAATACGCCTTTTTTATAAACATGTTTGTGCATGCCTTTTTGGTTTCCGTTGCCTGGCGAGACGTTAATAAAGCTAATACTTTAGTTGAGGGGCTAAGATGAGTGCAAAGGGAGTAGGCGTGCAAAATAAAGAAAGTGGGTTGGCGACCCTACAGAAGAGATGGATTAACTTAGTTGTAATTTTGTTATTTGGAGTTGGGATTCGCTTTCTGCTTGCTCCTGCTGGAGCGAGTAGAGATGTATACGTCTGGATGAAGACTGGCTGGGCTGTTGTAAATAGTCTTTCGACCCTTTATTCATTCCGTTGGGGTTACGAGTATCCACCGCTTTGGGGCTTCATTTGTGGTTTAGTATACGTTCTCTACCCAGCGGCAAGTATGCTCGATCCCGTTTTTCTGGTGCTGATAAAAACGCCGTTGATAGTTGCTGACGTGATTACTTTTTATTCGTTATACCGGCTGTTCCGCTCGTTCCTTAAAGATAACGAAGCGCTACTCTTTGGGGTACTTTTCTTTCTGAATCCTTTTGTAATACTTGTTAGCGCTTTTTATGGATTTTTTGACCCTTTGGCTGTCATGTTTCTTGTTGTTATGATCTATTTTTTACATAGTCGAGATTTGTTTAAAGCCGGTTTAACCGCGGGATTAGCGGTGTTAACGAAGCAGTATGCGTTCCCAGTAGTTTTAGTGTTGGCATTTTTATTTGGAAAGCGATTAGATTTTCAGAAAGTACTTGTTTTTTTGGGAACAATTGTTGTAGCTTTTGTGATGGGCTCTGCTCCGTTTCTTTTCTATGATTTTTGGGGATACACGAGAGCGCTCGTTTATACTACACCAGGTTCAATCGAAGCTTCATGCACAGGGTTGTGGAGTGTTCTTTTGGGGCTAACAAGACACACTCCGTTTGAAGTATTTGATTGGTGGCCGTGGCTGGGAGAAGCAAGTTATTATGTTTTTTATGCTCTAATGGCAGTTCCCGTGCTTATAGTCGTTTTTTCACGGAAGATTTCCTTTGATGTGAACAGGGCGTGTCTTTTAGAAGTACTTATTTTCCTTTGTTTCTCTCCAATTGTCCATTCGCAATACTTACTGCTATTTATTCCATTTACTGTTGTTGGCATTGCCGCGAAAGAACTTCCCCGGTTTTGGTATTTACTTACTTTGCTACCATTAATCACTTTTATTCCGTCGATTCTTCCGACGTGGTTGCTTTTCCTCGTACGATCTGCGGGGTTATTTCTTGCGTTGGTAGCATTGCTTCTTAGAGTTGGGGTTGATTTTTACAATGGACGACCAAGTAAGCTTTCATCTATTTCTTAATTCAAAAGTGTTAGTGTACTTTGCTTCCTGGTTTGACTGGTTTGTCCGGTCTGAGGATAGAAACGGTTTTTTCGTCTTCCGCTGCAAGAATCATCACTTGTGATTCAACGCCGAACATTTTTGCTGGTTTAATGTTGGTGAGGACTGCGATCTGTTTGCCTTGAAGTTCATCTGGCTTATACCAGGGTGCGATTCCTGTTACCGCCTGTTGAATATCCCCTTCTCCTAGGTCAATCTTTAGTTTCAGCAGTTTGTTGGAGCCAGGAACAGGTTCAACGCCTACGATTGTTCCGGCTTTGATACTCAGACGTGAGAATCCTTCAATCGTAATCATTGGTTTCGCCGCCTCTTCGAGACTTTCTTGTAGCATCTTCTTTTGACTTTCGATGGTAGTTGGCTCGATTTTTTTGAAGATGGGCTTTGGCGGGTTGAGTTTGTGTCCTGGCGGGAGCTCTTTAATGGTCTCATCCCAGTTTTGTTCATGGACGCTGCCAGGGAGGTTCAAAAGGTGCCAAAGCGTTTCGGCGGTGAATGGGATAAATGGTTCAAGCATTATAGTTAAGGCTTTTACAATTTGATTTGAGACGTAAAGTGCGGTTCCCGCTTTCTCTGGCGCGGTTTTTACCGTCGCCCATGGTTGCTTTTCGTTGAGGTATCGATTTCCAAGTGCAGCCAGTTCGATCGCGGACTTTACTGCAACATGAAAATTATAGATTTCAATTTGCTCGGCGACTCGTTTGTGTGTTTCTTTAATTGCATTAAGAACGTTGAGATCGTAATCATCAAATTTTCTAGGCTTAGGAATTTTTTTGTTGAAGTTGCGGTACGTGAAGGTCAATGCTCTATGAATAAAGTTTCCAAGAATATCTGCGAGTTCGTCGTTATGCCGGTGGCCAAAATCATCCCAGGAGAAGTCTGCATCCTTGTGTAGTGGTGAAACAACGGTTAGATAATAGCGAAGCGAGTCAGGTTCAAATGTTTTAAGGTAATCCGAGATTTCAACGACCCATCCCCGGCTTTTGGACATTTTTTTGCCTTCGAGTGTGAGAAACTCGCTTGCGACAAGTGTAGTTGGAAGGTTATAGTCTCCGTAGCATTTCAGCATGGCTGGCCAGAAGATTGCATGATGATAGATTATGTCCTTCCCGATAAAGTGAATGAATTTGCCGTCTTTCTGCCAGTATTCCTTCCATGCAGCTGGTTTTCCGATAGTTTCAGACAAAACTTTAGTAGCTGAGACGTA
>Ga0315310_10002750_pt1 | contig 10952 bp, 16 predicted proteins | sample TDP5_MG_FD_203630 | JGI IMG/M metagenome (GOLD analysis project Ga0315310, IMG submission 203630) | Freshwater sediment microbial communities from Lake Towuti, South Sulawesi, Indonesia - TDP5 | ecosystem: Environmental > Aquatic > Freshwater > Lake > Sediment | place: Indonesia: South Sulawesi...
CCAACAATTTCAGCAATGTCTCGGCGAATGAGCGGCTCTCCTCCAGTCAATTTGACACGCCGGGCTCCCAGCTCACCTGCGATTCCAGCTATCCCAGCAACTTCGGCTGGGGTCATCTCATCTTTGCTTTGAGGTTGTCCTTCCCTATGGCAATAGGGGCAATGGAGATTGCATTCTTGAGTCACTGAGATTCTGAAGTTTAGGAACGGTCTTCCATATGCATCAACGATCGGTTCGACGCTGGGCAATGCCCAATCACTCTGCCGCGTGCTTCACCATATGGCGTATCTCTGGAACGATCAACTTGGTCATGGCTAGTTGAACGGCATCAATGGACCCGGGCAGACAAAAGACTACTTTGCCATTCAAAACTCCTGCAAGGGTTCGAGACAGGACAGCTGCAGACCCAATTCCATCATAACTCAGTCTTCTGAATGTCTCTCCGAAACCCGGCATGCTCTTCTCCAAGAGCCTCTCCGCCACCTCTATCGTCACGTCTCGCTTGGCTATTCCTGTCCCTCCGCAGATTATGACAGAATCCACGTCCCGAGACCTCGCCGCCTTCCTGATCTCGCGCTCTAGGTCGTGTTGAGTGTCTGATATGAGAACTCTGCTTGCGATCTTGTGCCCGGCACTCGATAGAAGAGACTCGACGAGGTCTCCGGATGGATCGTCAACCGCCAGCCCCTTCTTCCGAGACGCGTACCTGGAGGTGCTGCAGGTTATGATGGCGACGCTCACCGAGGAAGGGGCTTTTTCCCTGTGCTCCTCAGCTGAGCTACTTGCGGACATTGGTTTTCACCTTTCTCACGACTCGGATCTCTTCGATTACAGTGAAGGGGTATTGCCCGACCTCATCTTTCTCGTACTGCTTTGTCATGTCCCAAACAGTCAAGAGATAAACAGCAGCGGCAACAAGGGCCTCCATTTCTACGCCTGTCTTCCCAGTCGCCTTTACCGAAGCCTCAACCATCACGCCGTCGTCCAATATCTTCCCTGTTGCTTTCACTTCGGAGATGGGTAGGGGGTGACATAGAGGTATGACTTCGCTTGTCCTTTTCGCCGCCAAGATAGCTGCTATCTCTGCTGCAGCAAGAGGATCTCCTTTCTCCGTCTTTCCTTCTCTCAAAAGGTTTACCGTAGTCTCGCTTAGTCTCAGTTTTCCTGCTGCAAGGGCTTCCCTCTGCTCTTCAGCCTTCCCAGCAATATCGACCATTTTGAACCTTGAATATGATTTTGACATGTTGGATCGAGTCCTTCCGATGTCGTCCCAACAATTGCCTAGGACAGGTCAGGCCCTTTTCTGCTTGTCTATTAGCTTTTTGGCGAGGATTTTTCCGGTTCTAAAAGGTCTTGAGCTTGGCTTGAGGCTTCCTGAGATCGAACTCCCGGGGGTTTCCGATGATCTACTAGGGCCTATAGATCAGACTGGCATGATCGTCCGCTTGTCGTCACTTAGAAGTGGACGAAGTGCGGAAAGGTTCAGTGGTGAACCCCGTAGTGACGCGGGTTCAAATCCCGCCCGGTCCACTTCATCCAATTTACGCAGGAGTGGGGTTCATATCATCTCGCAAAGATCAGCAATTTGAACCTATAGTTCAGTTCACAACACGCACGGATCGCGTTCCGGCAGCCGCATCACTCTAGTCACACAGGCACACAATTTCGCTGACTATGAACGGCGACGAAGTGAATGACAGATGGAAACGATTGTCGGATGCCGCGCCACAAGATTCCTAGAGATGTTGCTTGAACCAGTTGATCGCTGCATCTGCAGACTTCGACAGCCAAGGCTCACGGTACATTTCAAAGTGGCTGACAGGCAGGACGATCATGTTTTTCGGCTCTCTGGCCCTTTCATAGGTCGCCTTGACTGCATCCATGTAAGAGCGAATCAAGCTTTCTTTTTCAGCAGGGATTAGCAGTAGCGCCGTTGGTGACATCAACTCGATCGAGCTGACGGCGTCAAACTCACGCATCTTCTCCAGTGACTCAAGGGTTATCTGGTTACGCCAGTTGGGAGCTCTCTCTTCAATGGCCATGACGCCATCGTATGCTTCTTTTCCCGGCAGATAACATGGCTCCCCTTCCGGAGCCACGAGTTTCATGTAGTTGACTACTCCGGTTTTGTAGCGTTCAACGCGGTCCCGCAACAGCAGCTCACCCAACCGATCCCATCCTTCAGGGTTGCTGGCACGTCGCATGGGCGGTGGATGCTGGATTGCTGGAACTTGGGCAACCACGGCTTTGACTCGTTTGTCGAAGGTTCCTACCCATATAACCAGCGCTCCGCCATACGATGTTCCCCATATACCAATCCGCCGGGGGTCCACCTCTGGCTGCTCTGAAACCCAAGTAATGGCATTGCGAAAGTCTTCCGCCATCTCAAGAGGAAACACCTGACTGCGGGGTTCGCCTTCACTGTCCCCGAGGAAACGATAATCAAAGGCCAAGGCTACAAAGCCAGCGGCAACAAACCGCTCAGCATAATCTGGCAAGACGTCTTCCTTGACACCAGTGAGACCGGTGGCCATTACAATGGCCGGCACCTTCTGACCCGATTTCAGGTCATCTGGCACATAGAGCCAGCCACTGCAACGCAATCCCTTGCTGGTGAAAGTTATGTCCTTACGCATTTTCAAACACCTCTTCCATTATTGGTACTTGTGTAGCTCCCCACCTCAGAGCTGAGGTTCAACTATCGTCATAACCCCCGAAGAGTAATCTGGTTCCCACAAGTAGTTTAGGCTTTCCATGGCCTAGCCCAAAGAAGCCGTAAAGTGTCATCTGGGTTAGCTTCTCAACCAAGCCCCAGAGATATTCCAGAAAATAGGCGCCAAGAAAGACATAGAGAAAGTCATAGTGAAAGAGAAACTACTCGCAGCCTAGGATCCATTCGATTGAATAGTCTCGCTTTACTCAGAGGTTAACCAAATAGACCCCTCCTCTTCCTGTGGTTGCTATGAGTGACAAGGAGCACCTTGAGAATAGAATCTTGGAGTATCCTCGCACGAGAGGCTACACGGGTATGGGTACGATGAGCCTTGAACTCTAGAAGGTCAGTTCAGGAATCTCCTTGCCATGTCTTCCCAATGAGAGTTCAAGCCACTTCCTCATGGCTGAAGCGGGCGCCGAGGTCAACCCGATCAGAGTCGTGCGACCTCTGACTCCCTTTCCGGATTTCTTGGCCTCAATGATGCCGGAGGCAGAGAGTTCACGGACGAACTTCCAGACTTGTGTGTGTGCTCTTGGCGCTTCTCTCAATTCCTCGCAGACGATCCTGTAGACTTCCTCAATCTCTCCCATCGTCGCGTAGGCTGCGCCCGAAGACTCCAGTGCTCTAGCGATGGCCAGCAGAACCATTCGCTCTTGGCTGGAAAGAGTCTTAACGTAGTCGCCTCTCACGGTCGGGTATACCGTCGATACAGCCTTTCTGACATGCTCGGGTTCCAGCTCTCTCTTTCGCTCAAGATCGGTATACTTCCCAGACCTCCAAAGAAGCTCAATCGCATACCTCGCGTCACCCGTAGTGGACGCAAGTTCAGCGATGAACTGAATCGACTCTTCGGGCACAGTGCCTTCCTTGAACGAGAGCTTCACTCTGCTTTCAAGTATCGTGACAAGTTGCTCGATAGAGTAGGGCTCCATTTCAAGTATGTTCTGTTGCAAGGTCCCCAGTGTGCTTCTATCAAGGCGTTTCAGATATTCGGGTTGGCGGAGGATGCCGATCAGAGATAGGCGCATCGGCTTGTTCAATCGCGCTTCTTGGAATCTGGTCAGGTTGTAAAGTGGGGCGGTTCCTTCAGTGCGGATCAGGCTGTCAAGTTCGTCAAGAGCTAGGACGGCAAACACGTTCTCCCTGTCCAATATGTCCACGAGCATCTGAAGCAGTTCTTCGGACGAGTAACCTCGCTGAGGAAGGCTGGGAATGAACTCGCCAAGCACCCTCTTCAATATCAAGAAGAGGCTTCCACGGCATTCTCTGCAGTTGGCGTGAATATACTTCAGATTGATCTTTCGCGACTTCGCAGCTTTCATGAGGTCAGTGCCGAAGCGCTTTGAGACCGCTGTCTTGCCTGTTCCGATACTACCCGTTATGAGAACTCTTTGGTTCATGGAACCAGGGCTATCAAGCACGAAGCGAAACAGCTGGGCTAGAAATCTCAGCTTCTCCTCACGATGCGGAAGATCGATGGGAACATAGTCTATGGAGAGGGGCCCTTCGTCCTTGAATATGGACGGACCGGCCAGCGCTTCTCTGATGATTTCTGATCCTCGAACCAATTGATGCTCTTCCGCATTTCTGTGAGAAAGTCCAGCGAGCTTCGTTTTAGGCTTTGCGTCCTGCAGATGACACTGGTCTCTCTGCCCATAAGGCCTGCTTGTCCTTTCCCGCAAGAACCAGTATCCACTGAAGAACGTGTGAGGACGCTCAAGGACAGATCGTGTAGGTGAGCCAGAATATACTCAGGCTTTTTCTTGGGCGTTGTGGTTTGTTGGCGGATTCTTTCTTGTTCATCTTTGGCCTGTGGATGGTGTTGGGTCCGTGTTACATGAATCTAGTCCTGGCGAGCTTTGGCGGTTTGTTTCGGGTTTGGAGCCTCTTTCTGTTCTTCAGCCTTGCGTGCCAATCGTTGGAGCTGGCTGTTGACTCGGTCAACAACTTCTAGCCCGGAAAATGCTGCAAGCCGCGCCAGAAACGACAGTCAGACATGGATTCGGAGTACATGTTGCGGTAGCCAGCTCTGGTGGGTAGAAAGGACTCATAGAATGTTTGACGGGCTCGCCGCATTCAATTGAATAATCGAGTGAATCCTGCCATTTTGATGCTACCTTGGGCAGTGAGGCTCCCATTCTTCTATGAGTAATGCCGTCTGTCCCATTCTGTCGATGCACGGAAAATCATAACTAGTGATTGCAACCGTATTCTCTTGGGTTCACCTAGCTCCTAGTGGAACCTTAACTCCAAGATGCGGAGCTAAACAAGTACCAATGAAGTAAATGAGGAGAGAGAATATGGTGCGCAGGGACGCAAGAGGCAAGACAATGACTCTTTGGTTCGTCCAAACATGGATGGTTCCGAAAGGCAAGGTCAAGGAACATGAGGAATTGATGAAGAGATGGGGCTCATATGCAAGGTCTCAAGATAAACAGCATTGGTACTTGAGCAAGCCCATTGGTCCTTTAGGCAGTAGGATTTTCATTCTCAGGTTTGATAGCTTCGCCGACATGGAGGACTTTTTCGTGAAGATGGACGAGGATGAGGAGAACGTCAAGCTCAGAGACAAATGGGTCTCTTGCATCGATCCGAGCTCTTATGAAGGATCCTTTTGGAATGAAAGGGCACTAGAATAGAGTGTCACCTTGAAACCAACCTTCCACGCATTATATGGAACCACTCCAAGACTGCGCGTTCTTCAATTCGTAGGAAGTCTCGGAACCTTTCCAGACAGATTGCCATGCAGTAACAGTTGTCTCTTGGTATTTCAAAGGCGGGTTGGTTGAGGTATCTTGTTGATGTTGTAGGTTGGGTCTGTAGGCATTTGATCCAGAGTGTGCCTGGACGGAAGTTGCAAGACTACGTTGGTAGTTTCGCGTTCCGCCGCAAAATCGTCACGAATCCGACGATACCAAGAATGATTAGCCCGACATCTGCCCAAATCAGATACATGAATGCCCATAATACACCCGTCAGCGCCCAAACTAGGGGCATAGCCGTAACGATTTTGGGTACCTTCCTATCCGCCCATAGCAGTAACCCGAAGGTAAAGATGGTCACCGGACACGGAAAGGTACCGAAAATCGGATAGGCAGGATAACCACGTTCAGTCAAGGACCCTATGATCGGATAGATGAGCATTGAGTAGACCACCATCGCGGCCCCAAAAATATTGTACGAATCTCCTGTGAATTTGAAAGATAGAGAAGATCTGATCACGCCGAAGGATAAGAACAATACACCTCCGACGACGAGGATCAGGCCGAATAGGTACCATATATCACCAGCACGAAACATCCAAGCGAAAAATGTCACACAGGGGACAATTCCAGACCATAGCCAGAGGAGTGCCAAGATGCCAGAGATGGTTCTATTGGAGTACTTGGTCTTCTTCACAGCAAGAACCAGCGCGATTGCCCCCAACAGGTAGGTAACTAAAACCATCGGCCACGTGACAATATTATATGCATAGATGCCACGACGGGCCGCTTCGACAGCAGACATTGGGTTCATCCCCCCTATGAAAACACTAGGTGGCCACTACTAGTTATAGCTTTCGATCGTTTAGGGGCAAGGCTAACCCTTGCCTTCTTTCGACACTCATGAAGCTGGCAAGGATGGTTGCGAAGTCGTCTACGAACTCAAGGAGGAATAAGGAATCATTCAAACCATAAGAAGAACTAACGCCTTCGCTCATCGATCCGTAGAGAGTCTCGGAAGTTCTCCCAGCGTTTCAGCTTCTCTTCAAGCACTATGCGCCACGAGGAAGTAGTCCATCAGGGTTCGCCTCTAGTGCTAGTCTTAGTGCGATATGGGCTTGGAGGAATGAGAACATGGTCTGATTGCTGGGGCAAGCTACAGTTGTCTATCGGAAGATGCAAACGTATCGAAGGGCTACGCGGCCACCTCTTTCTTGGCCAGGGCTTGGACCATCAGAGGAACGTTCTTGCTCGCGTTGAGCACCTCGAGGAAGAGAGGTTCACCTCTCGGGCTTAGGTGAATGACTATGTCTCCCATCTCCTCGGCGTGTGAAAGCTTCCCCGACTCGGAGACGACTATCATCAATACGTCTGATTCCGCATCGTATCTAAGCCTATACATTGAACCTCTCCCTCTTGACTGGATAGAATGTCAATACAACTATATTATCGTTGATTATCTTGTAGACCACTCTAATCGCGTATTCTCGGTCGATCGGCTTCAAAGCCAACAATAGGTCACCTCTTTTATCCACACGGCTCGGGCTCAAAGCAGCTTCCTTCACAGCGTCTTCAGAAACCTCGAATCCATACCTCCTCAAGAACTCGAACTTCTGATGAGCGCGACTCGTAAATCTGATCCTCTTCGATTCTTCAGATACCAATCGTAGCTCAACCGGAATTATGCGCCAGTGACGTCTTAAGATGGTTCCGTTCGCTTGAGCTTGATGGGCCCGCCCGTATGCAATCAAATAACTAAGTGAATTCCGCCTCATTTCAAGCTTGTATGGACACTTTTGATGTAGAGCGATCCCACTAGTTCATTGAAGATGTGGCCGAGTTCGAGGGGACCCGCGGAGCGCTTTCTGGTGCGCGTTTTCGTTGCTGAAATTTGTTCCGGAATCAAAAGAGATTCATGTTTGCGAGGGCTTTTCGAAGGCCCGGAGAGGAGCCCGGAAGTAAGGCTTGCGACGTGTAGACCCTCGTCTTCCTTGTTGGCAGAGTGAAGCGGCAGTTCAGGGGTGCCGTGGCGCCTACGTGTGATACGTTTGGAGTTTGAGCAGGCCAGATGGCCTGATCGGCCACGGCCGACGAGACTTGGCATCCGCCATTTATTAGGAACGCGATTTCCACTGGAAACCTTTTGAGCTGAAGAAATTGTTGAGCCTGCTTGAGGGCTTGGAGGATCTTGGGTGGATAGGGCGGCAGGTGGAAGGCGCGAGGAGCTTTCCAAGGTTCTTAGAAGATGAGTAGGGGCCTTTGTCAGATGAAGATCTTTGAGCCTTATGAGCATTTGACGCCTGAATACCGAGAGGACCTTGCCAGAGTAGCCGTCAAGATCAATACTTTGCGCCGTGTCGAGGAGGCGATTGAGAGCGGCCATGTGCAGACTCCTACGTTTATTCCTGAGTTCTCGTGACGAAAAAAGCACATAAGGATTATCCGAGGTGAGCTCGAATGTACTCTGGTTTTTTCTTGGGTGTTGTTGTTTGTTGACGGGTTTTTCCTTTTTCATTTTTGGTCTGTTGGGTGGTGTCGGGTATGTGTTACATAAGTCTAGTCCTAGTGAGCTTTGGTGGTTTGTTTCGGGTTTGGAGCTCCTTTCTGTTCTTCAGCCTTGCCCGCCAACCGTTGGAGCTGGCTGTTGATTCAGTCAACAACTCCTAGCCCCGAAAACGCAGCAAGCCCTACCAGACCGACCACGAAGCGATAATCGGATATGGATTCGGAGTAAATGCTGCAGTAGCGAGTTCTGGTCGGCAGGAAGGACTCAGATAGAATCCTTGACAGGCCCGGAGGTATGCAATTGAATAATTAAGTGAATCCTGCCACTTCTTCAAGCTTGTCTGGGCTGTGGGACTTCCGAGAGTCTCGAGCAGGCCGGACTGCTGGTGATTCAGTCGAATGAAGCTACACGAGTGACGTACTCAGGTTGTGCATAAAGAACTGCCAACAACACCTGCTGCCTTACCAACGGCTGGGTCATTGAGGGCAGGGATGAGGCCAATGGCACCGACGAGAACATCTCAGCTCCGGTAGCTGTCGATGAAGCTGCATATTGGCTAAACAGATCATGTGTCGGCCATTCCGTGACTTCCCGAGCTGCCTTTCGAAGCGCCTTGTCCAGTTCAGTGCGAAATCGGTCTATGTCTTTCGGCATAGAGTTGAACGCTACCGCCCAGGCCAACCCGTCATAGGTTCGAGTGAGGATGGCGCTGGTCCCATAAATGCTCCCTGTGTGCCACCAATCTGCGTCATTTCCAGTCGGCCGAACAAACCAGCCAAGCGCATAATAGAAATCACCACCCCAATAAACCCCGTAGGTGGTGCCGACCCAAAGGGGTGGTGCAGGACGAGCAACCATTAGGCGAACTGTTTCAGGCTTTAGAAAAGCAGGCGGCCTACGGCCGTCCAGAGCTGTTACGAAGCGCACAAGATCAACCGGGGAAGCGATCCATGCTCCGACAGAATCTGCCGTTTCAAAACAAAACGCGCCATAAGGAGCAGGAACCATTCCCTCGTCCGGATATACGCATTGGACCAGAGGGGCCCCAGGGTAGTCGTAGTAGTGAACTTCGTTTTCAGCACGATCCTTGTAGAGCGTACGTCCGAGCTTCATGCGAGTGATTCCCAATGGTGCAAGAATATGACTCTTCACGTATCCCTCGTAGTCTTGACCTGTCACCTTCTCTATGACGCGCCCTAACACGCAGTAGCCAAAGTTGCAATAATCAAAACCTTTTCCAGGATCAAAGTCAAGAGGGATTCCCAACATGAAACGAATAGTCATCGAGGAGTTGAGAGGGGGTGGAACGCCAATCATTTCCGCGATTTGTCGAGACCCCCGCATAGGATCACGTCTGGTTAAGGTGAAGTTCCAGCCACCAGAATGTTCCAATAGTTGACGAATCGTGATGTCGTATATCCTTTCATCAACGGACGCGTTCGCAAGGGGCTTGAGGTCCAGTACTCGAAAGGCCTTTGCATCGAGGTCCAGCCGGCCTTCTTCCGCGAGTTTGAGGATTGTGACGGCTGTAATCGGCTTTGAAATACTTCCGATCCTGAAGAGGGAGACAGGTTGCACTTGCTGATTCAGTTCTCTATCCGCCAAACCGTAGCCTCGTGCTAGGACTAAGCGCCCATCTTTCGTGACGGCGACTGCTCCGCCGGGTATGCTGCGCTTTGCCATAATATCAGTGATGACCTCGTCGAAGCTTTTCATACTCGGGACAGGGATTCCAGTTGCCGAAAGAGCCTGACTGCCTATCGTATTGACGGTCGCTCTGACTTCTTGTTGATAGACACAAATGAGAGAGTTGCTAGCCGGTCCGCCTGCCAATACAAGATGAACGACGAAGAACAGAGCAATGAGTGAAGATAATGGCCTCAAAGCGCGTCGCACAATACTCTCACACCTCGGCATAAGAACGTTACTACGTGCTCGGGTGTGGAGAGTTGGCATAGAACACTCCTGTGCATCACGATTCCCAAGCTCTGACGACAATAGGCGTTCTCATGTCACCCGAGCGCTGTACCTGATATCGATGAGTTACCCTCTATTCGTTCCATCTGTTTGAGAAGCTCTTTGAAGGCCTTGTCATGCGCGAATAGAATGGATAAAAGCATGCCCTCTGTCTTGGCTGGGAAGCATGCTGCGCCTGCTGCTGATGCGCGTCGTCGGCACTCATCCGTCATATCTTCGAAGACTGCACGTTCATCAATCCGCAAGAAGTCTCGGAACCTTTCCCATCGTTTCAGCTCTTCTTCTAGTATGATGCGGTATGAGGGGATTGTTCTACCCATCTCTGGCTCCCTCCAGTGCTAGTCTTAGGGCTATGTAGGCTTGTAGGAGCGGGAACATGGCTTCGTTCGGAAGAATTGGAGGTGACATGGATGGTTTGGAGCCCATGTCCTTCGCCCTGATTCATCGAGAAGCCTCGGGGAGGATATATGCAGAAGAGGGCTTTTCGAAGGCCCGGAGAGGGGCCCGGAAGTGAGGCCTGCGACTTGTGGACCCTTGTCTTCCTTGTTGGCAGAGTGAAGCGGCAGTTCAGGGGTGCCGTGGCGTCTATGTGTGATACGTTTGGAGTTTGAGCAGGCCTAGATGGCCTGATCGGCCACGGCCGACGAGACTTGGCGTTCGTCGTTTATTAGGAACGCGATTTCCACTGGAAGTCCTGTTCGAATTCAATGTCGGTGAACATTTTCGCTGACCTGACCCGGTGCGCTGAAGGACTCTTGCTGTTCTTATGGCGTACCGGTCGGAGATGCTTGAGCTGTGTAGTCGATGAAGCGGAACGAATCGCGTGCATCCAGAGGACCAAGCGTTTCTTTTGGGCTTGTTAAGTTGAGGTTACGGAAGGTTCGCGCTAAGTGGAAGCGGAAGCTGCCGGATGGGCCTGTTCTGGTTCGGAGGGAGTATCCTCGCCCGACGCTTTCTGTTCCATCGTCTCTTGATGTGTCGGATCTGGTTGGAAAGTATTTTCGCGTGAAGCGGAACGGCGACAAGATCATCTTCGAACAGACCGAATAGT
>Ga0315310_10002751_pt1 | contig 10949 bp, 9 predicted proteins | sample TDP5_MG_FD_203630 | JGI IMG/M metagenome (GOLD analysis project Ga0315310, IMG submission 203630) | Freshwater sediment microbial communities from Lake Towuti, South Sulawesi, Indonesia - TDP5 | ecosystem: Environmental > Aquatic > Freshwater > Lake > Sediment | place: Indonesia: South Sulawesi...
GACCACAGCACCTTTCGTCTTCCATTAAGACAGGTTTTATTCCAGCCGCGTTTAGAATCCTCAACATACTCTGAGCTATCTCGATATGTTTCACGCCGATGTCATCGAAGACAACATTGAAGTAGGGTAAGCAACCCGCAAAGTACAGAACATCTCCAGCCTTGGCAATCTCCGCTTCCCTTGGAACCCAATCCAAACGATTCTGTCTAGTCTCAGGATCTGCCATTAGTCTTGACAGAGAAAACAGTACGCCTTCGTGCGAGCAGTTGCCCGAAATCCCATTTGCCGACGCCTTTGCCCTGCAGGTTCGAATCAGCTCGTCGTATTCGATGTCCAATGGGCATCTCTGACGGCATAGGTAGCATGTAAGGCATGACCACAAACCTTTATCTGTAAATACGGCGTCTTGAAGCCCCAATAGGGCTTTTTCCACAGCCAAGCGTGGAGAATACAACGGGTCAAGCCTAGTTATAGGACAACTACTTGAGCATTTGCCGCATTCTTGGCAGTACAGAGCCTTCGTTCGCTTTAAGATATCGTAGATGGACTCTTTTGCGCTAGGATGCGCAGATGCAGCCTCAACCGCTTTGCCCAGTGGGCTTGGTCCTTTGCCTCGCAGCTTTTCAGTAAAATCCTTGATAACCGACGCGAATTTTTCTCCTTCAGCCGCGGAAATCCATTCTAAACGGAGTCGTTCAGAGCCTATTCCAACCAAGTCCAGAAGCTTCTTGGTCTTTTCAATCCTTTTCTCAGCATGTTGATTTCCAGATCGGTAGTGGCAGTCACCTGGATGGCAACCCGCGACTAGGACTCCATCGGCGCCGTTTTCAAACGCGTTCAGTATGAAAGCTGGCTCCACTCTGCCACTGCACATAACCCGTATTATCCTAATGTTCGTTGGATAGGAGAGTCGGCTGGTTCCAGCCAGGTCTGCACCAGCATAACCGCACCAGTTGCACAGGAATCCAACAATTTTTGGCTCATATTCTGACACGGGCAACTCTCCTCCTATGCTTCTACGGTATGGCCGCCTCCACCATGGCGTTAATTTGCCTCTCGTTAAAGTGTCTCATCGTTATGGCTCCTGTTGGACAAGTGACGGAGCACGTACCGCAACCCTTGCAGGAGATCTCGTTCACACGAGCATTCACAACTTTAGGCGCAGCCTCCACGAGTTCGATGGCTTTAAACTCACACACTTCTTCGCATCTGCCGCATCCTCGGCAAAGGTCAGGGTTAACAACCGCTGTGACGGCTTCAGTTCTCATTCTTTTGTTCGCCATTAGGATGGCTGCTCTGGCAGCTGCCGCCTTCGCTGAGACAATGGATTCTGGAACGTCTTTCGGCCCTGTGGCTGCTCCTGCTAGGAATATTCCATCCATCTGTGTGTCAACCGGTCTAAGTTTCAGGTGAGCCTCCATGAGGAAACCATCTGGACTCAAGGGTATCTTGAGTGTTCTCGCTAGAAGAACGGAATCTTTGTGGGGAATAAGTGGTGTTGAGAGCACTACCCAGTCCGTGACGAATTTAACCTCGTGTCCTGCAAGCATGTCGTAGACTGAGACGAGCAGATTTTGATCTGGAGTTTGAGTGATTTCTGGTCCTGCTTCCTCGATGAATTTTATGAATTTAACTTCGAGGTCGCGCGCCCTAGAATACAGGTCTTCGTATTCTTTGTAAACTCGGAGGTCACTATAGAGAATGATGACATCAGTTTTAGGTGACTGCTCCTTTATGAGTATGGCGTTCTTGATGGCGTTCATGCAGCAAATTCTGGAACAGTAAGGCCAGCCCTCTTCCTTTCGTGCCTTGAGAATCTTCCTCAGCAGACGGGAAGTGTCAGACATCGCAAAGGCTTCGAGTTCATACGCTCGGATTTCTCCTTTCCTCGACCCAACGCACTGTATCATGACTACTCTTTCAGGATTTCCAATCGTTCCCTTACTGAGCCGCTGATCCATTTCCAACTGCGTCAGGACATTGTCAAAAACGCCATACTGGTAGAGTCCTTCAGGCGGTCGGTAGTTCAGAGCGCCACACGCCACAATAATGGTGCCCACGTCAAATTCTATCTTTTGACCGTTCTTAGAGGCTGCGACTTGGAAGTTTCCAACGAAACCCTTGACGTCGGCTATTGTTGTTGAAGTCAATAACTGAATGTTTTTGTGATTTTTCACAGCTTCAATGGCTGGGCTGAGAATCTCGGACGCATCTTGCATTGTAGGATAGAGTTTGTGAAGCCTTCGAAGGTTTCCGCCGAGTTCGGGGTCTTTTTCAATCAGATAAACCTTGAAGCCTTGGTCTGCGAGGCTCAGAGCCGCAGTTATTCCAGCTATGCCCGCACCAATTATGAGGCTTGAGTCCTTAATGTCTATCTCAGGCTCTTCCTGTGGTTGCAGCCAAGTTGCTCGCGCCACAGCCATTCTGACCAAGTCTTTGGCCTTTTGAGTAGCTCCATCTGGCTCGTGAGAGTGAACCCAACTGCACTGCTCACGAATGTTAGCCATCTCGAAAAGGTACTTGTTCAACCCGGCTTCTTGACAAGCAGATCTGAAAAGCGGCTCGTGTGTTCTCGGCGTGCAAGAGGCCACGATAACTCTGTTAAGATTGTGCTTTTTTACGGCTTCTTTGATTGAAGCTAACCCTGCCTCAGAACAAGTGTAAATGTTATCTTCACTGTAAGCAACGTTAGGCAATGTCTTAGCATATTCCACAACCGCTGGAACATTGACCACACCGCCAATGTTGACTCCACAATGGCAGATGAAAACGCCGACCCTAGGCTCTTCTCCTTCTTTCCACACAACAGGCTTGGGTATGAAAGGTCTGGGCATGGGCTGGGGAGGTTCCGGAACCAGAACTGGGCGCTTTTCGCGGCGTCTTCTAGGCTTCGCAGCACGTTTCTGTCCACGGCGACCAGTTTTGGGCATGCACTTTCACCTCGGCCTAAACGGGTTTGGACCTATCTTCTTGAGCTCCTCAGTCATTTCTCGGACGACTCTAGCAAACTTTTCTCCCTCACCGCTGGAAACCCATTCCAAGCGAAGGCGTTCAGTTTCAATGCCCATGTCTTCCATCATCACTTTCATCGCTTCAAAGCGGCGTTCAGTCTTCAGGTTTCCATCAGTATAATGACAGTCGCCTGGATGGCAGCCAGCGATAAGCACTCCGTCTACACCCTTTGAGATAGCATCCATCACCAATGCCGGATGAACCATGCCTGAGCACATGACTCGTATTATTCTTATGTTAGGCGGGTATGAAATTCGAGCGGTTCCAGCCAAGTCAGCGCCGGCATATGCACACCAGTTGCAGCAGAAAGCCAGAATAAGAGGCTCAAATTCCGACTCGGCTTCTCCCACTGCAACTTCACCACTGACTAACTTGTCTTCAAGGGGTTTGGACCAAGCTGCTTGATTCTCTGCGTTGTGTCGCGTATCAAAGCTGCAAACTTTTCGCCTTCACCTGCAGAAATCCATTCAAGTCTAAGCCTTTCAGGTTCAATTCCCAAGTGGTCCAGCGCCTGTTTCAAGAATCCAGATCGTCTCTCCATCATGTAGTTTCCTTGAACGTAATGGCAATCGCCTGGGTGACATCCGGTTACGAGCACGCCGTCTGCGCCCCATCTGAAGGCTGAGAGAATGAATGTTGGGTCTATTCGTCCGCTGCACATCACCCGTATGACTCTAACGTTTGTCGGATATTCAAAGCGGCTTGTCCCAGCCAAATCCGCGCCTGCATAGGAACACCAGTTGCAGCAAAAAGCTAAGATAGTTGGTTCGAATTCGGCTTCCACTTTGGCTTCTTCCATCTAGGCTTCCTCCGTTAACCCGGCTTTGATCTGCGCAAGAACCTGTTCATCCGTGAAATGCTGCATGGTTATCGCTCTCCTCGGACATTCGGCTGCACATGCACCACATCCTCTGCAGAGGGCAGCTATAGTGTGAGACTTTCCTTCTTCAAGGTAATGGGCACCGTATGAACAGATCTCCTCGCAGAGTCCGCAGCCAATGCATTCTTTCTCATCTACAACCGAGGTCAGTGCTTCCGTTCTCATTTTCTTGTTAGCCATCAGAATAGCAGCACGTGCAGCAGCAGCCTTGGCAGAAATTATTGATTCTGGAACATCTTTAGGTCCAGACACCACGCCAGCCAGAAAGATTCCGTCCATCTGTGTGTCGACGGGTCGGAGTTTCACGTGAGCCTCCATTAAGAAGCCGTCTGAGCTTATGGGTACCTTGAGCATTCGGGCCAGAATGACTTCCTCCTTGTGCGGAATCATGGGTGTCGACAACACAACCCAGTCGCATGGCAAGTGCATTTCTCGCCCCGACAAAGCGTCATATGCCGTCACGGTTAGTTTGCCTTCAGATCCCTGCGTTATCTCAGGTGTAACCTCTTCGATGTGTTTCACGAATTTTACCTGCTTCTCCCGTGCCATCGAGTAGAAGTCTTCGTATTCCTTGTAAACCCTCACATCTCCGTACAGAATTGTGACATCTGTCTCTGGAAACCTGTCCTTCACAAGTATGGCGTTCTTGATGGCGTTCATGCAACAAATCTTGGAGCAGTAGGGCCAGCCCTCTTCTTTCTTGGCCTTGAGAATTTTCGCTAACAACCGCGCGGTATCAGACTTTGGAAAACCTGCAAGGTCTAAGGCGCGTATTTCACCCTTTCTGGCTCCCACACATTGTATCATGACAACTCTTTCAGGCGGCTTTTCGATCTTTCCGTTCCTCAGCAATTCATCCATTTCTAGCTGAGTCACAATGTTTGGATAAACTCCGTACTGATAGAGCCCCTTCGGCGGTGTGTAATTCATTGCACCGCAGGCAACAATGATGGTTCCAACTTCGATTTCTCTCTTTTCATTGTTCTTTGCGAGTGTAGCCTTGAAGTTCCCAACGTAACCCTTGACATCAGATACCATGGTAGAAGTCAAAGTTTCAATGTGCTTGTTTGCGTTCACTGCTTTTATGGTCGGCTCTAAGAGTTCCCTTGTGTCTTGCATGGTAGGATACAGCATGTGTAATCTTCGAACGTTTCCACCGAGTTCAGGCTCTTTTTCAACCAAGTAAACCTTGAAACCTTGGTTGGCAAGAGTCAATGCAGCCGTCATCCCGGCGATGCCGCCACCAATGACAAGGGACGTGTCTTTGATATCAAGCTCAGGCTCTTCTTGAGGTTCCAGCCACGTAGCTCTCGCCACGGCCATCCTAACTATGTCTTTAGCCTTTCTTGTTGCCTTTTCGGCTTGATGAGCATGAACCCAGCTGCACTGTTCACGAATGTTTGCCATCTCAAACAGGTAATGGTTCAGCCCTGCCTCTCTGCAGGCAGACCTAAACAGTGGTTCATGCGTTCTGGGCGTGCAAGAGGCTACAATCACTCGATTTAAATCATGCTTCTTTATGGCTTCCTTTATGGAAGCTAACCCTGCCTCAGAACAGGTGTAAATGTTGTCTTCGCTGTAGGCGACGTTTGGGAGAGTTTTTGCATATTTAACGACTTCTGGAACTTTCACCACGCCGCCTATGTTGACGCCGCAGTGACAAATGAACACTCCGATCCGAGGCTCTTCTTCTCCCATAGGTTACACTCTCTCTAATACCTCAGCCACTCTGGCTGCAGTTGCGCTTCCTTGCATTATAGAGTCTGGAATGTCACCTGTTTTTGGTCCCAAACAGTACCCGCAGGCAAAGATTCCTGGAACAGTAGTGTCCACTGGATTGGTGAGAACGTTAGACGCCTTGAAAAATCCATAGTCGTCAACGCTTGCACCCAAGACTTTGGCTAACTCCTTAGCGTCTGATCGGGGCACTAGGGCTGGGCAGAGCACCACTAAATCGAATTCTTGATTCTCGATTCTTCCAGCAACCGTGTCTTCGTACCATATTGTAAGGCTCTTTGTCACCGGGTTCTCCATGATTTCGCCTGGACTGCTGCGTATGAACCTCACGCCGTATTCACTCTTGGCTCGGTTGACGAATTCTTGGAAGCCCTTTCCAAACGCTCGGAGATCAATGTAGAATATGCTCACCGTGGCGTTCGGTTCGTGTTCCCTGATTAGGACAGCATCTTTGACAGAGTATTTGCAGCAAATGCTGGAGCAGTAGGTGGTTCCAAATCGCCTGTCCCGAGACCCTACACACTGTATGAAAGCAATTTTCCTAGGTATTTTTCCATCAGAAGGCCTAATCAAATGTCCACCTGTTGGACCAGAGGCGCAGAGCAGACGCTCCAATTCCAGAGCCGTAACAACGTTCCTGTAGCGTCCATAACCGTACGTTGGAATCTGAGCGGGATCAAAGAGGTCAAAACCGATTGATACGATGATTGCGCCTACGTTTAGTTCAGTTTCTTTGGGCTGCTGTTTGAGGTCAACTGCGCCAGCTTGACACATTTTTTGGCAAAGACCACATTCAATGCAGTTGTTCTTGTCAATTGCCATAGCTCTTGGCACCGCCTGTGGAAACGGCATGTAGATAGCCTTGCGCATTCCAAGGTTCTCGTCAAACTCATTAGGAACCTCAACGGGACAGTGGTCAGCGCATATGCCGCAGCCTGTGCATTTTGTTTCATCGACGAACCTTGGTTTTCTGAGAACTGTGACAACAAAATTTCCAGGTGTACCCTTGACTCCTTTCACTTCAGAGTACGTGAGCAGCTGAACATTGTGGTGATGGGAGCAGTCTATCATTTTCGGCGCCAAGATACACATGGAGCAGTCCATTGTTGGGAAAGTCTTGTCCAGCTGAGCCATCCTTCCGCCTATGCTGGGCGACTTTTCTACCAAATAGACCTTGTATCCCCTGCTTGCCAAGTCCAGCGAAGCCTGTATTCCTGATATCCCACCGCCTACGACCATAACAACTTTTTCTGTCATTTTTTTGTCCTCCTTATAGCCTGTTTTTTAACAGTTCAGTTATTGGGATTCTGTGCGCCTTGATTTCCCAGTCTTCGAGTTTCATCCCCATTCCCATCCTGAGAAGTTCAATAAAATGTATAACGGGCAGGTTGTATTCTTCGTTAAAATGTCTCTTGATCTCCAATTGGCCCAAATCAAGCTGCAGAAAACAGAAGGGACAAACAGTGACTACGGCTTGCACCTCAGCATCCTTTAGAGCTTTGAGTTTCTGTACTGAGACCTTTCTAGCTAGGTCATCGTTTATGTCTCGTAATGGGCCTCCACAGCACATCTCTTTCCGTTCATAGGGAATCGATTCCACACCTGTAGCTTCAGCAAGAGCGTCTAAGTCATTAAACCCTCTCAAGAGTTCAAAATGTATGCGCTTGGGCTTGGTCAGATGGCATCCAGGCTGTGTTCCAACTTTCAATCCGTCGATAGGTTCCTTGATTGCACTCTTGACCTTGCTGACACCTACGTCCCCGTAGAGTACATCAACGAGGTTTTTGACATCAACTTTTCCCCTGTACTCTTTGCCAACTTCGGAGAGCAACTGATTGACTTTCTCTCTGAGCTCAGAGTTTCTCTTCAAAACATTGTTAACCATCAACAATGACTCATAGCAGTCGTTACAGAGGGTCATAATGTCTAGTCCCATCTCCTCAGCTATGCAAAGGTCGCGAGCAGCAAGCGCCATCCAGCTCGCGTGGTCAACTGATTGAATGCTGAACGGTGCGCAGCAGTTTGCTCCTTTCATGTCAACCAGTTCCACGCCCAACTCGGGCAGAACCTTTCTCACTGAAACCTCGTAACTGAGTTCTCTGGCAGGTATGAGACATCCCAAGAAAAATGCGTACTTCATTTTTTTTGCCCTTCTATGTGGATTTTACTATTTTCTCCATTCCCGTTTTCTTCAGAATCTTTTGCACTTCTTCTAATCCGTCTCCGCTGATCTTTCCCAAGCCGAGGCTTTCTCGCTTTTCCAAAGCTGTTCGCACCGGATTTATGACTCGCCCAGTCTCGTACAGAGCTTTTGCCTGACCAGCAACTCCTGCAGGTATGTTACCCTGTCTAACTGCAAGATTTCTGATAGCGAACATTACTTCACCCACATCGCCGCCTTGTGGACACCTATCCAAACATGTGAAACAGGATAGACAATACCATGGTAGTTGATGAGGCAAAACTTCAGATTTGAAACCCATGATCACCATTTCCATCAGTCGTCGAGGATTATGTTCATTGGTCAGTCTTGCAATAGGACAGCTACTCGAGCATCGCCCGCATTGGATACACAGCAGGACCCCTTTACCCCTTGGTGTGTTCGCCACTTCACCCATAAAACCCAGGTCAAGTTCACTCAATGTAATCATCACTCTCTTCGCTAACCGCGCGGAAAAAAGGAAATGTTAAAGGAGCCTAATATATTTTGGGTTCTTCATGCTTCAAATTTGGCATAAAAGGAATACCAACACGTTGTTTTTCTTTATTCCGTAAATCATGGTCTTTTTCATTTATTTGTATCATAAAAAATTTCCTATGCCCAGACAAAATAAGCGGCTTTAACCTATCAGGATTTCTGAGGTATCGACAGAGCGTATTTGCTCGGTTTTTCAAGCGCTCTGTTTATGGCTATTACAGCTATGGCTCCACCGTTGTCAGCTATTCCAGCTACTTCCAGAACGAGAGTTCTGAGAATTGGTGATTCAGGAAGATCTTTCATAAGTCTTTCATGCTCGTTTCTAATCACTTTGGTTATCTCTAGAATGTTGTTGGCTATCTCGATGTCGCCGCTGAAAACGCAGTCCACGGCCTTCAGGAATACGTTTTGAGCCAAGTCGCTCAAATTGACTATTTTGCTCATAACCTGTTTACCCGCCCTCTCTTTTCCATGAGTTCTCAGCTCAACTGCCCTTCTGGCGATGCTTTCTGCGTGATCCGCAATCAATTCGAGGTACCTTGCAATAAGCGCGTAATACACAATCTGGGAAGGATCTTCCATGCCTATCTTGTCAGCAATGGTGGGGTCACGTTGCGCTGAAAGTATAAGTCTTATGGCAAGCCAATACATCATGTCGGCTTCGTCCTCACGACGTATAGCGTCCTCAGCTAATTCCAAGCTCTCCGTAAGGGCTTGCACTGATTCTAAGTTCATGGTTGAAGCTATCACTGCAAGCCTACGCAGGAGCATGTCTATTTTGAATCTTGTTGGGTCTATGGAGCATTGAAGGTCGATTCTTTCAGGTGTTTCCTGCACTATGCCCAATCCCATGAGTCTGTGTGAGATCCGGCGCACTTCTTCGATGTGCATTCTGCTGATGCGGGTCGAAGAGACTACCCTAAAGGCGTCACGCCCAAGTGTATAGTTTCCTACGATGAGTCTTTCCAACATTCCAGTTTCGTTGCACAAGTCTGAGTTTATGACTATTTCTTCCGCTTGCGTTTTGCGTTCGACTGTGCTGCTGGGAATTAGCTTCAAGGAGCCGTCTTTTTCTGGAAACAGCATGACAAGGTCGCCTTGTTTGAGACCTGTGTTTTCAACCCATTTTTTAGGCAGAGATACGCTAAACGTAGAGTAACCGACGCGCTGGATTTTGCGACTTTCCATTTCGTGAGCACCTAATTACCTGTAAGTACTTCTATGATAACTATAAACAGAGTATATATATGTTATGTTTCAATTAAACCTAACATAAGGAGAAATCCCAAAGGAGGAATTTGGATGCCTGAATGGGCAACTATAAGCATCCGAGAAGAACTAATCGAGGAAATCAAGGGGCTCCTTAAAAGAACAGGACGTTACCGAAGCATTTCAGAATTCGTTGCGGAATCAATTCGGCTACGTTTAGAGGAGCTTGCCCGAAAGGGAGAAGTAGTGCTGGAGACACCCAGAGTGGCACCTCTAACTCCTTCTATACCAGTTACTCCCGCTTCTTTAGCTGCATCCCAAATAACGCAGGATACAAGAGGGTACATTAACGTTCAACTACAGCGATCAGAACAGATCTGGTGGGTTTTGGTCAGACTTTTTGGAGACTTGGCTCGGAGAGACGCTAAAGTAGACGCCCAGTTGGCACGAGAACTTCGAAACTGCAGAAGTCTGATCAACTTTGTTGCTTCCCACATCTGCCCTGAGTGTGACATCGAACTGGCAAACGAGCGGCTGCCTGATCTTCAATACAGTCTTGAAAAGGTCAAGCGCGACCTCGTTGCCACAGCTATCTGCGTGTGCGACGATTATGCCAAGGATTGGATAAGTGAATTGGACAGGGCTGAGAGAGGCGAGATTAAGGAGGTTCCTGCCGTAGGACCCAGGTTTGTTCCCGGCTTGCCGAGAAACAACAGCATCGCATGGACGCGAATAACACTGTCTAAGCCCGTTCCAAAGGAACGAGTGGAAGAAATCGCAAGAATGCTTGGGGTAATGGTCAAGCCCGAGAACAGTGTGCACTTTGTAGTGCGAGGCGAGAAAAAAACAGTCAAAAAAGCCGTCGAAATGCTTTATCAGCTCCAATAAGGTGAGAAACGCAGACCTTCAAGAAAGGAGGACGAAGAGTTGGGCAACAAGGTGGGAGCAACACTTGTTTTGGGCGGCGGAATCGCCGGAATCCAAGCTGCGCTCGATTTGGCAGATGCTGGATTCAAAGTTTACTTGCTCGATGAGTCCTCCAGCATCGGAGGAACGATGGCGCAGCTCGACAAGACCTTCCCGACAAACGATTGCTCCATGTGCATCCTTGCGCCAAAACTCGTTGGTGCCGGAAGACATCCCAACATTCAGTTGATAACAAATGCAAGGCTAGAGGAGGTTGAAGGCGAGGCAGGAAATTTCAAGGTCAAGATAACAAAGAGACCCAGATACGTTAACGAAGAAAAATGCAATGGCTGCGGCATCTGCGCTCAACATTGCCCAGTTGAAATGCCCAACGAATTCGACGAGGAGCTGGGCACTCGAAAGGCGATATATGTTCCGTTTCCTCAGGCCGTGCCCTTAAAGTATGCAATTGACGAAGAAAACTGCTTAAAATGCGAACTGTGCATG
>Ga0315310_10002752_pt1 | contig 10947 bp, 10 predicted proteins | sample TDP5_MG_FD_203630 | JGI IMG/M metagenome (GOLD analysis project Ga0315310, IMG submission 203630) | Freshwater sediment microbial communities from Lake Towuti, South Sulawesi, Indonesia - TDP5 | ecosystem: Environmental > Aquatic > Freshwater > Lake > Sediment | place: Indonesia: South Sulawesi...
CAGTTGTTGTTGTTCTTTGAATTTTCTTACCAACAACAACTCCCATTCTTTGAAGTTTTCTCTCGATTCCTAGTGATTTTCGATTAAGTTCTTTAGCCAAAACATTGAAGTCAGTTACGCCTTTTTTCCATAGTTCCAGAAGTTTGGCTTCCTCTTCCCGAGTCCAATAATATTTGTTAGGTATACTACCGTTCACAGTATTCCTCGTTCAAAACGAAAATCATTTTTCGCTTTTTCTCTGCTTCAGAATGATGCCTCTTCGATAAAGCCAATTAGTATGCGCGCCATTTAAGGCTAATTGCATAGAATAGAACGTTATTCTACTTTATTGCATAAAATTTACTTTATTGCATAAAATGCACTGAGACATAACCCTCAAAACCCAAGGGCGCATGATTGGAAGTGCTTCTTCTAATGTAGCTAAAGTCTCCACCTCATATTTGAATCCCTTGATACCGCAGAATTCATGTTCGCGTCTTACGACAAGTTCCATCGCTTCTTCATATTCTCCTCTTTCAGCCTAGCCAATCGATATACCTCTATGCCATGTTGGGCGACGGTCGAAGCCGCTTGCACGAGAGGTTTTTCAAAGGATGCTTGAGGAATTTTCTTCATGACTTCCATATATTTCTCCGCAGCCTCAGCTCCCTTACCAGGTGGAATCCAAGCTGTAACCATAATCAAAATCATACCTATCGCCTCCTTTTCTCAATAACGCATCATTTCATTTTAAGACATATCAAAAATTTAGGGAGAAATCTTCTATTGTTAATTTTTTGGGTTTGGGTTTGGGACAAAAATTTAATGGATGCGATAAAAACCTATGGGATAATTTCGCATCCGACAAAGGTGGAGATATCTCCCGCAAACTCCTTTTTCTTTTTCATAATGATTCTACTGCTCAAGTCTTGCCTCCTCGTTCAAGTCTCCTGAGCCTAAGTCACTTATAGTCTTGGCGTAGGGTATTTTTACTGCGTGTTATAATTAAAGGATAATGCAATACAAGGAGAATCTCTCATGTCTTCTGAGCTGATAAGAGAGTACTATGTGAAGGATTCTGTAAGAGAATGGAAAAGACTCGTCAGAGATCCGTTTCATAGACTAGAATTCGATACAACTATGTTTTTTCTTAAAAAATACCTTCCGAAAAGAGGGTTGATTTTGGATGCTGGTGGTGGACCTGGAAGGTATACAATAGAACTTGCAAGACTAGGGTATGACGTCGTTTTACTCGATTTCGTACCTGAACTGCTACAAATAGCAAAAAGGAAAATCAAGAAGGAGAAAGCTCAAGATAAAGTGAAGCAGATAGTGGAAGGTTCATTAGAGGATCTTTCTATGTTTGAAAACAACACTTTCGATTCGGTTCTTTGTCTTGGAGGAGCGCTTTGCCACTTAGTAAGTAAAAAACGGAGGAAAAAAGCAGTTAGCGAGCTGATTAGGGTCGCCAAGGATGAAGCTCCAATTTTTGTTTCTGTGATTGGAAGATTTGCTGTCTGCATTAATGCGATCGTCTATTTATGGCCAGAAATGCTTGAAGCACCTGACGTTTTCAGAAAATATACCACCGCCGGAGATTATTTAGGAGGATGGGGATTCGCTCCTGCTCACTTCTATTCTCTTGAGGAATTGAAAAAAGAATTTGAACACAAGACAACAACCCTGCAAATGGTGGGATTAGAAGGCATATTTTCAGCTCATCAAAAGCGATATAATCAAGTTTATAGACAGAAGAAGTACAACGAAATTTTGTGGGAGACTCATTTGAGAACTTGCACAGATCCATGCGTGGTTGGAACTAGCCAGCATTTTATGATTATCTTTAGAAAACGGAAATGACAAAAACTTAACGGATTATTCCCAAAAACTTATGGGATTATTTCGCATCCATTATATTTCATAAATTCGAAATCCCTTAGGCTTATTTTTCCACTTTCAATGAGCCTTCTGATTCTTGGTATTTCCCCCTTTATTGTATCTATCAGATTTTTGACAGTGTTGCACACCAGGCAGTAAGCTTGTGCATTCCACCTTTTAGTAATGTTTGCATATAGGCACCGACCACCGCAGATATTGTAAACGTCGCACTCTGTGCACGGTTCACTAACGAAAATTTGTTTCAACTTTAGCGGATTTGCATTGCTTATGTGCCCAAGATAATAATCTTTCATTCCCCACATTGTTGGGCATGGAATAATGTGTCCGTCGGTCTGTATAGTATAATTTATCCATCCTCCGCCACACCTCAGAAAAGTTTTCTCTTCACCGAACAAAAGCGACTGAGCAACTCCTAGAAACGGATAGAGATGCAAGACAGCACTATTTTTTTCCATGCGGTCAACCCAAAACCTAACAAGCTTCTGAATTCCCAGATTGTAACTCTCTTCACTCCACTTTTTGAAATCTCGTCGTTTGAAGTCGCGTTCCCAGAATCCAGCGTTGAGCTGCCAGTGAACAGAGGAAAAGGAAAACTCATTATTGTCTATGAGCCAAGTAACTTGTTTGAAAATGTCTGTGTGCTCCATGGCAGTCATTCTGGCGATCAACTCGCCTCTAAAGCCATTTCGTCTGATCAACTTCAAATTGTCAACCACCTTTCGAAAAGTGCCGTTTCCTCTGTAGAAATCAGTCAAAGCTTCGTCACCGTCTATGGAAACGAGAATTGTGTGGAACCGATTGACGTATTCTGATTCTAAACAATGCAATAGAAGTGCATTCGTCTGGATCATGAAATGTTTGGCCTTCACATAATCCATGATTCGCTTAATCTGGCTTAGACAGAGCAGAGGTTCTCCACCATAAAAAGTCAGCACACACTCGTTGTCGCGTCTGCAAAACCTATCCAACAGACCAGCATCATAACTTATTTTCCTGGGCAAAGAGTAATCAACATCGAAACTTGAAAAATCAGTGTACATGTCCTCTAGTGACTCGGCAAAGCAATACCTACATTGAAGATTACAATCGGTTGTTAATATCACGTGAAAGAACATGGACTTTCCCAACAGAAAGAGAAACACCTCATTTTTAAACGTATTTTCACTCATCCAATTTTCAAGTTATGTCCCAGAACTATCCATCAAGAGCTATGTCGAAGAGAAGCGAAAGTATTGAAGATGAAATAGGTCGTTTTGCTGTTCAAAGTTGCCTAAACAAGTTCTAGAACCATCCCATCCATCTCTAAACGTTTCTCAAATCCCAATTGTAGCATTATCGCGATTAATTCTGGCCTTTTCGAAGAGACCGTTACCAAGACTTCCTTGGTTCGCGCTCTCTTTATCCGTTCAATTGCTGAATACAATAAAACTTCTTCTATTCCTTTCGACCTCGTCTCAGGATAAACCTGTAGATTCCTAATCCGCCCAGCTTCATTGGCGGTCGTGCAGGTCGCCTCGACGTATCCAACTACATGATCATTTTGCACAGCAACTATTCTGTTTACAGTGAAAAAAACGAAAGATTTGTTCGAAAAAAGGAGTTTTCAGTTTGTTTTTATCAAAGTCGAAGATTTCTAGGTGCTTTGGGTCTTCTGAAGACCTTATCAGGTCGTATACTGTATCTATATCTTCTCTCTTGAAGCTTCTGGTCTTAACTCCTTCAACCTTCACATGCTTTAAAGAATCTATTTTGCCAAGCAAATATTCAATTTTCTCGAAGTTTTTGAAGCCTAATTTCGAATACAGACTTTTGGCTGGCTCATTTGTTGATACTACATGCAAAACTGCTCTCTTCATTTCCCTTTTCTCAATGTAGCCCAGTGTATATGACGTAAGCTTTTTGGCTACACCTTTCCTTCTGTAGGCTGGATGAACCATGACGGTTGATATGTAGCCTACCTTTCCTTGCATAGTGACCATGGTTGTCCCGATAACTCTTCTGTTGACTTCTGCTACTAGGAATTTTACAGGCTCTTTCCCAAGTAGCTTGGAGAACCCCAAGAAAATTCTGCCAACAATACCAAACATTTGATTAGCCATTTTCCTCGCGCGATCCGGGTCAAAACCAGTTACTTTAAATTCTTCAGTAAACGACAGCCGAATCGCATCCAATACGTCATTTAGATCAGACTTCCTGAAATCCCTGACCAAAACATAATCAGTAGGTTTATTCATCCATCTACACTCTCCAATGCATCATCAAATTCGTACCTACATTGCGAACTGTGTTCGCCTATCCATATAACATTAAAGAACGTGAACTTTCTCCTTCAGCCCTCTATGTATGTTTTTTCTTAGCCTTCTTAGCCTTTTCAATGTACTCCTTAAGTTCTCTCTCTTTAATCTTCTTTTCAGGTAAAGTCTCAGGAGCATAGATCAAAGGAATAACGGCCAAAAACAAGAAAAAGCTAGCCAAAGAGAAAATTGTATACATTGAGATTGTTTCAGCAATGTACTGGCCTAATACAAAGCGTAGGAAGTTTGAAAGAAGATAGGGCAATCCTCCGAGTGCGTAGTATTTGTCACTCGGTGCACCGTATGCAAGATCGCTCCATATAGTCGCGAAAAAGACTGTGTAGAAGATCCCCCATGCAATACCATCTGCTAGGGTGTAAAAGTACCAACTGGGTAAGCTTGGAGGAAAAATCCCTAAGGTGGCGTACCCGATACCCAACATGGCAAATCCAAGTATACTCAAACGTTTGCGCCCTATTCTGTCACAAAAGAAGCCACTAATAACTGCAAAGGTTCCAGCCAATATGCCTTCAATAATTGCAAAAATATTAACGAAATCTTCTCCAAAGAAACGCATTAATATTGGCGCACTTGTCTGGTTTACTAGGCAAAACATGACCCACGGAATAAGATATAGAAGAAACGACCGTTGACTGAGTATAAGAGTGTACGACAGACTCTTGTTTTCTCTTGGCTGGCTCTCCGCGGGTCTAATAAGAAAAAAGATTAGAAAACCAACTACTCTCAAAATAGCGAGAACCATGATTTTTGTTGCAATTTCTGCAACATTAATTATCCCTAATAAGAACGTTCCTAAACCAATACCAAGGAAGATAATTCCGCCAAGTCGTGCCCGATTTTCAGTAAGAGTGGAATCAGCAAAGTATGCCATTGCAGTCGGCATTCCCAAACCAAACGATGCACCGAAGAGAAAAGACACAACAAAAAGATCAAGTGTCATTGACACATCTAATAACATTGGAAAAAATGAAAAAACAACTCCAAGTAACATCCATACAAGTAGAAACATAACTCGTCTACCAATTTTGCTTGTTATCGCTGCTCCACTTAAAGCAAAGACTGCAGCTCCAATAAAATTGAGAATCCAAATCGTTGAAGCTTCTATGGAAGTCAGCTCAACAGTACGCATGATTTCTGTCAAGACGTAGAAAGCATAAAAATACCAGACAAACGCGTTAGTTACTAAAATGAAACTAGCCACAATACTACGCATGGAGAATCTTTTCTCATTTGAAAATGTATCTTTGAGCATTTTAAGCTCGCTCAAACATTTTTCACATTTCGACTATTACATAAGCATTTAGTTCTTCAAAACCGTATTTTGAATCCATATTATCACAAAGCTTTTAAGCTGATATGTTGAACATATATACAGTTATCGAGGAGGGAAACAGTTTGAAAAAGAGTAGGCCCAAACCAATAAGGATAACTTGGTGGATAGGCAGATAAATCTTCTACAAGTCTTCCATTGCCGCATGCAGTATTAATTCCAATTTCTCATGTACTTTTATGAAGCTCAACGCTTCTAATGTCTCTTTCATTAACAGATCTAGCTTTTTCCTTAGATTTTGGACCTTTCTTGCTTTATATACAAGTTCTGCCAGTGCATAGGCTTGCTCTTCTGTTATTTCTTGCTTCTGTAGTATGGGGATGATTTCATCCTTTATTTTTTTGTTCTGGAGTGCAAATAGGAGCGGAACGGGAAGGCATTCGTTTCTGAATCTGTTCATGAGCTCATCTGGCTCGAACATGTCAATAAAGTCATCTCTTATCGTTGTCAATATTCCCAACGTTCTGCCGTATTGTCCTAACGCGTCTATTTCTGTTTGGGTTCCGCCGCCAATTACCGCGCCTATTTTTGCTTGTGCTTCTACTATAGATGCCTTCATTTCAATAATTTCGAAATATTCCTTTGGAGACAGGTCCAGCTTTCCTCTGTATTCAATCTCCTTGGCCTCTGCACTGCCAAGTTCAAAAAATGCTTGTTCGGTCAAATCTATGATCATTCTTCTTTTCTTTGCAGATAGTTTTTTACTACCTTCGTGTAAGAGTGTCAGGCCTTTGAAAAGAAGAGCGTCTCCTGTGAGGAGAGCGAGGTCTTCGCCAAATTTTCCAAGAACGGTGAGTTTCGAACCTTTCGTTTTGGACTTGTCTATTATGTCGTCGTGAATGTCGACTGCCCCACCAAGCAGCACCATAGCCGCGCCTATTTGAATTGCATCTTCTCCTTTTCCTCCCACTGCTTCACATGTTAAAGAAATCAAGGAGGAGTGCTGAACACCGTACCAACTTTCCTCGATAAAATAACGTATTGCCCCAAGGACGGGTTTGTACTTTATTGCCTGGGTTAAAGTAACTTTTTTGGCCATTTCAAAGGCTTTTCTGCCATGTTTTTCGAAAAGTTCATTCACGCTCTTCGCTAGTTTCGTCGCTTTATTTTCGCCTGAGTTGCGACTCATTTCAATCTTTTTTTCTTATGTCTTGTTTTCATATTTGTCCTTTTGCTTGCTCCTATGATGAGGCAATGCTATTCATTATTTTGTGTCCTTACAATCATAATTGCTCTTCTATTATGTACAATTCATGTGGTGTTCCATTTACATCCATTATGACATTGTACGCTTCGACATGTTACACACTCTTGCTTCTCGCAAACCATTGACGACTATTCCCGCGCTAAATGGGTGGGAGGGGGCATGCCAACCTAGCATATGTACTAATTTCTTAACTAATAGCACATACGCTGAGGTTATTGACACGGGAGGCCGAGGACACATCAATCACGCTCTTTCTCACACATCGGTAGACTGTCTCTTCATGATGAACCGTCAACTTGCTGAGATCACAGGTTTCCACTTCAGCGTCCAGATGTCTCTTTGCGCGCGCGAATCCATTTTCCCAATTCATCTTATTTCTTCATTATGAAATAAACGGTTTAAGTGACAACACTCTCAGCGTGTTATTTTCCTCGGTTTGGGATAAAACTTTACTTCTTCTTCAACAACCAAAACCCAAACATTTGCCAAGAACCTCAAATCAGCGCACGCTCTACTCTGATCAATTAAGAGCTTTTCTCCTAGCTCAATACGTGAGAAACGAAAAGCAAACTTGGAGTCCTAGAATCGTCGTCTAGGTTTCAATCGCTATTTGACGAACAACCCTTGGAATTGCTTATCTTCTTCCAAATTCCTCTTCACTCTTTCATATTCACTTTTCATGGTATTGGAGATATCTAAGATTGTGATGATTAAAGACTGTTAAGCATTGAAACAAGTTTGTCGCTTATTTTGAACTGTCTTGGTTGCTGCCTTTTTCAGGCTCGTTTATTGTTAAGTTGTTGCCGTTTAAGTCTGTCCATTTTAATTAACATACTTCTTCTGCTGGCGCGTGCGCGCGCTTTTGCTTTCGCTAATGGTACTAGTTCGTTCAGCTTCTCGACGAGTTCTTTGGATTCATTATGGTCTAGTGGAATAATGATGTCTCTTCGTAGCGGAATCACTATTTTCAATCGTCCATCCTTATCTACTTCCGTGGATTCTATCCGGCTCAATGCAATGTCTAAGGGGATGACTGTTTGGAACAGGATACCTAAACTTTCTCTAAGGATTGGATGAGCCTCGACTACATCTTCAAGCTCTTTTTTAGCTCCTTCCTTTAAGTCTACCTCAAGTACATCTTTGTAAAGTTTAACAACAAAGTGAGGCTTATCAATCGTTACTATTGGTTTCTTCATCATCTGTGTCACCACCTATCTACCCGTACGTGCTCCGAAGTTAAATTAGTTTTCTAAGTGACTGTACAACAGTGGCATAAAGTAGAATGAGTTTAAGGTTTCAGACGCAAAAAGAAAGACTATTTGATAAAGTTTTCCTTTCCCCAAACCTACGAACCTGGAAAATCTTTTTGAATTTGCTCCATTAATCTGTCCCCAGGTTCTAGAGGTCTTTCACGTAGAGCATATTTCTTATTGGTTTAGCGCGCGCTTGGGTTTGGGGTTGAATTTCAGTGTACAAGTGAGCTAATAAGGAACGCCATATAGCTCATATTATAGGAGCACAACAAGCTCTAACCTTTTGGATGGTGAAAAGCATGGCCAAAAACGTCAAGCGCCCACACATCAGCAAAAACCAACGCAAGATCCTAGAAATCCTAGAGAAGTATGAAGAGTTGACAGCGAAAGACATAGCTGAGATTCTATGGGCGAGGGATATACGTTACCAGACGCCAGAATACAGTTCAGTTCACCGGAGCCTTACAGCTCTCTATGAAAGAGGTTTAGTGGAAAAAGTGGGTGGCCAACTGAAGTGGCAAAGGACTAAAAAGATCCCATAAGCATTATTTTTGAATAAACTGCTAGGAAAAAGCTGGAGGACAAAAATAGGAAGCGGGCGCTGGTTTGAACAGTTTTTTACGGAAGCCTCGAAATTAGCTGATGAGTGGAGCGATATTGATAAAGTTTTGAGAAGTTCCTTGTATATCTACGTTTCTCCTGATGATGTCTTACTTTGGCACGGCGCTCTTTCTAGGGTGCTGTTACCACTAATTGTCGGGTTTGGCAACGGTTTCTTTGCGAAGAACTATGTATGGCGCTTTCTTTTTGAAGTATATGGTTGTGGCTGCTAGAATTGCGGTTGCGATGCCAAAGCCGAACATTAGATTTCTGACGATGCTTAGTTCTGCGGTTGAAGAATCATATTTTTCCTTAATATAGTTGTAATATTCTTGCAGCGAATCATGATCGGATTTCACGGAGTTGTAGGTTGCATTTAGAGATTCATAACTAGAGTTGAGTGAGTTGTACGCGGCTTGGGTTGCGTTGTATTGACTTGAGAGGGATTGGTAGGTTAGGTTTAGGTTCGTATAGTTTGCTAAGAGCTGATCATGATCTGCATGTAGCCGGCTGTAATTAGTTAGAAGCTCATCATACAAAATTGAAAGCTCAGTGTAGGTAACCGCGCTGACTTGTGTTGCATAGAAAGCTGTCTTGCCAAAGCCCTTGTCTGTGGAAGCTTCAATGATGCAGCGGAGCCTCGCATTCGTGTTTGGTGGCAAAACGATCATGACCCGAAATGTAAGGTTTTCACCTTGCGCCATGTGGTGCGATATTATCTGCTCGGTGCGAAGTGACTGCCATCCTTGTCCTATTAGGCCGGAAATCTCAAGCGTGAAGTTGTAGATGTTTACTTCAATATATGCACCAACAGTGAGATTACATAAAATGGTTTCAGTCGGATGAGCCTCTTCCGGAAATTCAAGTGAACCCCAAATATATCCATAGGTGAATGAGACGATACTAGAATTTGATGCTTTTACTATATTGCAGGAGACTAGCAGTAGGGTCATTCCCAAAATTACGAACTTTATTTCATTCAACAACCGAGACACCATTTCAACTTTGGTCCGCCAACGTATTTATTGTTAACTAAGATTGTTTCCAACCAGCAGATGATCTGACTATTTCGACCAAACTATATTTTTGGATTTTACAGTGAAAAAGTGGCAAATAGGCGCTGACGAAGCAAAAAAACAGACTCATTTATGACGATAGGATCGAATAACTCTTGCCAAGTAACTATGAACCGACAATATTGTAGCGCACGCTTCTAAACAATGCTGGAAAAAGAAGGAGACGAAAGGAAAATCGGTTATGTGTATGCAGAAAATCCTTTGCCCAAAATCGTATAACCAGTTATTAACTTCATCATCTCACTGGTGCCGTCTGGAATTGTCATCATCCTTGCGTCTCTATAGTATCTTTCTAATGGTGATTCGTCTGAGAGCCCTAAACCGCCATGGATTTGCATTGCATCGTATGTCACCTTGACAGCTGCCTCGCCTCCATATACTTTAGCCATACTTGAAAGCCTTCTAGCTTCTGGGCTACCTTTAGCAATGGCATCTATTGCCTTATATCCGAGAAGTCTTCCAGTCTCTATTAAAACATTCATGTGGTAGAGCATTTCTTGAATCAATTGAAATTTGCCTATAGGCTTACCAAATTGCACTCTTTCCTTAGCATACTTTACTGAGGCTTCGAAAGCTGCTTGGGCTATTCCAATTGATGCTAATCCCATGCCAGCTCTCGGTAACGTCATAAGTGCTGTGAATGGTGACATTTGACCGAGCAGGCTTGTCATTCCCTCTGATAGTGGTAAAAGTTCCCTCAGTTTTGGGTCAGTGAAAGCTTTGCCCATCATAAGACTCATTTCATTCTCCTTTGGAACTTTGCAGTCTTCAAAAAACATCTCCGAGGTAGGTGCAGCCTTCCAACCGATTTTGTGTAATTCGTTTGTGTCGAATGGTGACGCGTCTTTATCTAGTAGAAAGAAAGACTCGGCATCAGTGTTTAGTTCTTTCGCACCGACAAATGCTGCATCTGCAATTGATCCATTGCTTATCCAAGTTTTTTTGCCATTGATAATGTAATAGTCTCCTTCTAGTTTAGCTGTAGTTTTAAGGTTTGAAGTGTCGCATCCTGCTTCTGGTTCTGTTTCGGCGAAACACCCTATAAATTCTGCCCTTTCCAACTTCGGCATCAAGTTATCTTTTGTTTCATCAGAAGCTAGCGGGACGAAAATCGCTGGAATGATGCCCATGCCAAATAATGGTAGTAGACTTGTCCAAACGCTGCCAACCTCTTCGGCCATTATTCCAAATACTACTGGGTCCTCAGCAAATAGTCCCTTTGCACTTTCTGGATCGAGAGCGACGCCGATCTTTTTGAACTTCTTCATTATGTCTATCGCTTCTTCTT
>Ga0315310_10002753_pt1 | contig 10942 bp, 9 predicted proteins | sample TDP5_MG_FD_203630 | JGI IMG/M metagenome (GOLD analysis project Ga0315310, IMG submission 203630) | Freshwater sediment microbial communities from Lake Towuti, South Sulawesi, Indonesia - TDP5 | ecosystem: Environmental > Aquatic > Freshwater > Lake > Sediment | place: Indonesia: South Sulawesi...
TGCTGAAATTGATCCACTCTGACTCCATGGGGAATGACTCTGACTTTAGATGGATCTACACCTTTGTCTAATACTTTCGGCACGAGGTAGTTGCGGATCGGCATCACCATTTCCGCACGGGGAAGAACAAAAGTTTCAAAAATCCTGTATAAGAGGGGGACACCCTCCTCTCTGCCCGCCAGTTGGTAAACCTTTTCATAGTCTGCGTGAATAGACACGCAAAAAGGAACTCCTGTGAGCCGACTTATAGCCCATGCGTAAAAGCCGCACCCATAAGGATCCGTTGCCCTGGCGATATCAATATGTTCCCGTTTGACTAAGCCTATCATGGCCTTAATGATAAAAATCGGTTTCAAAAAATGGTTGAAAGCTCGACCGAACTTAAAATTTAAAAAAGGGAAGGGATAATGAGGGCCAAATTCCATTAATTGATGTATTTCATTCAATTTCAAACTTTGTGTTTTAGAGGCATGGGGGTGGACCGTGATCACTTTCTCAAAAAAACCTCCCTCATCTCTTTCTAAGATGAGATGGATGACCCCTTTACCCACCAAGCTTCCATAGTCACTTGGAACGATGAAAAGTATGGATGGTTTCTGTTCTTGATAATGACTCATAAATTTTTTTCTATGAAAAGCTCAACCTGTCCTTTCTCATCCAGCTTGACTTTGCCGACGATATTACACGGAGAGCCGGCTGCGATGGAGAAATCATCGATACTGGTGCCCACAAGGCTATTCGCCCCAACGAGACAATGGTTGCCTATCCTCACTCCTTTACTCACGATCGTGTTGGGACCGATGTAACAGCAATTGCCAATGATTGTTTTTGCCCGAGTGTAATCCATCTTCCCCCCGGATAAGGCCCAAAAGACCGTCTCATGGGAATAGATTTGAACCCCAGAGGCGATGCTGCAATTGTCCCCGATCTCAAGACCCCCAGAACCATCTAAGATGGTAAAAGGACCAATCCATGTATTCTTGCCCACTTTGACATCTCCGATGACCAAGCTGCTGTCGTAAATGCTTGTCCCCTCCCCGAATCCCAGATATTTTGCTTTTTCCCATCGATCCGAGATTTCATCTCCGACCGGAAGGGCTCTCTTCCACTCCCGCATTCGCTGGTCGCGCAATACTCTAAACATTTCCAATAACTCTTCCTTCAATTCTTCTCTATTCATCGAAAAATATCCTATTCCACCACTCAAAACTAAGCAGTGACCAAATGAGTAGTCGGTGATTGACCTTACCTTCTGTATGTTCATGAACAATGCGACGAATATATTTAGGATTAAAAAATCCCCGGGAAAGGCTTTTTTCGTTCAGTAGAATTTCCTGAATATAGCCCATCGTTGGACCGCGATACCATGATTGATCCGGAGGGCTGAAGCCCTGTTTCTTTCGATCGAGAATCTCATCGGGAACAATCCCCCTCATGGCCTGACGAAGGATATACTTCCCTGAATTGGATTGAGCAAAGAATCTCGTTTTCGCTCCAACGACATTCTCTACCACAGGGAGAATCCCGTTCACCGATGGGAGCTTATATTCATTCGGAATCTTCAGGGCAAAGGAGACCAAATCATTATCCATGAAGGGAACTCTTGCCTCGAGCGAGTGAGCCATTGAGATCTTATCCTCAACCACAAAAAGTCCGTGCAAAAAGGTCTTGAGTTCAAAATAGAGGCATGTTGATAATCCAGGTTCAGAGGATTCCTTGCCGGGCATCTCTTCTAAGACACTCCCGAAAACTCGATAGCAGTGGCCTTCATCGAGTGTCTTTTTAATCCCCGGATGGAAGAATGAAGGCTTTTTCTCATCCGGGATTAAACGCTGCCAATAATCATAATACCCGCTCATCCTTTCTTCTCGCTCTCCACCTGCGCGGAGTACAGGAAGATAGCGCCATGGATATCCGGCAAAATTTTCATCTCCACCTGTTCCAGAAAGGACAACCTTTACAAACTTGCTTGCCAGTCGGGCAATATAATAATTTTGCCAGCACATGCCCACCCTTAGGTCTTCAAGGTGCCAGATTATTTTTGGCATAATCCAAGCCATATCTCCTGAATGCATGACCATCTCATAGTGTTCAGTGCCAAAGCGACTCGACATAAATTCTGCAGGCTCCCTCTCATCAAAGGTTGCCTCCAGCCCACTTACGGAAGAGAGATCAAATCCCCCAGTGAAACTCATCAATCTGGGGATTTTCTTATTTGCAATTGCTGCAATAGAACCGGAATCCATCCCTCCGCTTAGATAGGCTCCCACAGTCACATCGCTGATCAAGTGCCTCTCGACCGCCTGAGAGAAAAGACGCCTCACCTCATGGGTACATTCTTCTTCCGGAAGTTCCCGCGGGGTATACATGCCGGAGAAATCAAAATCCCAATATTTCCACCACTGAACTCTCCATCCGTTCAAGAACAAGGCCTTTTCATGTTGAAACTCATTGGGATGGAAATCAGAATCGAGCTGAAGTGAGATAAGATGACCCGCAGGGAGGAGATGGATATCCTTAAAAAGCGTTTTGTCAGAAAGGATATTTTGGAAAGTGAAATATTCTTGAAAGGCCTCCACATCCACCTCTCTTCTCACCTCTTCATTTCCCAGAATCCCTTTGATCTCAGAAGCGAAGATCAGGAGGTTGTCTTTCAGGTAATAGTAGAGAGGTTTGATCCCATACCGATCGCGGACTAAGAAAAGCTGGTTCCTTTCCCCGTCCCATAGGGCAAAGGCAAACATCCCATTGAATTTTAGGATAGAAGTTATCCCCCAGGCCTTATAGCTCTTGATGATGACCTCTGTGTCAGAGTTGGAACGAAAGACGTATCCCAGGTCCTCCAATTCCTTCCTCAATTCCTTAAAATTGTAGACCTCCCCATTATAGGTGATCCAAATCTTCCTTTCGTCATCCGTCATGGGTTGATGTCCTGCTGAAGTCAAGTCAATGATCGAAAGCCGTCGATGTCCAAAAGCCAGATGCCATGGCTCTTTTTCTCCGATCTTAGAATTCAAAAGAAGTGGCATTTCGGAGAAATAGTCAGGATGACGGAAAGAGAAATCCTTGTCATAATACTCCTTCCAGGCGTCCCTTCCGTCCCTTGACCGACCGATTTGGAAAAAGACGTATCCGGCATCATCTGGTCCGCGATGACGCATGGTGTCGCACATCTTTTTGATCGCATAGAGATCAATAGGTTTATCTATTAAGCTCAGTATACCAGCAATTCCGCACACGCCTTAAGCTCCTGGATCACATAATCCTGTTCCTCGTCGGTCATCTGCACATAAAGCGGTAATGTGAGGCTCAATTGTTCAGCAATGAATGAGTTCATACAATCCTCAGGCTTCAACTGGTATTTTTTCCTGTAATATCCCAAGGTATGAACGGCATGGGTGCCCTGTCTTACGGCAATCCCTTTGCTTGCCATTCGTTCCATGATTTGATTCCTTTTTTTATTTAAGAGGAGGATCTCTTGGAGACTGGTTTTTTTTGAAGGTTTCAGCAAACCAACGTAAGATTGATAACTATGCACCCACCCTCCAGGACATCGAGGGATCTGAAGCCATTCCTCCTTGCTGAGAAGTTGATGATATCTCTCAGCTCTGGCGATCCTGGCAGAGACAATCTTGGAAGCGTTCTTCATCTGAGCCGCCCCAAGGGCCCCCTGAATATCCGTCAGACGATAGTTGTACCCCAATCGATTGAATTCAGGGAGGAGGGAGCCCCCCAGATCGACGTGACGATCCAAATCGGATTTGGAGGCACCGTGGTCACGCAATGACCTCAAGGTGACCATCAGATCTCGATCCTCTGTGGTGATCATCCCTCCCTCTCCAGTGGTGATCGCCTTCCGAGGATGGAAACTGAAACATCCTGCCTCTCCCAAGGTCCCTACAGGTCTCCCATCATAATAGGATCCCAATCCGCATGCCGCATCCTCGATGACCTTCAGTCCATGTTGCTCAGCAATTTCAAGGATGGGCTTCATGTCCGCGCTCAATCCAAACAGATGGACAGGAATGATGGCTTTCGTCTTCCCAGTTAATTTCTTAAGGATCTCTTCCACGTCAATATTAAGGGTCTTTAGGTCAATGTCGCAGAATACAGGTATCGCCCCCGTATATTCAACGGCATTGGCGGTCGCCACAAAAGTGAAGGCCGGAAGGATAACCTGATCTCCGTAACCAATCCCCATAGCAATGAGTGAAAGGTGGAGGGCTGTTGTACAAGAGGCGGTCGCGATGGCGTACTTCGCTCCAGTGAATTCAGCAAAGAGGCGCTCAAACTCGGCGACCTTAGGCCCCTGAACGATCCATCCGCTCTCCAACGGTTCTATAATGGCTTTTTTCTCTTCGTCACCAAAATAAGGTTTTGTAATGGGAATTTTCATTTCAAACCTTCAACAATAATTTCGCCTGACTCCTTCTCCATTCAATGAGGTTTTTAAGTCCCTCCCGTAGATCCACTTTGGCCTCGAAGCCTAGACCTTTTCTCGCCTTCTCAGTGCTCCCAATACGATTCGTCACAAAAGTCTGCCCTGACGGCTCAAATTGTATTTTGAAATCTGTCCCGGTGGTCTCTAAAAGCATTTCACAAAGTTCCTTGATCGTCGTCCGGGCCCCCATCCCGACGTTATAGAATTCATCCTTGCTATCCGCCTTTAGGGCACAAATATTGGCCCGTGCCGCATCCTGGACGTAGATGAAATCGTAAGCCTGGGTACCATCTCCGTAAAGAATGGGAGGAAGTCCCTGGTCGAGGCGGTCCAGAATCTTCATGATGACAGCGATATAAGCCCCTTTGTAATCCTGCCTCGGGCCATAAACATTCATATATCTCAACCCCACGTAATTGAGGCCATAACGATGATAGAAAGCGCGACACATCTGTTCACCTGCGATCTTGGTCGCTCCGTAGAACGTCTTATTGTTGAAGGGATGTTCCTCTCTCATAGGAATCTCAAGGGCGTCTCCATAGACAGAAGCAGAGGAGGAATATACTAACTTTTTGATTTTGTTATTCACGCAGGCCTCCAAAACATTGAACGTCCCACGAATGTTGACGTCAAAGGCCGCCCTTGGGTATTCGTAACACTGAAGCAACCATAACGCAGCAAGATGGAAGACGCAGTCAATGCCTTTCATGGCCGAATCGAGAATGTCTGTCTGACAGATATCTCCCCCGATCTCGTAGATCCTGACCCGGGGATCTTTTAGAGCATTCCATAGATTCTCCATCGTACCCCGGCAGAAGTTGTCATAGACAATGATCTCCTTCACATCCTCTTTGGTCAACTCATCGACGACATGAGAACCAATAAACCCTGCACCTCCGATGACCAAAATTCTGCTCCCTCTGATGTCCATTTCTCCCCTCATCGAAAAGACGTCAATAACTCGAAATATCGTAAACCTGGACCCTTTGGAGATCGATAAAGCTCTTCAACCTTTCTATTCTCTCCTCCTGATTGTAGAGGGATGTAATGAGCACGGCATCGGGCTGGAGTACTCCAATCTGGCTAAGATCCTTCACTTCGAAGCCAAATAGCTCCTTTTGACTTACCCTGTCCTCGTCCTCGACGATCCCTACAAGCTTCAGATTGACCCCCTGCAAAGTGACATAAGCCACCTCCATCTCATCACTCACCCCATAAAAGACAATCCGTTCAATCCCCTTATTCTGCATCTCCAAAAGCCTTCTCCCAATAAGGTCCTTCAGGGCTGAATAATGCTGAACCGTCCAAGAGACCAGGTGGAGGGTAAGCTTTGCCTTTTCGGCAAAACCTCTCGGTGTCAAGTAGTAGCCGATCTTGTGGTGATTGAATCCTGTAATTCTGATCCATCCCCTCCGAACCATCCTCTTCAAACAGGCGTTGGTCACACCCAAGGCGATCCCGAACTTATGGGATAATTCTCGTTGCGAAATAATAGGATTCTTTTCCAGTTCCTGAAGGAGTTCTAATTCCCTCATCTCTTGTGGAGGTCTGAAGCGGTCCAAGTTACCCATAGTCGATTATCCATTTCGCATGTGGACTGGCCAAAAATTGTCCACGTCCAAATGAGGAATCGTTCATTCCATGAACGATTCCATTAAAAAAATATCTCTTCTAATCTATTGAAATTCAAAGAATTTTTCGAATTTAAGTCTCACAGCGCGCTCCTTCAAACAACAACTAAGCAATTATAGCAGCAAACACTATGCCAATCTATGCAATATCTTCTCAACCTTAAGGGTTCCCGTATCCCAACTGAACCTCTCCCTTACGAGCTGGAGACCTTTTCGTCCCATTTCTGTCCTCTTTTGTGAGTCTTCAAGAAGCTCAAGTAATGCTTCCTTAAGGCCACCAAGGTCTCCCGGCTCAACCAGTCTGCCAGCCCCTTCTGCCTCGATGAACTCCAACCCTTCTACTCTTGAAGCAATCACAGGTTTTCCACAGGCAAGATATTCAAAAAGCTTTATCGGAGACCAGCCAGACTTCAGTTTCCGTTTTAGAAGGACACAAATATCTGAGAGATTAACGTAGATGGGTACTTCATCATAATCCACCATTCCAGTAAAAATGAAATGTTTTGAAACCCCCAATCTATCCACTTTCTTTTTTAATTCATCCTTCAGGACCCCATCTCCTACAATCAAAAATTTAATGAGGTTTATCTCCTTAACCAAGGATGGAACAACTTGGATGAGATCTTCCACCCCTTGTGTGAGATTCAGATTTCCCAAAAAAAGAATGACGAACTCCTCTGAGGAAATACCTAACCGTTCTCTATAGCTTCTAAGTAAAGGTTTATCCTCGATCGATAGAAATTTCTTTAAATTCACCCCGTTACTGACAATTTCGATCTTATCCGCTTGGCAATGGTATCGATCGATTAGATAGGACGCCATATAGGGGGTGACTGAAATGATCTTGTCAGAAAATTTTGTCGCTAATTTTTCTGCTTCTTGGATGGTTAAAACGAGCATCCTGTTTAGGGTGGAGTCCCCTTTCAACCCCTGCTCTTCGCTTGCGATCCCATTAATTTCATAAACCAATTTTTTATGGTGCAAGAGCCGAGGCAAAAGGGCAATAAGGGCTGTATGATAGTCTCTGGCGTATATTACATCATATCGAGGCAGAATCCTGAATAGGTAGAAAAAAAGGAAGAGGGAAGATAGAATATAGGGTTGTCTTTTCATCCCAAGAAACCTTGAAAAGAAGAGCGTTTGAAAAGAAAGGCCACCAAAATGGCCAATTTTTTCAAATAGATGATGAGAACTGCCGATTACCTCTACCTGGTGACCTCGTCTCCGAAGCCCTTCAACGATCTCCTTAATATGGACGACCGAACCTTTATGGAGGGATAAATTTTCTAAAGTGATGTAGATGACTTTCATCGATCCCCTTCCCTTTATAAGATAGGCGTGTTCGGCTTCTCACCAGGATGAAAAATCATCTCAATGGGCCGAGGAGCACAAGATCTCGATCACCTTTTTCGCATGATCCACTCCTGTCAAACATTCAATACCGTTTTGAATACAATCAACAAAATGATCGATTTCGACCTTGAGCGGTTCCTGAAAATCGATTTTGGGTAAAAGGACATCTCCAGACCGATAATCGAAGGTTTGAAATGGCGGGTAATCGTAATCCATATTTTTCCCCAAAATGGCTATCCGATCAATCCCTTTGTCATAAATTGCAATCTTATTTTCCGCCAGGTCATCATAAACGACCATTTTTTTAGATCCCACGACGGTCATGCACCGAACCCTTCGAGGATCAAGCCAACTAACATGGATGTTCACCATGATCTTTCCAGGATAGAGGATATTCATGAAGGCCACATCATTGACATCGCTCTGGATGTAAGCCACCCCTCTGCTGACCGCGGAAAGAGGCGTTGGATTGCCAAGCCAATACTGAATGATGCTGATATCATGGGGACCGAAGTTCCACAAGGCGTCCACATCGGAACGGATTCGTCCGAGATTAAGTCTTTGGCTGTAAATATAACGGATGTCACCGAGTTCACCGGAATTGATCAATTTTTTTACATAGCGCACTGCAGCGTTGAAAAGAAAGGTGTGACCCACCATGGCCACCCGATTTTTTTTGTGCGCCCATTTACCGATTTGCTCAACTTCCTCGATACTCCTCGCCAGAGGCTTCTCCACTAAGATGTGTTTTCCCGATTTCAGGGCTTTCATCGCCAAATCGGCATGGGTGGATGCGGGAGTGGCGATGACCACCGCATCAATGGTTGAATCTTGAAAAACTTGTTCAGCCTGATGGGTCACCTCTATGTCTGGATAGAGATTTCGGACATAATCGCACCTCTCACTTGAAAGATCCGCTACCTTTTTCACCCGACATCTCTTGTTCGCAACGAGATTTCGGAGAAGATTTGGCCCCCAATAACCCACACCGATCTGGGCGATCATTAACATGTGAAATTCTCCTTACAATTTAACTGCCTTCCTCAGTTCCTGACAGACATATTCCACCCGGGATCTTTCCAACTCAGGATAGATGGGTAAGCTGAGAACCTCTCTTGAAAATTGTGTCGCGACGGGAAAGTCTTTTGGATTATATCCCTGGTACCTATAAGCCAGAAGGTTGGGCAAAGCGATGGGATAATGGATACCCGTTAGGATCCCCTTGTCCATTAAGGTAGCCTGGACAGCATCCCGGTTCTTCACCCTCACGACATAAAGGTGATAGACATGTCGGACCCCTTCACTCTCTCTTGGGGTGATCACTCCAGAATCTTTCAAAAGTTCTCCATAGAAGGCAGCGAGAGCCCGGCGTTTTTCCGTCCAGTCTTCAAGATGTTTGAGCTTTGCGCTCAAAATTGCTGACTGGATCCCATCTAAGCGACTATTCACCCCTTCGAACTCATGGTCGTACTTTTTCACCCGGCCATGGTCTGAAATCTTTCGGCAGGTCATAGCTAAATCTTCGCTGTCAGTTATTACCGCTCCCCCGTCTCCATAGGCCCCGAGATTTTTAGAAGGATAAAAACTGAAACAAGCCAAATCGCCAAAACTTCCAACTCTTTTACCGCTGATCTCCGCCCCATGCGCCTGGGACGCATCCTCGATTAAAAAAAGACCGTACTGCTCAGCTATTTTTTTTAAGGCCGGCATATTAGCCGGTTGGCCATAAAGGTGAACAGGCAAGATAGCTTTCGTATGAGGGGTGATGGCTGAGGCGGCTTTTTCGACGTCGATATTGTAAGTCTCTGGATAACAATCGACAAAGACCACCCTGGCACCTGCCATTGTGATCGCTTCTGAAGTAGCAATAAAAGAGTTGGCCACCGTGATGACCTCATCCCCCTTTCCAATCCCCAAGGCTCGCATGGCAATATAAAGAGCATCGGTACCATTTCCAACCCCCACACAATATTTCGTCTCACAAAAATGAGCAAATTCTTCTTCGAATTTCTTTAGATATTTGCCACCGATAAACGCGGAGTCATTAATCACCACGTCAATGGCCTGGTCAATTTCATGGCGAATCCTCTCATATTGTATTTTGAGGTCAACAAATGGAACCTTCATCCGTCGCCTGATTCCTAATTTTTCTATAACCTTAATTCTCTAAGAGTGCTGCCGATTAGATTTAAATCAAATTTGTAACTTTCTCGTAAATCTCACCCACCCTTTGGATATGGCTCATCCAATAGGCTTTTTGCCCAATGATCTTTAAGTTTTTTTCACTGGCCCTGGCCAATAATTCATGGTTGCGAATGGCCTCGATGATCTTCCTCGCAAGGAGCGTTTCGCTTTCTGAGGAGATTAAGAATCCATTCTCTCCGTCATGGATCCACTCTTGATTCGATGGAATGTCCGTTACAATGGGAAAGGTACCCGAAGCCATTGCTTCAAGTAATGAAACCGATGTTCCATCGTACAAGGAGGTGGAGACATATATATCTGCTTGAGTTAAAAGATTTGGCATCTCCTCATGAGGAACCCGGCCTAAGAACTGAATCGATGAATTTATATTCAATTTCTTCGCCTCTTTTTCTAAAGAATCTCTTTCAGGTCCATCCCCAGCAATGAAAAATTTGGTATTCGGCTCTTCTTGAAGCACAATTGGAATGGCTCGAATTAACAAGGAGACATTGTAAATCGGAAGAAGGTTTCGATTGCTGAGGATCGTCAGTGTCCGCTTATCCGAAACGCTTCTTCTCCTTCTACCCACCTCTAAGAAGTCTTCATTAGCACACATTGGAAATACGGAAATCCCTTGTCCTCCGATGTCCCTCCTTTCCAACTCTCTCTTCTGCACCTCCGAGACGCAGGTGATGTATTGGGCCTTCTTACAAACAAAGAAGAATACCTTTCGCAGAAGAGATGGTCCATCCATAGCCATTCTGAAGTCAGAGCCGTGGATGGTCACGACGAGGGGCCTTTGGAGGAGAGCGCTCGCAAAGATACCGATCAGCCCCGTTGGAATGGCCCAGTGGGCATGGATGAGATGGCAATGATGCTTCATCAAGGCATAGATGGTAGTAAGAAATCCTGAAATATAGTAAATGATCATCTTCAAATACGGGATCTTTTCGTACTCAATCAGAAGCTTCCCACCAGCAAAAAAGGGGAATCGGTAGACCTTTATGCCCTCCTTTTCCTCGACGTAATGACTTCCCTTATAAATTTTTGGGGTGACCACAGTGACCCGAAATCCATTTTTCTGTAGTCGACTCGCCATTCCTTTTACAAAATTGCCACGATAGGAGGAATCGAAATCAGGATACGCATTAGTAAGGAACAAAATCTTCATAAGGAAACCAGGAATCCAAGAAACTATGGCCAAGGCTAAGGTTAGGAAGCCCGTCTAGGCCAGGTCAATGGGTTAAGCCGAAAATTTTTTAGACAAACGACTTAATCCATTAACCAAACCGGCACCCTAACCTTTAGACCTGAGACCCTTTTCTTTCGAAAA
>Ga0315310_10002755_pt1 | contig 10941 bp, 9 predicted proteins | sample TDP5_MG_FD_203630 | JGI IMG/M metagenome (GOLD analysis project Ga0315310, IMG submission 203630) | Freshwater sediment microbial communities from Lake Towuti, South Sulawesi, Indonesia - TDP5 | ecosystem: Environmental > Aquatic > Freshwater > Lake > Sediment | place: Indonesia: South Sulawesi...
GCGAGTACAACGTGCCACCCGACCAGCGCTACTCGCTTATCCATCATGGGAAGGGAGAGATGCTGGATCACGTCATTGTCTCCCAAGCCTTCTACCCATACTGGGCGGAGACCGCAGTCTTCAACGAACTTCTTCCAGACAAGAGCATAGCGTTCGCAACCGAGGAGAAGTTTCCCGAGTCAGACCATGCTCCCGTCGTAGCACGATTCTACGTCCCTGAAGATTTACTTCCCTGATGCCAAGCAGTCTATGGGCCTACTCTCCTGCCCAATTATCTCGTAGCATCGACCAATTACTTTCCATCGCGCCAACGAGCTATTACTTCAGTCAACAAGCGCTCTGAAACACTTATTTTCGGGCCACCACCAAAACCACAGAGCGTGGAGGTTGAGTTGGCTTCTATCCTAATCAAGAACGGCTTCGTACTCACAATGGACGAACGCAACAGGATGCTGACTGACGGGGCGGTCTACATAGAAGGAGCCAAGATAGTCCACGTAGGATCAACACAAGAACTCGAGAGTACGTACAAAGCCGATGACGAGATCGACGCGACCAATAGTGTTGTAATGCCCGGTCTAGTGAACTCGCACGTCCATTTCACGTCAGTTCTCAAGCGAGGTGTCGAGGACGACCTACCTCTAGAAGCGTGGCTGGACACCTTGCCATGGCAAAGAGACTTGACAGTGCTAACCGAACTCGCCAGCAAGGAAGAACTCGCCGCCGCGTTCAGACTAGTATTGCTGGAAATGATCAAAGCAGGAATAACATGCTACTCCGCAGGAGCAGGAATGCTACGCGAAAGATACGAAAGCGGACTCAGATCCCTAAACTCCCTCCTCGTCATAGACAAAGTCGGAGACTACAGAAGCGTAATCCAATCTATTGAGGAAAACTACTCAGATCGTTTCCACTTCGGGCTTGGAACACCATCGTTGCCATTGGTTCCTGAAGACACGCTCTTGGAGATGAACGAAGTTGCCCAGAAGCACAATCTCAAGGTACACATGCACATTGCGGAGAGCAAGAAAGAGATAGAAGAGATCAAGCGCAGAACAGGATGTAACGGCTCCGTTGAATACCTCCATCAACTAGGTTTACTAACTCCAAGGTTGATTGCTGCCCATTGCGTCCACGTGTCTCCAAGAGAAATCGACCTGATGCGCGTGAATAATGTTGGCGTAGCTCATTGCCCAGTGAGCAACGCCAAGTTGGGAGATGGAATTGCGCCACTAACCGATTTCCTTAACGCAAAGATAAGTCTGGGTCTAGGCAGCGATGGGCCTGCAACAAATAACTGCATCGACATGTTCCAAGAAATGAAGTTCGCCTGTCTTCTTCAAAGAGCGACCCGCTGCAATCCTACAGTAGTCAAAGCCGAAGATGTCCTAAAGATGGCAACAATCAATGGAGCAAGACTGCTCGGCATGAATAGCGAGATAGGCTCTCTCGAAGTCGGCAAGAGCGCAGACATAATCGTTGTCAACTTCGAAAAGCCGCACCTCTATCCAAAAACGAACTTTGTCTCGCACCTCGTCTACTCAACGAAATCCTCGGATGTTGAAACAGCGATCGTAAATGGCAGAGTATTGATGAGAGACAGGAAGACGAGAACGATGGACGAAGCTCGTGTCTTGAAAGAGGGGCAGAAAGCCTACGAAGAACTGAGCACAAGAATTTCGAAGAGTATAGAATAGCACAGTCTTGTGATTACCCATTCTCAAATTGTGATAGAACGAGTTAACTATGGCAACGATGTTCTGACCGAGAAGTGAGATGGAGATGGAGAAGAGCGAGATCGATACCCCGGCTCTGGTCATAGATCTGGATCTTGTCGAGAAGAACCTCAAGACGCTTGCAGACTTCCTTCATGGTAAGAGGGCCGTGGCCAGACCTCACTTCAAGACACCGAAGACGCCGATCATTGCATGGAAACAGATCAACATGGGAGCGAAAGGTGTCTGCGCCCAGAAACTGGGCGAGGCTGAGGTACTAGCGAATGCTGGTGTACGCGACATACTTCTGACAAACGAGATAGCCGGTGAGACAAAGATCAAGCGACTAGTCAATATGGTTAAGCATTCACCAGACCTCAAGTTCTGTGTAGACAATCTAGAGAACGCGAGCGACATTTCTGCAGCAGCGAGCAAGGCAGGACTGAGGATCGGGGTTCTTGTTGAGCTTCGTGTCGGAGGACGATGCGGCATTCAACCGCGGGAACCTGCTGTCGAACTCGCCAAGGAAGTCAGCAAGCTGAGAGGGTTGGAGTTCAAGGGAATACAGGCCTATGCTGGTCCTCTGAATCTGATCGATCAGAGAGAAGGCATGGAGAAGAAGCTGAGCGGTTGTCGTGAAGTCAACGAGACCGTGGCTGCAACAAGAGATCTGATGACCGATGCAGGACTCAATGTTGAGATCGTGTCAGGAGCGGGAACAGGAACCTACAAGCTGCAGCACGAATACTATACCGAGGTTCAACCAGGCTCATACGTCTTCATGGACTGGAGATACAAGATATCCGCTCCAGAGTTCGAGAATGCCCTGACCGTGCTCTCAACAGTCGTCAGCAAGCCGCAGGCAGACCAAGCGATCGTAGACTCAGGGTGGAAGACAATGTCAGCCGATGGCGGGCCAGCGAAGGTGAAGGGGAGAGACGACATCAAGTACGAGTTCTCTGGCGACGAGCACGGACGACTCATACTGTCACGAAGCAGCGACGTAAAGATCGGAGAGAAAGTCGAGTTGATTCCGAGCCACGTCTGCACAACAGTCAACCTATACGACAAACTCTTCGCGTGCAGAAAGGACACGGTCGAAGCTGTCTGGGACATCGTGGCTAGAGGAAGATCGCAGTAATCTAAGCGTGATTCACTCCTGAAATCCTTGGTGGCTTAGCCTTTTCTCATCCAACCCTAAATACCATCTCTGGTCTGTATATCGTCGCGGAGACGATGGAAGCGATCCAAAATGGCTGACAAGAACCGTTCTTACGGCATCTGCGGCGTATACTGCGGTCAATGTCCAAGCGGCAACGGAAGAGTAAAGATGATTGCCGGCGAGCTGAAGAGACTGGTCGACACTGTTCGCTATGACTGGACTGAGCAAGTAGTCAAATCATTCAAGTTCAAAGAGTTCAGAAAAGGTCTAGAATGGTTTGCCAGTGCACAATGCCCCATGTGCCTCAACGGTGGCGGCGCACCGTGCGAAAACAGGAAATGCGCTCCAGCCAAGGGTCTTGAGAGCTGCCTGCTCTGCGATGACTATCTCACCTGCAAGCACACAGAGTATCATCGCGACTGGTATCCTTTCGTAGTTGACAACCACAAGCGCGTCAAGCAAGTAGGCCTCCAGAAGCATCTAGAAGAGGAAGAAGAGAGAGCCAAGGCAGGCGTGGATCTGATGAGTCATTTACAGAGAAGGTGCTGCAAAGCCATCAAACTGGAAGATCAGTAATGCGCGGCACCAAGACATCCTCTTGAAACCAAACGTCGTCAAGAGCTAGCATCTCGCAGGCCGCACCGCCATTTGACACACGAGATTTCATTGCTCTCGGATTCGCTGAGGATTGCTGAAAGGATGGGACTGAGGCGTATGTTAGGCCCAAAATGCCGAGACTAGGCAAATGATACAGACAGCGTAAGAGACCGCTGAGAGACTAGCAAACGCATAAATACCTTAAAGTATAAAATAATGAGCATATGGTCGAAAAATTAGACTTCATCACCCCGACATTCATGAAGGTGTTACAGCTCTTCCTAGACAACCCTACGCGGGAATACCATGAAAGAGAAGCGATGAGGAAAGTTCGAATAAGCAAGGGATCAGCCAACAAGACTCTAAGGATGCTTGCTGATCTGGATTTCCTCAACAGAGAGAGAAAGGGCAGGATGGTGTTCTACAAGCTCAACATCAAAGATCCTACGGTGAAGCAATTCAAAATACTGGCCAACGTTTACAGTTTGAGGAAGCTCGTAGATGCGCTGAAGCAGCATTCTCGAAGAATCATCCTATTTGGTAGCTGTGCTGCAGGCACCGACGTGAAGGAGAGCGATCTTGATCTATTCATACTCACCTCGGAGAAAGCGCACGTGAGGAGCAGGATCAGCGAATTCAACAGAAGTAGCGAGAGGAATGTGGCGCCTGTCATCGTCAACGCGAACGAATTTGTCAGGCTTAAGAACGATGATAAGCCACTGTATGAAAGCATGGAAAGCGGTATTACCTTATGGGAGATCGAATAAGTTCTGAATTTGATCTGCTACTGAGAGAAAGAAAGCTACTGAGAGCGCACATAGCGAGAGATATGATTGCCAAGGAAGTCAAAGCGGCCGAATCAGATCTACAAGATGCAGGTGACTCGCTTGACCAACGCAAGTACAAGTGGGCAACTATACAAGGATATTACTCAATGTTTCACAGCGCGAGGGCACTATTGTATCATCGTGGCTTCAGAGAAAGGAGTCATTACGCGATGCTTGTAGCCCTCAGGGAACTCTTTGGAGCAGAACTTGGAAAAAACGCCATTAGCGCCTTTGAAGAAGGAATGGAGCTTAGACAAGAAGCCGACTACGGTCTGACATTCTCCAAGGAAGGAGCGATTAACACAGTAATGGGGGCCAAGGCATTTCTGAGGAGGGCAAAGGAGATTCTTAGGATCAAGCGAACTCGATTCGTTCGCGTGCGTAGAACCTAGCGCTTCCATCAATCGCATGTGCTTTTCATCTGAGCAAATGTCTCTTAGCGCAGAGGCGAACCTATCAGGTTAAGTCGTTAGCGGCGTCCTCCTGCGCCTCCTCCACCGAACCCTCCACCAGAACCGAAACCTCCTCCACCACCTGCCCCGACGCCACCTCGTCCACCACTCGGTAAGCCTACCGCCATTATCGGCGCGAAGAGGACAGGTACATGGGGTGCAAATCTAGATTCCGGTAGCTCAATCTTGAGTTCTTTCATAGCTTTCACAACGGCGTCGCCTACTCCCAGAGCTGTACCGTAAACAAGCCACTCACCCCACATTAAGAGATCCTCTGGTGTGTATTTTCTGATCAGAGCTAGGTCCGAGAGGAATCTCCTGAAGGATCCCCATTCAAGTTTCTCCTTGTATGATTGACCAAGCCATTTGCCGAAGAGCGTTGAGGGAAAGGCGACCGCAATCACCGATTGGATTACAGGTATCGCGGAAGCAACGACGGCCGAGGTCAGGACGGAGCTGAAGCTGGGCCAAAGGAACGTTGCCAAGAGAGAGGCCGCCAGCAAAACGGCAGAGATCAGTGCGATTGGCAGAATCCTCTTCCTGCCGCTCACCATGAATTCCGAGGCCACACTCGGCTCTGCTTCTCTGACGAGATAGTTTAGTTCTCTCTGTATGTGCATCAGCCTAGACCAGCGGTTGCTGCCAGAGGCAAGATCGTTGGCAAGCCCTTTGATTGAATCTGTGTCCATAGCTCCATCCTTGGACACGTCGCTCAGAAATCCCAGCACTCGATTCTCGTAGGCATCATCGCCCACTTGGTTGAGAACCTGAATTGCCAAACCCTCGTTCTTAGCGCTAATCCTGATCTTGCCACGCCTGTGCAAGTCTAGAAGGGTTGCATACAAGCCATTCTCGTCGAAATCGAACGCGTCGCCCTTGAACACAAGGTTCACTATCCATGGCTTCCTCTCTTTGTTGGGAACTGTGCTCAGATACTTCGGCACGACAAAGCGCTTCTCTCTACCGAACATGACGTATAACAGGGCCAATATTGCAGGCGTGAAAAGGGCAAGTGCCTTTGCTCCTTCGCCTAGGATCTGAGCGCCTCTATACTGAACCATGTAGAGCATGTTGGCTTGGGTTGTCAAGCCTCTTACATCGTCGACTATTCTCGGGTAGCCTTTCAAGACTTCCAGAATATCCATTCTGAATAGAAACTCTACTTCGATGAGTTCATCTCTCGCTGCGCTTCCATAAAAGACGATTCTCCTTCCGTCCCTGATCTCCTTCAGCGGCGGTGGACGCGAATAGATGGCTACAGAATAGTCTCCATCCTCGATGACCAGCTTGACGTTTCGGTATGTCAAGTGCTTGTTCGCAAGTTGCAGGTTCAGGTGGCATAGGTCTCCATCGCACTCCAGCAGAGGATGGATGAAGAAGACGTAGCGGACCTTGTATCTTCCGGCCGGAAATCTGTCAGGTTTGAGAACACCAACCTCATTCAGGCCAGCCAGCGATCTGACCAAACCAAGCATCTGCGGATCATTCGTGAAACGATCTTCCATCCATACAGAGCCCTGAAAGTCTTTGACATAGACTATCTGTTCAGAAGAAGAAGCGCGCGCCTTAACGAACTGTATGTACGGTCTGTTCAACTGTCCCGTTGATAAGGGAGCGTCCCAAGCTCTGAACAGCATCCTATACTGGTTTGACACCTTTACTTCGTATGTGTAGTCCTCCACAAGCGTACCGTTTGCGTGAAACGTGACGGAATATTCATCGACCACCAAGTCTCCTTCCAGAAGCGATGGCAGACCGCCGACCAAGTATATTCCAGAAATGCCCACGATAGCAGTCAGAAGCAGTAGAGTTGCTATCTGCCTAGTCTCAGCCAAGGTTCTGCTCACTGAACCTCGATTCTGAGAGGCTTCTCCGATTCTTCCTCGAATCTCAGGTACTCTATCTTTCCCAGATTCAGGGCGTGGGCCACCAATCTAGACGGAAAGGTATCACACATGATATTGAACTCCTGAACAATGTTGTTGTATGTGTACCTTTGCCTAGCGATCTCATCCTCAACGCTCTTGTTGGCTTCCATGAGATTCAAGACGGTGCTTGAAGCCTTCAAGTCAGGATAGCGCTCAGCCACCGCCAAGACAGTGCCAAGAACTGCCCTTGAGTCACGATCTATTTCTCCTAGGTCCCTAGCTCCAACACCAAATACCGCGCTTCTCAACCTCGCGATCTTTTCAAAAGTCTCACGTTCGAACCTCATGTAACCCTTGACAGCGTCAACCAATTGTCCTATCAAGTCAAGCCTCTTCTTCATAGCAACTCTAACCTGTGCCAGAGTCGCCTCTGCCGAATTCCTTAGAGTGAAGAACCTGTTCAATAGTGATACTAAGTAAAGGGTCAGCCCCACAGCAGCAATCCCGATTACAGCGATAAGAAGCAATGATGCCAGATCCAAGACAAACAAGCCTCCCAATCACGAATGAACTCACGTATTCTCTTAGCATCTGCATATCAACATTGCTAGCGCTCTGATCGCAGCCTCTTGGTTCGTGAGAAGAACACGAATCTGCAGAGTGAGACCGTGTGGCCGCGCGACACAAACCACCAGATTAGATTACCCGACCCTGCAGGCACAGATGGCGACCATTCAGTTTAGGTCGTACAGGCAGATCCCTTGAGTAGCTCCTTTCTAATGTGATTGTAGGTTTCCAAGAGGTACATTTGCGGGGCCAGACCAGCATTCCTCGCAAGTAGTCTTATTGAAGCGTCTACCCCGGTGGAATACTGCACGGCTCGTTTTGGCTTCTCGGAGACAGAGCTAGGTACTCCCTGAAGTTTCGCAACGCATCGAAGAACAAGTTTCTGACGAAACTCTTCGACCCCTCCGATCTTGAGAGATGATGGCAGTGAGAGTACGAATCGTATCAGCTCTTTGTCAGCGAATGGGAGCCTGAGCTCAATCTTTGTGCCTGCAGACAACTGTTCATCTCTCTCTAGACTAAGTTCCGAAAGATTGAGAACGTCTTTCGTCATCATCCTACCTGCTTCTTCAGGGCTCCGTCGCTGATACGCCGAAATGTAGCGGTCGTACCCACCGAATAGTTCATCCGCTCCTTGCCCCATGAAGATCGCCTGAAGCCCCTTTTCCTCTGCGAGTTGACTCGCCCAGAGTAGGGGTATGGAAATTGCGACATCCATCACATTCGGTTTCTCCATCCTTTGAAGGGCCTGCAAGATCGCCGCTCTAACATCAGCCAAAGAATACCGTCTTGCGGCAAGAGGCAACCCTAGCTCTCTTGCTGTCTCCTTTGCGTGCTCGAGTTCATCGTTGCTCTTGACTGTCACAGTGAAAAGCTCCACATCCAATCCTGCTGCTCTCGAGCAAGAAGCCACGACGCTGCTATCCAATCCCCCGGAATATGCGACCGCAACCCTCTTCAGATCTCCGGCCCGCGTTCTAATCGACTTCACAATGAGTTCAGAGAGTCTTCTGGTTGCCGAATCAAGATCCGTTTCCCGTTCAGCGGGAGGCCCTCGGGTATCAGATTCTTGAACTGAAGTGACCCCTTCTCTTACCGAACCTACGCCTCCGGGAGGAAATGTCTGCGGTGACTCGATACCAAGCACCCAGAGCGCCTTCCGCTCAGAAGCAAAAGCCACAGTTCCATCGGCCTTCCCCCAGTACAGAGGCTTGCACCCAAGCAGGTCTCTTGCCACAAGAAGCTGCTTCTCATACAACATGGCCATAGCATATGAGCCGTCGACTCTCTTCACGAAGTCACGCAGTCTCAAGTCTGACTTTTCAAGTCTTGAAAGTGCCCTCTTACAGTCTGGGACCTCGCTCGTTGGATAGATCCTCCCTTCGAAAACAAGTCTTAACCCTTCATTATAAAGCGGTTGAGGGATGTCTTTCGCGAAGATCCTGTTGAGATTGAAGCCCACCACCGCGGATGAGTCGATTGGCTGATCTGAAAGTCGAGGCAGCGAGTCGCATGCGAGAACTTCATTCGGTGTACCTACGCCGAAGGATTCATTGCCTCTTTCTGTGAGAGATCGCATCATCCGGATGGCTGCCTTGAAGACATTGCGTCTACTTCTCAGGTCGGCTATGGCTATGAGTGCACCCAATGCATATGCCAGCAGCTAGTATTCAGACAGCAGGCGCTGTTCCTCAGCTTCGCTCGACTTGGTCTTCATGAGTTCCCATTCTTCTGCTCTGATCTTACCGCCCACCTGCTCCTTGATCTTCTTTGCCACGGCGGGTCCAATGAAAGGTATCTTCATAAGGTCCGTGGCGCTTGTCCGTTTCAGGTCCTCGATAGTCTTCATCCCGGCGTTGTAGAGCATCCTTGCCCTTACCCTACCTATTCCCTCAAGCGAAACCAACGGAACCAACTCAGTCCTAACTCCACTCTGAACTCTCTTCCTAAGAACCGCCAGGAGCTTCAACAAGCCCTTGTGTCCAAATAACCTCGCCAGCTCATGCGAAGAGTATAGTAGCCAATCCGCAGTCTCAAGCAGCCGAAGCAAGTCCCCAGGCTCAACCTTATGCGCCTCCAATATGCGTTCCTCAGTCGCCTCATCTATCCAGTCAAGCAGCACTGAGGCACATTTCAACTCGGCAAGAAACTCCTCGTAGGATACTTGGTCACCCCACATGTCCGGCACATCAACCATGAACTCTTCCGAATGCCTATTCGCCAACACTTCAAGCAGCTCGCTCTCTTTCCGTCTAGGATACACCTTCGGAGCTACGTCCGGCGTATGAGCTATGAGATGGAAAAAGGAAAGCTCAGTGATGCTCCGAGCTCTACGGTACAATCCATCTCTTATTATGACCGCGGACACTGGATCTATGTAGAGTTCAGAGACTCTCCTGCCGAACTCGGTAGCGTACATCCTGTCGCCTTCAACCTCAATCATCTTCTCCTTGTAAAGGAACTGAAGTATCTCTCCAATCTTCCCGCGAATAGCTCGGGGATCATATTGATGCGCATAGAACGTCTTCGCGAAGAACTCATGAAGGCCAGGCTCCGACCGAGCGAAGCCTGCGGCGACAGTTGACAGCACGTGCGGGCGAAGAACCTTTTCAACTCCGAGCTTTGACCAAAGCTTCTCCGGCTTCGCAAGCACATAATTCTCCATCAGATACTCTCTTTCGTCCTCGTTCCTAGCAATCAGAACAGCTTCGCCAAATTTGTCGTATTTCGGCCTACCGGCTCGTCCACAGAACTGCTTGTACTCAAGTACAGAGATGGGATACCGACCGTATCCCGGCTCGTAGCGCTCATAACTACTTATCACAACGGTTCGGGCCGGCAAGTTGACTCCTGCAGCCAATGTCGGAGTCGCAGCCAAGATCTTGATGCGCCCCTTTCTAAACGAGTCTTCAACGATGCGGCGATGCACACCGGCAAGGCCGGCATGATGAAACGCAGCTCCACACGCAACCTGATCTGCCAGCGCCTCACTAAGCCTAGTCTTCTCCCCTGTTGTCAAGATTTCCTCGGCGATGCCTTTGAAAGACCGCGTCTCTGGCGTCCTCAGAACTCGCCTAAGAATCTGCGCAGCCTTCTTCCCAGTCTCAACGGCTATCCTCCGTGTTTCAGCGAATATGAGCGACTGTGCTCCATTATTGACAACTTCCAAGGCAATGTCCAGAATCGAGGTACCAGTAATCTCAGGTACCTTTCCCGATGAGCCGTCTCGAAACTGGATCACACCTTGCAGGTATACTCCTTCCTTGAGAGGGACAGGACGCCATTCGGTTGTTATCGGCGCGGCGTCTATCCACTCAGCAACCTCCTCCGCATTTCTCACAGTGGCGCTCAGGGCAAGGAACTGTGCCTTCGGATTGATCTGCTTCAACCTCGTCAGAACGACTTCAAGAGTCGGCCCCCTATCGGGTTCCGTTAGAAGATGCACCTCGTCAGCGACTACAACGCACAGGTCTGTGACCCAGCGAGCACGGTGCCTCAGAAGGCTGTCCACCTTCTCATTCGTTGAGATTATTATGTCATACCTCTCGATCCAAGGGTCACTACTATCATAGTCGCCCGTGGTCAAGAGAATCTTGAGTTTCTCTCCAGAACCTTTGACAATGTTCGCGTACTTCTGAAACTCATCATACTTCTCGCTGGCAAGAGCTCTGAGAGGCGTAAGGTAAAGCGCCTTGCCTCCCTTCTCCAGAACGCTCTTCAGAATGCATAGTTCGGCAATCAAGGTCTTGCCGC
>Ga0315310_10002757_pt1 | contig 10939 bp, 10 predicted proteins | sample TDP5_MG_FD_203630 | JGI IMG/M metagenome (GOLD analysis project Ga0315310, IMG submission 203630) | Freshwater sediment microbial communities from Lake Towuti, South Sulawesi, Indonesia - TDP5 | ecosystem: Environmental > Aquatic > Freshwater > Lake > Sediment | place: Indonesia: South Sulawesi...
ATGATCCACGTTTACCACCAAAAAATAGGCAACTTGATGTGCGCCACAGCCCTCGAAGACGGAAAAATCTGGGCCACCGCATTCACAAAAAGCGACAATGAAGCAGTAAAGCAGATCTTGGAAAACCTGCCCTACAAGAAGTCTTTCCAGACAGACGAGGATTTGAGCCCCCAAGCCGAGAAAGTGCTCAAAGTCATGAGAGCCGTGCTGGCTGGAGAAAGCGTCTCCATCGATTTCAGCTTTGAGCGCAGCCATCTCTCAGAGTATGCTCAAAAGATTCTGCTCGGTTGTCTGGTTGAGGTGCCCGCGGGTTATGTTACAACTTATGGGGCTTTGGCAAAGACAGCTGGAGGTGGGCCTAGGGCAGTTGGCCAAATTATGGCGTCTAATCCTTTTGCACCACTTGTTCCCTGTCATCGAGTCATAAAGTCTGATTTCTCACTAGGTGGGTTCGGTGGGGGCTATGGTGGTGGAGTGAAACTCAAGCGAGCCATGCTTCTGCGTGAAGACCGCGGTTTCGCAAAGCCTTCTCAGATCAAGACCGCGTTGGGAATGCTGGAGCTATTTCCAGTTGGCTTTCTCCGAAAAGACAAAGCCTAAAACCTCTGAGGTTGCTTGCAATGGTTAAACGCGGAATTTATGTTGGGCGTTTTCAACCGTTCCACAACGGTCACTTAGCCGTCATAAAAGACATTTTGGAAGAGGTAGACGAGATAGTCATAGCGATTGGCAGCGCCCAATACAGTCACAGAATCGACAATCCCTTCACCACAGGCGAACGCATGACAATGATTTATGCCGCCTTGAAAGAAGCGGGAATCCCATGCGCGCGTTGCTGGATTGTTCCCGTTCGCGACGTTCATGTACATATGCTATGGGTTGCGGAGGTGGTGGGCTATACGCCCAAGTTTGACTTGGTTTATGGTAATGAGCCCTTGACTCGCCGTCTTTTCCAAGAAGCTGGCTTCAAGGTCAAGTCGGTTCCATACAAGAAAAGGGGCATTTACTCAGCCACTGAAATAAGGAAGAGAATGTTGGCTGGCAAAAACTGGGAAGCACTTGTGCCTAGGGGTGTGGCCGAGTTCATTAAGGAAGTTGATGGCGTGCAGCGGCTGCGGGACCTCAACAAAACCGACAAGGTCTGATAGATCAGTTCCTCTGATGCGTGACTTGCGGTGATGTAACATCAGGAAACGATACTTTTTATCTTAATTTGTGTTAGTCATTGGAAATGAAAAGGGGCAAGGAAAGCGCTTGGAGGACGCCATCCATGTCCAAGAGTTAACAAAATTCTATGGTAGCCTGCTAGCGGTAGATCATGTCAACTTCAGTGTGAAGAGCAAAGAAATCTTTGGTTTGTTAGGACCCAACGGCGCCGGCAAAACAACATCCATTCGCATGATTTGTGGCATGCTGAGGCCAACGAGCGGGACAGCCATCGTGGCTGGTTACGACGTCAATCAAAAACCGCAGGAAGTTAAACGCAGAATTGGGTTGGTTCCTGACATCTCTAATCTGTTCGGAGAGTTGAGCGCCCGAGTGAACCTAGACTTTACTGGCAAACTTTACGGTTTGGACAAGAAGACGCGCCGACAACGCATAGATCAAGTTCTTGAACTGTTTAAGCTGAAGGAGCGTCAAAACGACCTTGTCAAGTACTACAGCAAGGGCATGCATCGACGTCTAACGATAGCTGCCGCGTTGCTTCATCAACCAGAAATCCTAGTGATGGATGAGCCCACGAGTGGCTTAGATGCACAAACAGCACGCTTGGTGCGGGAAATAATCCTTGACCTCAACAAAGAAGGCAGAGCCATCCTTTTGACTACGCATCAAATCGAAGAGGCAGAACGCCTAGCGCACAGGGTTGGCATAATTGACCACGGCAACCTAATCGCTTTGGACACGCCTGAAAAGCTCAGAAATAGCTCTGCAGGCGTTCACGCGTTGGAGATCAGGATTCTCGGCGATGTAGACCAGCAGAAATGGATTCCCATGATTAAAGAAGCTGACGGTGTGGACAAAGTGCTCTTGGTTGAAGGCAAGATTCGGATTCTGTCCAAGGACTTGTCTCGGATTATTCCTGTGGTTGTGAGCCTAGTGGACAAGAATGGTGGAAAAATAGAGAACATTTCAGTTGCCCAGCCCACATTGGAAGACGCTTTCATCAACCTAACTGGAAAAAGCATCAGAGAAGAACCAATGTCCAAGGAGGAGCATGTGCGAAGCAGACTAGCCAGGAGTGGACTAAGATGAGACCATTCGTGGGATTTATGCACGCCGTCTGGATTGCTGAGAACGACCTGAGGCAATCATTCAAGTCAGTGCGCCATGTGGTCTGGAGCCTTCTTTTCCCGATTTTTATGCTGTTCACTTTCAGCTTCAGATACGGCGCAACTGGCCCCGATGTTCAGTTCGTCAACTATCTGATACCAGGCATTGTGGGCATGACGGCCATGTTTGGAAGCATAAATGAAACCATGAGCATAGTCTGGGACAAATCGCTTGGTGTATTTGACCGAATACTGGCGGCTCCAGTGTCATCTACCTCCATAATTGTTGGGAAGACAATGGCTGGGGCAGTTATGGGTGTCATAAGCGCACTCGTGTTATTGCTAATTGGTCGTGCGCTCTTCGGCGTCTCATTTGCCAACATATGGACTGTTTTATTGATACTTTTGCTTGCTAGCTTCTCTTTTACGGGCATTGGCACAATAATCTCAGGGTTAGCGTCAGAGCCCAGAGAAGCGATGATGCTCTCGAATCTCCTGAGGTTTCCAATGATGTTCCTCGGCGGCGTGTTTTTCCCCGTAGAAAACATGCCCATGCCTCTTCCCTACGTTGCAAGAGCACTGCCCCTAACATACGCAACAGATGCGCTGCGAGCAAGTGGAAATCCAATAGCAGTACTGATTGATGTGGTTGCGTTGCTCGCCTACACCGCAGGCACGATGCTCGTTGGGTCACAAATCCTGATGAGAATCATGACACGATAAACTTATGCCTCGGCGTTAAGCCTGCTTAGTTGCGTTGCAACGTAACGGTCACGGGGTCGGCAGCTTTTGCTTTCAGCACTCTTGAGGCGTTGCCTTGATTTATGGCAAACTCTAAGAATCCGTGGCTGCCCACAAGCGCTAATGCGGATTTGGCTGAAACATCGCCATAAGTCTCAACGAATAGTGTTCTGTGGGCCTTGTTGTGCAACCTTAGAAAAAGCGTGCTTCGTGTTCTCACACCCGCCCGCTCTAGGTCTGTGCTTGTGATGTTTGAGATAATGTTTCCGAATTCGTCTATGTGCAAAACTTCACCTCTGAGCTGCCCAGCCTTCAATTCCAGTCTGGCAAAACTTGGAACCACGTAGTCACTGATTTCATCACCAAAGTTTGCAGGCAATGTGCCATTAACCAAATGGGCGGCTGCTGGTGCGAACACATCTCTGCCATGGAAGGTGAATGACACCTTCGGGAGCATGAGCTTGGAGTTGGTTATTGCATAGGCGTGTTGAATTCCATCTCTTTGTGCCGCAGGGATGAGCAGTCCGTTGTCTGGACCGATGAAAAGGGCATTTCTGGTTTCCAGTAGCAGAGGTCGACGTTTTGTTCCCACACCTGGGTCAACAACAGCAACGTGAATCGTGCCTTCTGGAAAGTAGCTTGCCGCCGAAGCCAGCACAAAGGCGCCCATTCGGATGTTGAACTTCTCAATCAAATGACTGATGTCAATTATCCTTGCATCAGCACTGATTGCTGTTACGACGGCCTTCATTTCTGCAACATAGGGGTCTCTTAAGCCGAAGTCGGACAGTAATGTTATAATGCGTGAGGTCACAGCGACATCACCGTCATTGGGGAATAGCCTTCTGAATCAGTCTTTCCCTTTCGTTGCGACCAAGATTCATCAGCCTCTTGTAACGTGAAATGAAGTACCCTCTCTTTCTAGTTCTTCCAACAGGACATAGGTCGTAACAGTATCCACAGAGGAAGTTGTCGTCGTTGGTTTCATCTCTCAGTTTCTGCACGAAACCTAAGCACTTTTCTCGATTATGGCTGATTGGAGGGTCTAGGCCAGCTTGAATGGCTTTCGCTGGACAAATCTTAGCGCATACGTTGCAGGCTTGGCATGGGTTGAAGTCAAGCTTTCTGTCGGATTCCAGCGCCGCATCAGTGATTATCGCGCCAATGTTGACTTTAGGTCCATACTCTGGAGTTATGATTATTCCTGACTTCCCATAAGGACCAATTCCGGCCTCATGCGCTGCCAACTTAAAAGACAAGCGCGCTATTTTCCGGTCTCTATCAAGAAAGCCCGAAGGCACCACGGCTCTGAATCCTTTCGTCCTCAAAAACTCCGCTAATTCATGAGCCAGCCAATCCCGATAGATGTGCCCAATGCGACTATCACCCAGTGTTTTTCCTTGGATTTTTATGGTTCGATAGTAATCAGAGCCCATGTATACAGCGAAAACTATGACTGATTTTGCGTCCTTCATCATGTCGAGTGGGTGACAGCCTTTGATTGCCTTCTCAAAACCCACAAACGGATTTGCTATCCTTACTTTAAATGCGCCGCGTGCTTTCAGAAATTGTTGAATATCTCCCTTTAGACCTGCACTGTTTGCTTGGCTCATCCTTCGTCAACTCGTCAATGACTATAAATCTAAAATATCTCGCCTATTTTATGCTATAGTTCCTACGCTTTGAGTGAGGAATAGTAATGATCGCTAGAGAAAGACGTCTAATCATGCTACCAGGTCCAACCAACGTGCCCGACCGTGTCATGCGGGCCATGCTAAAGCCCATAATCAACCACCGTGGACCAGAATTTGAGGCACTATTCGACAGCGTCGCCGACGGTTTGAGGTACGTTTTCGAAACCAAGCAGGACGTATACGTTTTGACATCTTCCGGTACAGGCGCAGTTGAGTGCGGTATAAGCAATGTTGTTGATCCAGGTGACAAGGTTATAGTTCCAGTTTTCGGCTTCTTCAGCGAACGTTTGAAGCAAAAGATTGCGCGTCACGGAGGAACCGTAGTTGAAATTCCCATAGAATGGGGTAAAGCACCCACAGCAAGCCAAATCGAAGAGGCAGTCAAGAGAGAGAAAGACGCGAAACTCATCGCAGTCGTGTACAACGAGACCTCAACAGGTGTAACAGTGCGTGAATTGCCTGAGATGGCGAACCTTGCCCAAAAAAACAACGTTCTCCTCATGGCTGATTCAATCTCCATATTAGGTGGAGACCACCTCCCAGTAGATGAGTGGGGCATCGACATCTGCGTCACCGGAAGTCAAAAATGCTTGGCATGCCCACCCGGGTTGGCCATGATTTCCCTTAGTGAGCCAGCTTGGCAAATAGTTGAGAACAAGAAGGTTGAGCCTCCGTACTATTTCGATCTTACTATGATCAGAGAATTTGCCTCTAGAAAAGCCACTCCGTTCACTCCAGCCGTGTCTCTTTATTATGCTTTAGATGAAGCGTTGAAGATGATAAGGGGAGAAGGCTTGGAGAATCGGTATCAGCGTCATGCAACTTGTGCAAGGGCGTTTTATGCCGGGTTTGAAGCGCTGGGGTTGAAGCCATATCCGGCGGAACATGTGCGTTCGAACACGGTTATCGCTGTCGATGTGCCGTCTGGCGTTGACGGTGCAAGGGTGAGAGAAATAATGAGGGAGCGTTATGGAGTGGTAATTACAGGCGGCTTGGGGAAGGTTCGGCAACTCATATTTCGAATTGGCTGCATGGGAGCGGTTTCCGAGGCTGAGGTGTTGACAACCATCACAGCCATTGAAAGCGCCCTAGCCGACGTGAAACATCCAGTTGAGTTTGCTGCAGGAGTTGAAGCCGCAAGACAGGTGTTCCACTCATAACCTCCTGCATAATAGGGCTCAACGATTGATTGTGTAAGAAATGCTGCGTGTTAAGACAGCGTCTTTGGGGTTGCTTCAAAACGAAAAATACGCCAGTGTCTTGTGTTATCCAAGATACAGCCGAAAGGAAACAGCGAAGCGGATTAAAGAGTTGGAGCAGCTCAGTGTCAGGGCCATCGAGTTTGGCGGCGAGAAGTCAGCGTTCAACCTGCCTGTTTTGGGCAAGGGCTGTGTGGGTATAGTGGTTGTTGCTTACGTCGGAACTAGTCGTGTTGCCTTGAAGATTCGCAGAGTCGATGCGGATCGCAGCGAGATGGAGCATGAGGCTGAGATGCTGCAGAAAGCCAACGGCATAGGTGTAGGTCCACGGTTCATTGGTTTGTCGCAGGATTTCTTACTCATGGAATTCATCGGAGGTCGGCTTTTGCCGGACTGGATTACGACCCTGAAGGGGAAAGGGTCAGCCAAAAGGATTCGCCGAGTTATTTGTGAAATTTTGTGGCAGTGCAGAAAAATGGACATGGCTGGCTTAGATCACGGTGAGCTGAGTCGTGCTCCCAAACACGTGATTGTCGATCCTGAGGACAAAGTGCACATTGTTGATTTTGAGGCCGCCAGCGTAAGGCGAAGAACTTCTAATGTAACTTCGATCTGTCAGTATCTATTAATTGGGAGCCAATTGGCTGGAACTCTGCGAAGGAAGCTTGGAGGAATCGATACAGAATGTTTGATTGTCATGCTTCGAGATTACAAAAGGCAACCCAGTGATGAGAACTTCGCCAAGATTCTTGTAACCTGCAAGGTAGCTTGGTGAACTTGCATACTCCTCACAGTAAGCTGAATCGAAGCCGTCCGCATTTTGAATCTTGATTGTGAATTCATAACTCTTTTTACATCAACGGACCGAGCAGATTAGCAAAAATGAAGGAAGGATCAAAAATGAGCAGGAAATTCGTTTTAGTTGCGTTGCTATCGTTTGCTGTCTTGATGAGTGCGTTGCACACCGCTCATGCTGCAACCATAACTTCGGCAACATTGGACAGGGACATCTATTTGGCTGGTCAGACGGGCTATGTCATGGTGACCGTTTACAACGACGAGGAGGCGACAATAAGGGTCACTGAGCTGACTGCCACCATAAACTACTATTACGCAGATGGAACAGTCTACGTTCAGAAATTCTTCACCAGCGATACGCTGCCTGATGAAATTCCAGTAGGGAATTCAGAGACCTATCAGGTACCCATCAGCTTGCCCACCAACATTGCCCATGGCTACACAAATCCATCTATCGAGGCCAAGACCGAAATCTGGTGGTCCCAGATAGAACGCTGGGTTGGATCAGATCGTGCAACCTATGATCAAGTGAAACTCTACATAGAGTCGCCATACAAGCAGAGTTACCAGAATTCTCAGCAGGAACTTCAGACCTCTCAGCACGAACTTCAGCAAGAGAAGGCAGTCAATGAAAACCTCAGCAACAACGTGAACATGCTTGCCGTGACAACAATGGTCTTTGCAGTAGCGACCGGGTTCTTGGTGTTCTTAACCTTCGCAAGACGGCCTAGACCCATACCACAGCATGCATCTGAATGACGAGGTTCACTTAGCTCCCCTTACCTGTCAAGCTCTCACGAAAGCACGGAGAGGTCTCTCCGCTTCTTTTGTTTTCTATCTCTTATCCTACAGTCTCAGTCGTGAATGCTTCTCATCGAAAGTGTCAAGAAGACCATTTTATCTATCGCTTGCCAAGAAATACTCGTTTAAGATAGGATCTTTCTAGTTCTCGCAGGCTTAATCGGTGCCTATTTGGCACTAGTCGAAGTAGTCAAGAACTGGTTCTACAAACGTCATAGTTACTAGAAACTCGTCTGCTCACTTTATCTTAGCATCTTGGGTGCTTTCCATTCGTCTCTCATAATGCTGTAGATACTTCCGTCTGTCCATCTGCCCCACACATACAGTGCCTTTCGCAGGACACCTTCCTTTTGGAACCCGGCTTTCTCTAATGCTCTCTGAGACGCGGTATTCTTGACGCTACAGACTGCCTGAACTCTCATAATGTCTCTTGTCAGAAACAGGTAGTCCACCATGATTTGTATGACCTCTGTTCCGTAACCCTTTCGCCTTTCATCAGGAATCAACGCATAGCCTAGTTCTATCCATCCAAAGTTAGTTGAAGCCACGTAGTGGGCTGCCCATCCAATCTTGGTTCCATCCTTCTTCTCAATTATGAAGTCAACCCACTCCAACTGTGGAACTTGCTGTTCCAGCATTCTTTTTTCAAGCTGTGCCTTCGAAACTTGAGTCGGAAAATCCTGGTGTTCACCTTGGAATTCTGGACTGTTGAACCACTGTGCAAGGAAGGGCACATCATCCTTTTCAGCGATTCTCAAGTTGATAGTTTTGCCTTCAAGCATAGCTTCAGTCTCCAATCTTGAATTTTCAACCTTTGGGGGCTTAAGTTTTTATCATCATGTTTACATTTACATTGCGCGTTGGGGGTCGTCGTCTAGCTTGGTTTAGGATCCCAGCCTGGGGCGTTGGAGGTCCTGGGTTCAAATCCCAGCGACCCCACCATGAGAATACAGTCGCGTGAGCGTCTCATGGTTGTGAAAATTCGGATGGGTCTAAAGAGATCTGCTCGCAGAATTTTGGACAGTGTACATTACAGGCTTTGGGCAAAGCACGCTCAAAAAGATTAAATTGGTTTGGGTTTGGTCATCTCAAGTGTCTTGTTTTGAAACTTTGCATGTCTCTCAAACTCGTTTTCGATTCTTGATAGAATTTCTGTGTTTACGAATTCTTTACGCAGAGTGAGTTGCTGCACTTTTAGTGATTTGGAGTTTGAGCGCATGTCTACCACGGCGTCGCCAATTAGTTCCCTGCCTTGCAATATCGCAGCGCGCCACACGATTCCTTCGCTGAGTTGAGGGTATTTCCAGTCGTAGCCAAAGTATTCTTTCAGTCGCCTATAATATCCCAATAGTAACGCGTCGTCGTTGAACAGGATTCGTATAAATGAGTTTTCAGGAAGATCATTTGTAAGTGAATCTAAAAAAGGCAGGTCTTTGACTCTCATGTAATGGAGGTGTGGGTTGTTATCAATGCTCACGCTCATGACTGTTTCATCCTCCAAGAGCGAGACTAGAGTTTCTTTAGTTTCGGTCAGATTCCATCCTGTCCAGTGTGTAATGTCCTTGGGTGTGAAGGGCCCATATGTATCAAGGCATTTCAAGAGCAGCCATTTCTTGGCTTCTTTCTCACTGACTTGCGATACATCCAGCTTGTACGGCAGTTTTTCAATCGCATGAAAAAGTGGCTTCTGATTCTTCCTTCCCATTCGAGCGATTTCTCCGTAATTGTACAAGTCTGAAAAGAGTCTGTTTGCCATCTGCCTGAGCTGCGGGTACTCTTCACTGAACAACTTTTCAAATTCTGTAGGCGTGAACGGTCCGCTTTCTCGAATGAATCGAGCTGCAGTGAAGTGCTCGGGTCTTAACGAAGCTGGACAGTTAAGATATTTCCTTCGACGAGCTAAGCTTCTCGTAGCCTTAAAATAGAAAGGATAGTCTTCAGCGTTGACGATTCTTAGGGCCACACGTAGTACATGTCCCTCTACCAGTGTGTAGTTTTCATACCAGTAGTCGAACCACTCTGCTTTGAAGTCTTCAAAACGATTAAAAAGCTCAACTCTATGACCGCCGTATTGAAGACCCCCGATAGCGCGGACAATGAAAGGAACGTCGGCTCTTGTTCTTCCTAGCGTGGATGAGGTTAATCTGAGTCTTTGAAGTGCGAATTCTTTGATGACTTCTTTGGAGACCTTAATCAAACTTGTTCATGGAAACTTCACTTTAGATGATATATAACTTGCGCCTTTGCAGTTGCGCGGGTCACAATGACAACACTTCCGGCAGTAGCCGCAAGAGATAGATCGGCTGATCTCCATGTGCTATAAAAAGGGAAGATGCGGGAGGTATCTCCACCCGGGTCGAGGAGCAAATCCCAGCGACCCCACCAAGCTTCTTTTTCAGAAAAAGCGATTTTTTGAGGATTTTTACCACAATTAAGCTCGATTTGCGAACATTGTTATGCAAGCATCTAATAAATGTTCGGCAACTTCGCGATTAGGCTTGAACCTTAAAGGTGGTGCAAGGGCCAGGTTCAGACTCGGTTCTAAATTCTTAGCTTTGTGTTTCAAGAGTCGTTATTCTGTTACTTCTTAAAGTGAGGCATCACTTCTTTAGCGTACAGTTTGAGTGATTCGAAGTAGCTTTTTTCATCAGGAGCGCGAATTGCCAAGACAAAATATTTTACGCCACTGCGAACGAACTCTTCCATTTTTTCAGTGCATTCTTTTGGGTTTCCGACGATGAAGCATCTCTCGACTGCCTCTCGAGGGACGTCTTCTTCTTTTTCCCATTTTTCTTTATAGCCAAGTATTTGTGGTAATGAACTTGGAGGCTGAGACGCCCATACCAAGAACCATTTTACATAAGGCTCTAGCCACTTGAGCGCAATATCGCGGTCATTCGAAATGCTTGTGAATGGGAGATGTGCAGCTATGACTTCATCTGGGTTTCGACCAACTTCCTTTACGATTTTTCGTAGTCTGGTCAGCCATTCTTGGTAATGTTTTGGAATTAGTTGAGGTCCAAAGGAACCGCTTCCATGTTTTGCGGTTACCTTCAACATTCGCGGTCCACTTGCACCGATCCAGATTGGCGGATGAGGCTTTTGCAACGGCTTTAATTCTAAAGAATATTCGTTAATTTTCCAGAACCTCCCATGATACGTTACCTTGGGGCGCTCCCAAAGGTCCTTTAGTATTTCGATTGTTTCCAGCATCCGAGCAAATGGTCTATCCATTGGGGTCCCGAACATCTCTCTGCCTTCTCCCGCCCCAAGCCCAAGGATAACTCTTCCGCCAGATAGATTATCTACTGCTGATATTTCTCTGGCCAAAAGCACCGGATGCCTGTGATCCGGGATGAGGACACACGTACCCAACCTTATCTTTCTCGTGCTTGCAGCAATAAATGACAACGTTGCCAGAGGATCAACTCCG
>Ga0315310_10002761_pt1 | contig 10934 bp, 8 predicted proteins | sample TDP5_MG_FD_203630 | JGI IMG/M metagenome (GOLD analysis project Ga0315310, IMG submission 203630) | Freshwater sediment microbial communities from Lake Towuti, South Sulawesi, Indonesia - TDP5 | ecosystem: Environmental > Aquatic > Freshwater > Lake > Sediment | place: Indonesia: South Sulawesi...
CAGCTGCTTTTTTCTTGTTGATATGGCTGGTAACTAGATTCTATAAGCCTAAGGATCTAGAGATCAGGTTCACTGCTCCTCGAAGAGACGTTGTCCTAGCGGTTGGATACGTTGTGGGTCTGTTTCTGATCATCGCTGTTGTCTTCTCATTTTTAGTTCGGAGCGCCGGGGGTCCATTGGGGACTCCGGAGCAGTTTGACTTTAGAAGGGCTTTGTCACAGTGGGGCGTGTACGCAGCAATGTCTTTCATTCCAGTCTCCATCATCTTAAAAATTCGGAAACAAAGCTTCGAAACCGTGGGAATCACAAAGAAGAATATGCGCCTCTCCTTTGAGGTTGGAATTGTGCTCTCCATATTAATCATAATCTTGAGCACGAATCCCGAGCAGTTTCTGAGCAACTTCTTTAGCGGTAATACCCTCTATGCCTTCATATATTATCTGGCAGTGGGTTTTGGAGAAGAGCTGTTGTTTCGAGGTTTTCTTCAACTTCGTTGCTCATTCTGGCTGGGGGAATTAAGAGGGTTAATACTTGCAAGCACGATCATGGCTCTTGCCCACCTTCCTCAGAGAATCTTCGCCCTCGGACTTGACCCTTTGCAGGCATTAATTAGTGCACTATCATTGATGCCCTTCTCATTATTGATGGGATTCCTCATGCTCAGAACACGAAATATTCTTGGCCCAGGCATTCTGCACACCGTAACAAACTGGGTGAGCGTGGTTTAGGAAGACAAGCAGCTCAGCTCATGATTACGGACTTAGAACGCAAAAAGGCTGACCTGCCCACCTGCAATAATATGGTTAACTCTGACGCCTCTTGTCTTCAAATGTGCCGAGATGTAACGGCGATGGCAATATCTTGGGTTAGGTTCCATGCACATAATACATGTTCTCCTTTTTGCAGTTGTTTCTAGCAGTCTTTCGATTCCTCCTTTAAACAGCTTGGTTCTCATATGCCTCTGATACCCACCTGAGCGGTAGCCGCCTAGTTCCTTGCCTAGCCACACGTATTCTACGCCGCTCTGTGGCAACCAATGCTCTATCTCTTCTCGTTTGAAATGCGTGATTTTCGATGTTGGAAAACTACGTACATCGACGAGGATCTGAATGCCGTGCTCTTTCAGTAGTCCAAGAAACGCTTCTTTCGATCTGTTGCTGTGTCCAATCGTCCATATTGTCATGAGTTCAGCGGATTTTGATGTACTTGTACGCTTCTGTTGCGTTTTCAAAGCAGTAATGCACCTTCTGGTAGTCTCCCCTGAACTCCGCCACATCCGCTCTCACTCGGTTCACGTCTTCCTTGTCGATGACCACTCGCTTTATGAATTCCGCTATTTCCTTCATCTCGTTTTCTTTCATTCCGAGCCTTGTGACTTCTGATGTTCCCAGCCGTATTCCACCTGGATGCTGGAAGTGGCGTCCTTCCTTGATATCCCATGGAAGAAGGTTCCTATTGACGATCACATTCGCCTTTTCTAACTGACCTTCAATGGTTCCGCCGTCGCCTTGCTTAGTTATGTCAATGATGATTATGTGAGATTCAGTGAAGCCTTTGTGTTCAGCCAGCACGTTGAAGCCCCGCTCATGCAAAGCCTGACCTAAAGCCTTGGAGTTCTTGACGATTTGGTGCACATAGTCTTGCCCAAACTCCAGCATTTCGGCACAGGCTATTGTTACACCAGCCAAAGCGTGCAAATGATGATTGCTAACCATGCCTGGAAAGGTCGCTCGCTTAATATTGTCCGCATACTTGTTCCAAGACAAGACTCCACCATGCTGCGGACCAAAGAAAGTCTTGTGCGTGCTCATTGTCATTGCATCAGCGCCTTCGCGTAGGGGATCTTGAAACACGCCGCCTGCAATCAAGCCTGCCACATGAGCTCCATCGTAGCCGACTGAAGCGCCAACATCGTGAACGGGGGATGCTAACTCCTTGACGGGGTGCGGAAATGGGAAAACGCTGCCGCCGAACATTACAAGTTTGGGGGGTTTGCCTTCTCTCGCCAGCTTGCTGATTCTCTCTTTCGCCTTGTCAACGTCGATGTTCATTTCCTTGTAGTCTAACGGCAAGTATTCCACGACTAAGCCATGCACAGCGCCAGCAGTTCCGCCCAACTCCTTCTTGCCCATAGTTATGTGTCCACCGCTCGGAATGGACAATGCCATCATAACGTCGCCAGGCTCAGTAAAAGCCGTGTACAAGACCAGGTTGGCAACCACGCCTGAGATTGGGCGAACATCCACAAACTCTGTCTTAAACAAGCGCTTCATCAGATCAGTGCAGACAAGCTCAACCTGATCTATATAGACGCACCCCGCGTAAACGCGTTCACCAGGCCAGCCTTCGGCGTAGCGGTTGCCGAAATCACTCATCAAGGCTTCTCGAACCGCTGGGCTGGGCACATTTTCGCTAGCGATTAGCGGGATAGACTCTTGAAACCATTTATGGTGCTGCTGCAACAACGCAAGCGCTTTGTCGTAGGCTTCACGAGCCGACATTACATAGACACCTCTGGGAAACCCTATAATCACCAGCGACGAGCAAGATAAAACTTTAGCAGCAAGTGCATGAAGTCAATGGTTGCGTGTCAGCAGTTCACCTGTTGTTGAATTGACGCATTGAGCGCAAACAACAACTTCGTGGAGGTTGTCCACGGGCAGAATCTTTTTGGGTGAGCACCTGCGCTGTTTGGGCTTAGTGACGCAACATTAATTAAATCCAATACAGCCAATCTGAGTGGAACCTAAGGTTGATGCGCTTTGACTCGAAGAGAAAAGAGGCGTGAAAGAAGTTCACCCATGCCTGCAGCAAGCGCTGGGCTACTGCGTTTCTTTGAAGAAGAAACCCAGGGAATCAAGATCAGACCTGAAATCATAGTCGTGTTAGCAGTGTCACTCATCCTCGCGGCAATAATTGGCAGAATATTCTTTGCCTAGCGAAACAAGACTCGTTGATGGACCGAAATTATTTTATGTCTTCTAGACTCTAAATCGAACGGTTGTGCGCGATCCGTTAAAAATCAGCTTGTGACCTTCCTCTCACTTGTTTCAGAAGAATACCCGCACTTTTTTCTCTACTCCGGATCTATTTGCTCTTGTGCAGGACTTCAAGCCGCTGAATGTTGCGCACATTCACAAAGATTTCGCTTTTGTCCTCTCGGCTGACGACTTGTGGAAAAGGTTGAGCAATCGTTGCGCGTAGAACGACCGCGAAGGCGTTGGACAGCCATATGCCTGGGGGCTCATGCGTGACAGCGGCTAATACTCCTTCGTAGCCGTATTGAGGCTCAACGATGACCAGCACTCGGCGTCCCACGTTTTTCTCGAGCATGTGGAATACGCCCGGCGGGACGGTGCCGCTTTCGGACATAACAACCAGCAGATAAATAACTGCTACTCACCTAGCATAAAACTCTATCTCAACAGGAGTAGCCCTACACAAGCCCGCAAATAGGAAGTTCATGATAGCAAAATTTGGCCAGGTTGACGCCGAAGCCTGCCCAGTTTTAGCCTTTTTCTAAGCAAAAGAATCCTATAACAAAGTGCCGCTTGTGATAAAACAGCGCAAACGCTGTCCATAACACCATTGCTGAACGTCCAGTAACCTTTTTGAATATCCTTAGATGCTATGACTAACCCTTCAAATCGGAGAATGAGCATTGACTGCCAAAAAATCCATGAACGAATACATCGACAAAACGGTGAAGCGCTATTCCGCGTTGTTCACGTTGCCATCGCATAGAACACTGCTAATTGAACTCTTTGCAGCGTCATTGCTCAGCGGGATTCTAGTAACCACGACACTTCGATTAACGCAGCCGTATGGGCTGGTTTTGGGTTTAGCTCTTGGAATAACGTTCTTCGCGTTGACTGGGGCGTCTGACTTCGTGATACATTTTAACAGTTTGAGAAAGGACCCAGTCTTCAGCTTTAGGCGCTGTACAGCCTTATCCGTTTACTCTCTCTTAGGATGGGTTGTCCTTATTCTCGCTGGCACTCTTGCAAACCAGTTCGTTCCGGGCGTCTGGTTCAAATTCTTCGTGTTAGGCTTCTGCGCTGCGTTGGCTCTGCGCCTCCTCGTGTTCTTGGCCGTGTCGTTTGCAGCGTTAGTGAAGGTTGTTGCTTTCGCGGGATTGCAGCCGTTTTTGTACATGGTCTCTGTGGTCTACACGGCGTCGGGGACAAGCGCGTTCAGTTTAGACTCGCGTTTGTTGGCTTTCTTCATTCTCTCAGTAGTGGTCACCGTAACAGCAGTTTCCGCTTATGTGTACTCGATAGATCGTGTTGGCGTGGCAATCTTGGGTGTACGTTCCTTCTCAGTGTTAAAAGCCTTCTTGGCTAATTGGACCGAAGATCTGAACGCGCCTTTCGAGCGATTGTTTGAACTGTTCAGTCAAGAGAGCGAGATACAAGTGTCAGTGCTGTCGTTTCGGAACAACAAGGGCATTATTAAAGCCATCATGATTGTTCCCGCGTTCCATCCTGGGCCATTCAAAAACGTTGGCAGCAGTGGACTGCCTTACCTGATCCAGAAAGCAGTTGAAGACAAATTCAAAAACTGCACAGTTATGGTTCCACACGGGCTTTCAGGGCACAACCTTGACCTTGCCACTCAAGTTGAAAATCAACTGGTGCTTGAAAGAACCCTAAAACTGACCGAAATCTCACGGTTCGGAGCAGATGCAACACCCTTTTTGCATATCAAGAGAAACGGAGCCAGCGTAGGCTGTCAAGTGTTCAACGGCTGCGCTCTGTTAACGCTTACATTAGCACCCGAAACCATGGAGGACTTGCCCTCCGAGTTAAATCGCGTGATCATAAACGCGGCAAAGGAAAGCAGGCTTTCTACGGCAATCGCTATAGACGCTCACAATAGCATCAACGGACAGTTCAAACTTGACGAAGCAGTCCAACCCTTGGAAGAAGCTGCGCTGGCTAGCCTTGAAAAAACCTCCAAGCTCAGGACTGCTGAGTTTCAAGTTGGAGTTGCACGAGTGACGCCCGAAGGATTTGGCTTGAGGGAGGGCATGGGACCTGGGGGCGTAGCTGTCCTCGTGGTGAAAACGGGGGATCAGAGGGTTGCTTATGTCACAATTGACGGTAACAATATGATCACTGGTCTTCGTGAAAAGATTCTTGCAGCGCTAGCTGAGATCGGTGTAGGTGGAGGCGAGGTTTTCACCACAGACACGCACATGGTTAATGCGGTTGTTCTAAACGCTCGCGGCTATCATCCAGTCGGCGAAGCTATAGATCATGAGGTCCTAATAGACTATGTTAAGCGAGCCACGATGAGTGCGATCGAGGATTTAGAGGCAGCTGAAGCTACGTGGGCAACGGACACAGTTTCAAATGTTAAGGTCATAGGCGAGCAGCAGATAGCAGCGATGTCCACACTGTTGGATAAAGCAATGAAAAGAGCTAGGAATCTAGCTATCTCAATCTTTCCACTTGCAAGCGCTGTTCTAGCTGCTTTGCTTTTGCTTCTTTAATCTAAGCGTTCTAAAGCTTCTTTAGAGATTCCGCAATCCTTTCTGTGGCTTTCTTTATGTTCTCTACCGAGTTTGCGAAGGATAGTCTGAGGTAGCCTTCTCCATGCGAGCCGAAGGCAGTTCCAGACAATACTGCAACGCCCGCATCTTGAAGGATATGATCCGCTAGTTTCTTTGCTTCAATTCCGAAGTTTTTAACATTTGGAAACACGTAGAATGCGCCACGAGGCTTCTTGCATGTGATGCCTTGGATCTTGTTCAAGCCGTTTACGATTACTTCGCGTCTCCTTCTGAACTCTTCGACGAACTTCTTGGCTTGGTCTTGTGGACCGCGCAGGGCTTCGACGCCTGCCATTTGTGTGAAGGCGCATGTGCATGAGTTGGAGTTGATCATCAGTTGCGTTACTTTCTGAGCTAGGTCTTTGCGCATGGCAGCGTATCCAAGTCGCCAGCCAGTCATGGCGTAGGTTTTCGAGAATCCATCGAGCAGTATGGTTTTGTCCTTCATGCCCGGTAGCGACGCAATGCTGAGGTGTTTTCCCTCATAAATGATTTGATTGTAGACTTCGTCTGTCAACACGAAGACGTCGCTTCTACCCTTTATTCGGTCAGCTATCACTTCCAAATTACCTTTAGTGAGCACGCCGCCAGTTGGGTTTTCCGGGGAGTTGAGAATTATCATCTTCGTCTTCTTTGTTATCTTGTCGGCTGTGTCGTCGTTGTCGATGGCGAAGTCGTTTTCCTCTTTTAGCGGCATAGGAATGGGCTTGGCGCCGACAAAATTGACCATGGATTCATAGATTGGAAACCCAGGGTCTGGATATAGGACCTCGTCTCCGGGTTCCACGCAGGCTAGTATGCTGAAGAATATTATCGGTTTAGCCCCTGGTGTAACAACAACTTCGTCTGGGTCAACGTTAATGCCGCGGCTTTTTGAAAGATACTCTGCTATGGCTGTTCTCAGTTCAGGAATGCCAGCAGCAGGAACGTAATGTGTGTAACCAGCTTTCATGGCTTTGATAGCTGCTTCTTTTATGTTGCTGGGCGTGTCGAAGTCTGGCTCGCCGATTTCCAAGTGAACTATGTCACGTCCTTGCTTCTCGAGCGCCTTGGCTTTAGCCAGCACTTCAAATGCTGTTTCGGTGCCTAGTCCAATCATTCTTTTGGCGAATACCTGTGTCAATTGTGATCACCTAGAAGCCTCAGTAGAACTAAGATATGATATTTAACGTTTGCAGTTTTCTGTGTCAGGCTACTAAGCTGTTTTAAAGGCTTTCTTCGGCTCTATTTCTTCTTTACCTTCAGAACGTCAGTGTTGACTAGGTTTGGCGGAGTTTTTCCCTCGAAGAATGCAACCAAGTTTTCTGCTGTCATTTCTGCCATTTTTGACCGGGTCTCGTAGCTGGCGCTTGATATGTGGGGTGCAACAACCACGTTATCTAGTTTCAACAAGGGATTGTCCATCGGTGTAGGTTCCTGTTCGAAAACGTCTAGTCCAGCTCCGGCTATCCATTCTTCTTTTAATGCTTTGTAGAGCGCTTTCTCGTCAACCACTGGTCCGCGAGCGTTGTTGATGATGTAGGCTGTTTTCTTCATCATTTTAAGCTTCCTTTCATTCACTAGGTGATGTGTTTCTTTCATAAGCGGCACGTTAATCGTTATGAAATCCGCGTTTCTGAAGAGATAGTCAACGTCGACGAATTCTATGCCGTATTCCTTTTCAAAGTCTGGTCTTCTTATGACATCGTTGTAGAGCACTCTCATGTCGAAGCCTTTGGCTCGTTTGGCTATAGCGCATCCTATTCTGCCCAGACCAACAATTCCCAGCGTTGCCCCAGAGATGTCTCTTCCCTGAAGCATCATTGGGTGCCAGCCCACTTTCCACTGTCCCGTGCGGACGTACTTGTCGCCTTCCACGACTCTTCGTGCCACAGCCATCAGGAGTGTCCAAGCGAAGTCAGCTGTGGTTTCGGTGAGCACTCCTGGAGTGTTTGTAACGTATATTCCTCGTTTTGTGGCTTCTGCAAGTTCGATGTTGTCGAACCCAACAGCCATCTGGGCAACAATCTTAAGCTTCGGTGCAGCATCGAACACTTCAGCGTCTATCTTGTCCGACAGGAGGGTGGCTAAGGCGTCAACCTTGGCAGCTTTCTCGATTATGACTTTTTTGGGTGGTGGTACGTATTCAGGCCAGACTTCAGCGTCGAACTTCTCCTTGATGATGCGTAGGCCCCGTTCGGGCATATCGCGTGTAACGTAGACTTTGGGTTTGGGCAAGTTCCCACATCTCTTTGGAGATTTGAGTTCGTTGTGTATGATGCACGCAAACTTATTACGTTTGCGACAAGTCATAATGACTCTTCGCTCGGCTCATAACAAGAGAGTGAGAGTCTAAGAATGGCAACGATAAAGAATGCAGATGAACTGCTGAAGAATGCTCGTTCAAGCCTTGACAGGAAGGCTAGGCATTTAGCCATAACCGCTCTGAACGCTGCCTTAGAGGCAGTAGATCCAGAAGTTATAATCAAGTCAAAGGTCAAAGTTAAGGGCACCACGCTCAAGATTGAGAATCTCACATTCGACTTGGACAAGTTCAAGGGGATTTATGTTATTGGCGGCGGCAAAGCCTGTGGACCTATGGCTGAGGCTCTTGCCGAACTCTTGGGCAGCCGTATCAAAGAAGGCGCCGTGAACGTTCCCTACTCCAGCCCATTGTACAAGACTGGTAAGGTGAAGCTGCAACGCGCCAGCCATCCAATTCCAGACGAATCAGGTGTTACGGGCGCAAGCCGCATGCTGGACATAGTCGGCAAAGCAGAGAAAAACGACCTTGTGATTTGTTTGATCTCGGGCGGTGGCTCAAGCCTGATGCCTCAGCCTCGGAGCGGCATTTCGTTGGAAGACAAGCGGAAGGTAACGGATGCGTTGCTGAAGTCTGGTGCCACAATCAAAGAGTTCAACACGGTGCGTAAGCATATTTCAGGGCTTAAGGGTGGTTGGCTGGCAAAAGAGGCATACCCTGCAACGATTATTAATTTGATTCTTTCGGATGTTGTTGGAGACCCGCTTGACTTCATAGCGTCCGGTCCAACCGTGCCAGATACAACCACTTTTAAGGATGCCATCGAAATCTTGAAGCATCGGGGGCTCTGGAACACCATTCCAGACTCGGTAAGAAAGCTCTTAACCGATGGCGAGAAAGGGTTGATTCCTGAGACTCCTAAGCCTAGAGACAAAGTGTTCAAAAAGGTGCACAACATCGTCATCGGAAACAATTTCACCGCCAGTCATGCCGCTTACACCGCTTTTAGGAAGGCAGGGCTCAACTCGTTGCTTCTTACGTCAACGCTTGAAGGACAAGCGAGAGACGTAGGCACGATGCTGGCTTCAATGGCAAAAGAGATTGCAGCTTCTGGAAACCCTGTTCGGAAACCAGCTGGCATTGTTGCAGGAGGAGAAACCACAGTCACAGTTGTGGGCAAGGGGAAGGGCGGAAGAAACCAGGAAATCGCTCTTGGAGCTGCGTTGAAAATAGGCAACATGGATGGAGTGGTTATAGCCTCTGTGAGCACGGATGGCGTTGATGGACCAACTGATGCTGCTGGAGCCATAGCTGACGGCAAAACTCTAAAGCGCACTCGCGAGCTGAAGCTGAACCCACGCGAGTTCTTGGCGAATAATGATTCTTACGCGTTCTTCTCGAAGCTAGGTGACCTTGTCTTTACTGGTCCAACTGGCACTAATGTTTGCGATGTAGTAGTGATTGTCGTATTGTAGCCTTACGCTGTTCTGCTAGTTTGCGCAGAGTTTTAGGATTCTGGTCCAGTTGGCGTCCACGTTCTGTTGAATCTCATCGATCACATCTTTTCTGTATGTGGGTTTGAACAGGTGGCTGAATCTTCCCTGTGCCTTGAGAAACTCCTCAACTGGCTTCGGCTTTGAAACGTTAAGGTTCAGCTTGTACTTGCCGCGTTCAAACTCGTAGATCGGAAAGTATCGGGTTTCAACTGCGAGTTTGACCATTTCGATGCTGCGTGCTGACTCGTGGCGCCATCCTAATGGGCATGGAGATAGCACGTCTATGACTGCTGGACCATTGACTTCGATTCCTTTTCGTACCTTTGTTATGTAATCGGTCCAGTACGCCGGTGTAGCCGTCGCTGCGTATTCGATTCCATGAGCTGCACATATGCCGATTAGGTCCTTCTTCCATTCTGGCTTGCCTGGAATCACACTTCCAGCTGGGCTTGTTGTAGTGTCAGCGCCGTGCGGCGTCGACCCTGATCTCTGGATGCCTGTGTTCATATAAGCCTCGTTGTCAACGCAGATGTAGAGGAAGTCGTGTCCTCTTTCCATTGCTCCACTCAAGGCTTGGATGCCTATGTCATATGTGCCGCCGTCTCCAGCCATAGCAACAACGTCAATGTGCCCCTGTTTCACACCTCTTCGAGCCATAGCCTTGTACGCCTCCACCACGCCTGAGGCAACTGCAGCTGCGTTTTCAAAGGCTATGTGAGCCCACGGCAGCTTCCATGAAGTATATGGGTAGATTGTTGATGCGACTTCATTGCATCCTGTAGCCGCGATTATAACTGTTGGTCCTCTAAGTGCTTTCATAGTCATTCGGTTTATGATGCCTTCGCCGCAGCCAGCACATAATCTATGGCCTGAGGCGAACAGTTCCTCTGTTGGTAACTCTTTTAGTATCACCATTATTCTCGCACCCCCAGAAACAAAGTCTCTTGCTTAACCACGCCGCTTCTCGCTGTTTCTAAGGCTTCGTTGAAGACGTGTTCAATGTCTGAGGGCTTGACGTCTCTGCCGCCTAACCCGAAGACTACATTGAAGATTCGGGGACTCCCGTCAACAGCGTGCAAAGCTGAAACCACGTCTGAACACACTGCGCCATACTGAGCTCCGAAACTGATGGCTTTGTCAAACACCGCCAGCGCCTTCACGTTCTTTGAGGCGGTTCTGACTTCGTCTATTGGAAACGGTCGATAGAGCCAAATCTTCACGACGCCAACTTTCTTTCCCTGGGCTCTTAGTCTGCGTGCGACTTCACCGGCTGTTCCAGCAGTGCTGCCCAGACAAAGCACAGCAGCCTCAGCATCTTCCATTCCATAAGTTTCAATGGCACTGTAACTTCTGCCACTGATGCCTTTGAACTCCTTGGCTACACGATCCATAACGCCTTGAACATGGCTTAAGGCATCGACCTGTTGCCTCTTAAACTCAAAATAGTAATCGGTGAAGCACAAGGCTCCAACCGTGATAGGCTTCTCCGGGTCAAGCTTGAACAAGGGCTTTCTAGTCTGCAGGAATTTGGAAACAACACCGTCGTCAAGCACATCAACGCCTTCCATGCAGTGCGTGATGATGAAACCGTCAAGATTCACTGACACAGGAAGCTGCACAGCTTTGTCTTCGGCAATCCTGA
>Ga0315310_10002762_pt1 | contig 10934 bp, 6 predicted proteins | sample TDP5_MG_FD_203630 | JGI IMG/M metagenome (GOLD analysis project Ga0315310, IMG submission 203630) | Freshwater sediment microbial communities from Lake Towuti, South Sulawesi, Indonesia - TDP5 | ecosystem: Environmental > Aquatic > Freshwater > Lake > Sediment | place: Indonesia: South Sulawesi...
TAACTCTAGCCAGGCAATCTTACGCTTGCCGCCAAATGCCTTCTCCACGGCGGCGTCGAAGACCCGCTTCGAGGCTTTCCAGATGTCCCGCCCCGTACCGTCGCCTTCGATGAAAGGAATGATAGGACTGTCGGGCACGATAAAGCACCTGCTCTCATAGCGGATGGGTTCACCATCTTTGGGAACTGGGATGTTGTTATAGCTGCTGCGCATACCCCACTCCTTTTTCCTGTATTCGCTTCATCATAATAATGCGAGAGAAAACGGGAAGGCAAGCCACTTCCCAGAAGGCCCAAGGAAAGCTGACACGCCCGCCCAGCACGGCTGGCTCTAAGCTGACTGTTGCTTGATGTAGTTGAGCAGGCCCCCGGCCAAAATCATCTGCCGCTGCCGCGCGCTTAGGGTGTGCGTAACCGGAATGGTCGTACCCTTGGTCAAGTTCCTAACCACTAAAGGCTGGTCTTCTTCCAGCCGTTGCCGAATGTCAGGAAACTCCAAGCGGTCGCCTTGCGCCACAGCCTCATAATCTTGCTCCGCGGCAAAGGTTACGGGCAAAATGCCGAAGTTAACTAGGTTCGTCCAGTGAATGCGCGCAAACGACTTCGCCAACACCGCCTTGATGCCGAGATACATGGGAGCCAGGGCGGCGTGCTCGCGGCTGCTACCCTGCCCGTAGTTCACGCCCCCCACAACGAATCCCCCACTGTGCTCCTTAGCCCGCTTGACGAAATTATCGTCCACGCGCGAGAACACAAACTCAGAAATAGCGGGAATGTTCGAGCGCAGGGGCAAGATCTTCGCCCCCGCCGGCATGATGTGGTCGGTGGTGATGTCGTCGCCAACTTTCAATAGCACTTCACCAGCAAGCTTATCCGCTAGCGGCTGATTGATGGGCAGGGGCTTGATGTTCGGCCCACGCAGAATTTCCACTTCTTCCGGCTTCTCTGCCGGGGGCAGAATCATGCGGTCGTCAACCAGGAACCTCTTCGGCCACTTGATCTCCGGCGCCGGGCCAAGTTCACGTGGGTCAGTAATGACGCCGCGCAGGGCACAAGCCGTGGCTGTCGCTGCACTCGCTAAATAGACCTGGGCATCAGCCGTGCCGCTGCGCCCTTCGAAGTTGCGATTGAAGCTGCGTACAGACACCCCGCCAGAGGGTGGTGCCTGCCCCATACCAATACACGGCCCACAGGCTGATTCCAGAATCCGCGCCCCAGAGGCGATGAGGCTGGTCAAGCCACTGGCCTTGCTGATCATGGCCAGCACCTGGCGCGAGCCTGGCGTCACCACCATACTTACGTTCGGATGTACCACCTTACCTGCGAGAATCTTTGCCACTGTCATCAGATCGTGAAAGGAAGAGTTAGTGCAGCTTCCCACCGCGACCTGATCCACGGGCATCCCAGCTAGCTCGCTTACCTTGCAGACGTTGTCCGGGCTGTGTGGGCGCGCAATCAGGGGCTCCAGCATGGTGAGGTCAATTTCGATCACCTCGTCGTATTCGGCGTCAGGGTCAGCCGCCAACGGCTTGTAACTACGGCCACGGCCTTGGGCTTTGAGATAGGCGCGAGTATTTTCATCGCTGGGGAAGATAGAAGTCGTTGCACCTAGCTCCGCTCCCATATTGGTGATGGTGGCGCGCTCAGGCACGGTCAGCGTTGCTACTCCCTCGCCAAAATACTCGATAATCTTGCCCACACCACCCTTCACCGTCAGCCGCCGTAGCAGCTCTAGAATAATGTCCTTCGCTGACACCCACGGTTGCAGCCGGCCCTTCAGACAGACACCTAAGACTTTCGGCATAGCCAAGTAGAACGGCCCGCCAGCCATCGCTACAGCGACGTCCAGCCCACCCGCACCGATAGCTATCATGCCTGCGCCGCCGCAGGTGGGCGTGTGGCTGTCAGACCCTAGCAGGGTCTGGCCTGGCACGCTGAAACGCTCCAGATGCACCTGGTGACAGATGCCATTCCCGGGCCGGGAGAAATAAATGCCATACTTAGCAGCAATGCTCTGCAAGAAACGGTGGTCATCGGCGTTCTCAAAACCGGTTTGGAGAGTGTTGTGATCCACGTAGCTGACTGAGAGCTTTGTCCGCACCTTAGAGATACCCATAGCCTCAAACTGCAAGTAGGCCATGGTGCCCGTAGCGTCCTGGGTCAGCGTCTGATCCACCTTGATGGCAATCTCCCTACCGGGCACTAGCTTGCCTTCAACTAGGTGTGTCTCCAGAATCTTGTGCGTCAGGCTCTTCCCCATAATGACTTCTCCTCGACCGCGCCAGACCCCCTTCTAGCCTCGGCTCGTTCTTTTGAATAAATCAAAATAACACACTGGCGCCCCAAAGACAAGCAGCCCCGATAGCGCCCTTTGTGCTACACAAAGACCTCTTCGTAAACGCGACGCACCTGCTGGCGAATTTGTTCGAGCAACCAGCGCAATTCCGCTGTTCCCACAGGCTGACCCAAAAAGCGCTCCAGCAGTTCCGCCACGGGCTTGCTCCGGGCCGGAGGTGGCAAGGTAGAGGCGGCACGCCCGGTAGCTAATCGCACGCTATGATCGAGGGCACGTAAAAACAGTGCCGCCCGTGCCAATAGCTGACCTGCCTCGGCACCCAAGCTACATAATGCCGGTAAGCCTTCGACCTGCGTTTGCAGATTACGCCCCGCCATCATCTGGGCACCAGCTTGCAGGTAGAACGCGGAAAGCACAAAGTCAATGTCGTAAATTCCTCCCCAGCCGGTCTTGAAGTTTAGTTCCTGGCCAGGAGTCTTTTTGTTCTCCTCTTCCAAGCGCACTCGCATCTCCTTGAGCTGGGCCCGAATTCGCTCCCAATCAGCAAAGCGCGCGGCAAGCACTCGGCGCAAGCTCTCACACCAAGCCTGCGCAAACTCCAGATCGCCTGCTATCGGACGCACTTTCAGGTAAGTAATCGCCTCCCAAACTTCAGCTCTCTCCTGAAAATATTCAAGTACGCTATCCGCATTCTGCACTAGCTCACCTTGGCTGCCTCCGGCCCGCAAGCGCACGTCCACCGGAAATAGCGTCCCTTCGCGCGTGTATCCAGAAACAATGTGAATCAACTTCTCCGCCACCCGCCTCCAGAGAGTGTACTCACGCCGGCTGGCTGGAGTGTCCACCAAAAAAACCAAATCCGCATCTGAGCCCAAATCCATCTCTTGCGTGCCCATTCGTCCCAGAGCCAAAACCGCGAAACGCCCGCTACAGCTAGCGCGGGCTGGCTCCTCCGCCATGCTCAGGGCTGTCCGAATCATGCTCTCCCCAAGTTGGCTAAACTCAGCCAAGTTGTCCCACACGGGACGCCGCCGGCACACCGCACGCACCCCCCAGCGAAATACCGCCTCGTGAAAATACTGCCGCAGCCAACCCATGCGCTCGCCCAGTGAGCCTGGCTGGCCGACTAGCTCGACTAACATGGCATCCATGGCCACTTCTGACCTCTGGACTGGCAGCTTCATGACTAGCTGTTCGGCGGGGCTGGCCGTAGCTTCCCCGCACAGCTCATGAAACCACCTTAGACGTTCGGGCTTCCGTACCAGCAGCTCCGCCAGTGGCTCACTCAGAGTGAAGATTTCTAGCGCAGCAGGCAAGGCCACAGCAGCAGCATTGACGCCTTCGAACTGTTCCCAAGACGCCATCGCCGCGCTCAGAAAACGGTGCAGTGTTTTCCGCGCCCGCTCTGGTATCTGGATTCTTTGTAGCTCTGTATAGAGTGGCGAGCGCCGCTGTTGCAACCAGGTTAGCAGGCTGGCGTAGGAAAGCTCGTACGCGGGCACGACTGCGCTCGCCAGCGTTTCCAGCACAAACGGCTCTTCTTCCACTGCGGTGGGAGGCCGGGGCAGATTGCGCGTGTAGATCGCGCGCACGGCTCCGGTATGCTCGTCGAGCTGCTTGCGCAAGCTTTCCACCGCCTCGCGCCCCAGTGCATCAATGCCACATCGCCGCGCCAGCAACGCCAACGCTTGGCCGCTTTGCGGCAGCGTGTGGGTTTGCTGGCCGCGCTCGAGTTGCAAGCGGTGCTCAACCTTGCGCAAGAATTGATAGGCTGAGGCGAGCTGGAAATAGTCACGGGAAGGCAAGTAGCCTTTGTCGTGAAGCTTTTGCAGGGCCACCAGAGTTCCCCCGGAGCGCACCCAAGGGTCGCGTTGCCCGTAGAGCCGCTGCAAACACTGCACCAAAAACTCAATGTCACGAATGCCACCGGGGGAGAGCTTCACGTTCAGCGTGGCACTGGCAGGCGTCTGGCGCGTAAGTTTGCGGTCAAGCTGCTCCCGCGTCGCCAGCACACTCTCCACCGCCGCAAAGTGCATCTCGTGGCGATAGATGCGCGACTCCAAGGCTTCCAAAAACTCGCGTACCAGCCCTACATCACTCGCCGAATGCCTCGCCTTAAGTAGCATCTGCAACTCCCACTCGCGGGCACTGCGGCGGTAGTACTCGACTGCTGCCGGCAGGCTGATGGCCAAGTCACCTTCCCCGCCACCGGGCCGCAAGCGCAGGTCCACGCGAAACACCGGGCCCTCTGGGGTTACCCCTGCGATCAACTGAATGAGGTGTTGTGCCAGGCGGACGAAATATTCCTGATTGGGAATACGTCTGGGGCCCGAGGTTTCGCCCTTGCCAGCATAGAGGAAGAGTAGGTCAATGTCAGAGCTGTAGTTCAGCTCATAGCCACCTAGCTTGCCCAGCGAAACCACGGCAAAACGTGCTGCTATCACCCGCCCACCGCTGTCGCGTGCTTGCGGTGACCCGTACCGGCTGCGTAACTCCTTCGCCGCAATCTCCAGTGCCTTCTCCAGCAGCACGTCGGCGAGTGTAGAAAGTTCGAGCGTAGTCTCCGCCAAGCCCGCAATTCCCAAGATGTCTTTGAGCGCAATGCGCAGGTACTCGCGCCGCTTGAAACGTGCCAACACTACCGCTGCATCAGCCTCGAAGGTAGTGGCCTCGAAACGCGCATACTCTTCGAGCAGATCATCTTTTGATTTGACGCGGGCGAGCTGCCTGTCCCGTCCCAACCAGGTCAACAGCGAAGGCTGCTGAATCAGGGTCTCGCTCAGGAAGCGGCTATGGCTGAAGAGCGTAAGCAAGTAGTGAAGTAGCACGGGCTGGCGGGTCATCTCGCCAAGCACGCCGGGGCTACAATTGCGCGTGAAACGCTCGAGGTCGTTCAGTGCCACATCCGGGTCTGGCACCTGGGCGAGCACGATGGGTAGCAACTGCAACAGACCCCCTGGTAGCCGCGACTCGAGCAGAGCTAGGTTGGCCTGCGCCCGTGCGGGCTCCCCAAACGGCACACTGGCGAGAAGCGGAAGCATACCTGCTCTCCCTCACTATATAACACAGTGAAGGGGAAGTGCGGACACTGCCTCTGATAAGTCTAGACAGAGGCGAGAGCTAACCAGACGCTATAGGGCTGCCGGTTGATATTTTGGGGTCGCTGTTGCTCTAGATGTCGTAATAGAGCGCGAACTCATACGGGTGCGGCCGCATGCGCACGGCCTGCACCTCATTCTTCATTTTGTAGTTGACCCAGAGTTCAATCACCTCCGGGGTAAAGACATCGCCTTTGATAAGGAACTCGCAGTCACGCTCCAGGGCGCGTAAGGACTCTTCAAGCGAACCGGGGAGCGCAGGCACGTCCTTGAGCTCTTCCGGGCTCAAGTCGTAGATGTCCTTGTCAAGCGGCTCGCCTGGGTCAATTTTGTTCTCAACGCCATCAAGTCCCGCCATCAACATAGCCGAAAAGGCTAGGTAGGGATTACAGGAGGGGTCCGGCGGACGAAACTCAACTCGCTTCGCCTTTGGATCGGGCGAATACATCGGGATGCGTATAGCCGCGCTGCGATTTCGGCGGGAGTAAGCTAAGTTTACCGGGGCCTCAAAACCGGGCACCAAGCGCTTGTAGCTGTTCGTGGTGGGGGCTGCGAAGGCCACGATTGCCGGAGCGTGCTTCAGCAAACCTCCGATGTACCACAACGCCGTCTGGCTCAACCCGGCATAAAGGTCGCCGGCAAACAAGGGCTTGCTTTTCAGCCACAGACTCTGGTGAGTATGCATTCCGGAGCCATTATCCTGGAAGAGAGGCTTAGGCATAAAAGTGACTGTCTTGCCATACTGGTGCGCGACGTTGCGCACGATGTACTTGAACAGCATCATGTTGTCGGCTGCACGCACCAGGGTGTTGTACTTGAAGTCAATCTCTGCTTGACCGCCAGTGGCAACTTCGTGGTGGTGGCACTCAACCTCCAGCCCACACCGCTCCATCGCCAGGGCCATCTCTGTGCGTAGGTCCTGATAGTGGTCGGTGGGCGGTACGGGAAAGTAGCCCTCTTTATAGCGCGGCCGATAGCCCAGATTGCGCTCCTCACGCGCTGAGTTCCAGCGCCCCTCCTCGGCATCAATGAAATAGAAACCACACTGCTCGCGCTGATCGAAGCGAATGTTGTCGAAGATAAAGAATTCCGCTTCCGCGCCAAAGTAAGCGGCATCGGCAACGCCAGTGAAACCTAAGTAGGCTTCCGCTTTCTTGGCGATGTAGCGCGGGTCGCGCGGGTACTGTTGTTTGGTGATGGGATCAACGATATCGCCAATCATGCAAACTGTGGGTATATCGCGGAATGAATCAAGGGCCGCCGTGGTAGGGTCGGGCACGAGCAGCATGTCACTCTCGTGAATGGCAGTCCAGCCGCGAATACTCGAACCATCAATTCCAAAACCGTCTTCGAAAGCGTTCTCCGTGAGTTGGTGTAGGGGAAACGAAACGTGGTGCCACAGTCCTGGCAAATCGGTGAAACGTAAGTCCACTACCCGCACCTTATTTTTTTCGGCAAACTCCAACACTTCTTTAGCGGTCATCAATCCTCCCTTGAAAAGCCCGGAGATAGGTAGAGGAGGTCGGAAAACCTCACCGCCTCCACCATGATGGGATTCCACCTTAGTCGAACCCTGCCACAACGTCAAGTCCCGGCAGGGGCTAAAAAAATTCCATTGACACCTGTTTTTATTTTCCGCATAGTTAGTGCGAATTTTCTCAGGCCGATTTTTGCGCCGGAGAAAATTCTGCCGACTACGCTTTGCTCCTAGCTCGGTGCGCGGAGCGAGAGCGAGGCGGAGGAGATGTTCGTCCCGAAGAAGATCTTCCTAACCAAAGGGGTCGGCAAGCACCGGGAGCGGCTCTCCAGCTTCGAATTGGCGCTGCGCGGAGGGGGCATCGCTGCCTGCAATATAGTTCGCGTCTCCAGCATCTTCCCTCCCCATTGCAAGCTGATCTCACGTAGCGAAGGGTTGAAGCTGTTGCGCCCGGGACAGGTGCTCTTTACGATCCTGAGTGAAAATTCCACCCGCGAGCCACACCGCCTCATCGCTGCCTCTATCGGACTCGCACTACCTGCAGACAAATCTATGTACGGGTATCTGTCCGAACATCACTCGTTCGGGGAAACCGAGGATCACGCCGGGGAGTACGCCGAAGAGCTGGCGGCGGAAATGTTGGCCACTACCCTGGGCGTCGAATTCGACCCCGACCTGAACTGGGATGAGAAAAAGGAAATCTACCGCATCTCTAACAAAATTGTGCGCACCATGAACATTACCCAGTCGGCGGTAGGCGATAAGCGCGGACTGTGGACCACCGTGCTGGCCGCGGCCATCTTGCTTGGAGAAGAATAGCCAGCCGCCACGCACCGCTGGGGAGCTGCTTTTGGTTTGCAGGAAGACTCTGTGGGGAATCCTTTGCGCGGGAGCGAGGCAAGACCTATGCCAGAGGAAAAGAGTCTAAGCAAACAAGATATCCTGAACACGCCCACTGAGCCGCTGCGGCTCGATGACAACAAGTCGGTGGCCGCACTGCTAGGAAAAATGAAAGGCATCTCCTTCCAGGGGCGTAGCCTGGCGCTCGCTTTCGAGATCTGGAAGCAAATGTTGCAGGACGAATGCACCATTATGATGGGTCTGGCCGGGGCTCTGGTGCCAGCGGGCATGCGGCGGGTGGTGGTCTGGCTTATCCAGCACCGGGCTATAGATTGCCTGGTCTCCACCGGGGCTAACTTCTTCCACGACGTTTACGAATCGCTCGGCTACAAACATTACCAGTGCAATCCCGTCATCGATGACGTGATGCTCCAAGAGCGGATGATTGACCGTATGTACGATACGCTGGCCGACGAGGACAACTTCCGGCGACTGGACGAGTGGATCGGCATCTGGTCAGGCTCGCTCGAACAGCGCCCCTACACTAGCCGTGAATTCCTGTACGAGTTGGGTAAAGAAATTTCCCAGCGCACAGTCGAAGAGGGCATCGTGACCGCTGCTTATAAGGCAAATATCCCACTCTACTGCCCCGCTATCGCCGACTCTTCCATTGGCATCGGCCTCGCTCAGGGCCGCTACTTCAAGCGCACCCAGATCGTGATGGACGTGATCCAGGACGTAGTCGAAACCGCCTGCATCGCTGCCACCTCGCGCCGCACTGGGGTGGTGTACTTTGGCGGTGGCACCCCGAAGAATTTTGTGCAGCAAGCCGAAGTCACCGCCATGATGATTCGCGCCAACGTCCAGGGACACTACTATGCCATTCAGTGCGTCACCGACGCCCCGCACTGGGGTGGCCTGTCGGGCTGCACGTTTGAAGAGGCACAAAGCTGGGGCAAGATCGCTAAGCAGGCACGCATGGTCAGTTGCTACTGTGATGCCACCATTGCTTTACCTATGCTGGTCACGGGGCTGTCTGAGTGCATTGACCTACTTAAGAACCGGCGTCGACCCGAGTTCAAGATGAAGCGCGAGCTTGAGGTCATTGCTTAGTGTAGACCGGCTCGACCATGCTGAAGCCATATCGCCCCGCCCCTCCCTTCCGCTTCGCAGGTGTAGAGGACGAGTACGCCGACTACCAGAAGGCACAAGTAGTGATCATTCCGGTCCCTCTAGAGCGCACCACCACCTACGTGCGTGGCACCCGCAAAGGCCCCTGCGCCATCATTGAAGCTTCACGCAATATGGAAACCTACGATGAAGAACTCCGCGTCGAAACCTACCGCGAGATCGGCATTCACACGCTAGAAGAGATGGAAACCGAGGAAGGCTCACTCGAGCGTGTGTTGGCCGATATCCACACCCTTGTCGCCGGTATCCTGGCGGACGGTAAATTTCCCTTGCTGCTCGGTGGTGAGCACAGTTTGACGGTGCCGGCCGTTGCTGCCGCCGCGCGCACGTTCGCCGACTTGAGTGTCCTCCAGATTGACGCGCACGCCGATCTGCGCGAGACCTACCAGGGAGAGCGCAACAGTCACGCCTGTACCATGCGGCGTGTGCTAGAAATCTGCCCAGCCGTCCAAGTGGGCATTCGCAGCCTCTCCATTGAAGAAGCCGTTGATATCCCGAAACTCAAGACCAAAATCTACTGGGCCCAGGACATCGTTTCCCGCCTGAGTGCCGAGTGGATTGCAAACATTGTGCGCGACATGAGCCCTCACGTCTACCTGACCATTGACCTCGACGCACTCGACCCCGCCATTATGCCCGCCGTGGGCACACCCGAGCCTGGCGGCCTCTCCTGGGAGCAAGTTACGGCGTTGGTGCGCACATTGGCGCGCCAACGCAAGATTGTCGCCATGGATGTAGTTGAACTGGTGCCCACGCCAGGCTTCCACACCGCCGACTTCCTGGCAGCTAAGCTCGCTTACCGCATTCTGGGCTATATCTTTTGCCAGAAGAGCTCCTGAGTCTTCTTGGCTTCTCTGTCGTAGGTGGTAGTTTGGACTTCCGGGAATTTTTCTTTTAGAAGGTGTTCTAATACGCTCGCTTTCGGTGAACACTTGTAGTGGGCGCAGCCCACGGGCCGTTAAAAAACAAGAAATCTCGTCGCTCCGTTTAGTCCTAGTGTTTGGTGACTTCGGTGAACCGGAAGTCGGCTACTTTCATCGCCGGCACTACCATCTCAAACGACTCTTCGCCAGCGGCGCGAACGGCTGGCCCCAGCATTTCAACCTGATTCAGCATCTCTAGCAGGCTCTGATTGAAACGGAGGTTCCGTACCGGGTATTGAATCTCGCCGTCTGCTACGTAAAAAGTACCGTCACGTGTCACTCCGGTTAGTATCTTCTGGTAGGGATCTACTTCACGGATATACCAAAACCGTGTCACCAATACGCCGCGCTGGGTGGTGCGAATCATCTCTTCGAACGGACTCTCCCCGCCGGCAAATACCAAGTTCACCGGAGCCTCCCCCAATTCGTTGGGCAGCAGGAAACCATGTCCGGTAGGCGCGGCGTTCATTTTCCTAGCTGCCTGGCGGCTGTAAACCAAATTCTTCACTATCCCGCGCTCAACTAAAACCACCTTCTGCCGCGGTATGCCTTCACCGTCCCAAGCCACCCCGGACTGTAAGGGATGATAGACGTCATCCCAAATCGAAATGTTCTCGCCGAACACCTTCTTCCCCAGTCGCTGGGTAAAGCAACTGCGCTGATCGGCCACTGCTGTGGCCGCAAAATCGTAAGAGAAAAACCCAACTAGATCGAGCACGGCTGCTGGCTCAAGAATTACGGTGTAACGTCCTGGGGGCAGTTCCTGCGGGTTCTGACTAGCGAGTGCCTTCTGGCAAGCACGTTCGGCTAACTCGTCAATGGCAAGTTGGTCAGCACTGATTAAACTTCCCTTTGCCCAGCCGGAACCTTGCTCGTTGAAACACGTAACGGAGAACTCTGCCTTGGTCTCCTGGTGATAAGCGAACAGGCCAGACGAGTTCAGTAGCGCCTGGATGCGGTAGCTGTTGGCATAAATACCCGCACCGGTTAGTCCCGCTCTCTCCGCTCGCCGAACTACTTTTTCTACTGCTTGCGCGCGCGCCTCAGGCGTGAGCTGCGCTGTATGTGGACACATGCGCTTCACTTCACGGTAGCATTGTGGCCCTGGCA
>Ga0315310_10002764_pt1 | contig 10933 bp, 5 predicted proteins | sample TDP5_MG_FD_203630 | JGI IMG/M metagenome (GOLD analysis project Ga0315310, IMG submission 203630) | Freshwater sediment microbial communities from Lake Towuti, South Sulawesi, Indonesia - TDP5 | ecosystem: Environmental > Aquatic > Freshwater > Lake > Sediment | place: Indonesia: South Sulawesi...
TTGCATTCCAGTGTGATGATTTTGCTTACCGGGGCCAACAGCCGCCGCACCGCCTCCTCTGGGAAGGGGAGCAGCAGCCGGAGTTGCAGGAAGCTGTAGTTCTGCCGCTCAGGGTCAACCTGATTCAGCGCGTCGAGGATTGCGCCTTTGGTCGAGCCCCAACTCACGAGCGTCACTGGCGCTGTGGGTTTGCCGAAGAAGTTGTATTTCTTTTCTTCTGGGATTTCCCGTGCCGCCAGCTCTAGCTTGCTCATGCGCTTCTGCATGATGGCCAAGCGGTTGCCAATGCCTTCAGCGATGTGGCCTAGCTGATCGTGCTCGTCGCTGCTGGCCCAGAAGATGCCGCCGGGCTGGCCGGGGATAGCGCGTGGGCTGATGCCGGAGTCAGTGAAGCGATAGCGCATGTAGCGGCCGTTGCTGTTCTTCTCTGGGTCGAACAATTCGCCGCGGTCAATCTTCAAGCCGCTCAGGTCGAATCGTGGCAGGGTCATGTAGATAGTGGCTAGGTATTTGTCCAGCAGCACGATCACCGGCAGCTGGTAGCGTTCGGCGTAGTTGAAAGCCTCGAAGGTGTCGTAGAAACATTCGTTCAGGTCACCCGGGGCGAGCACGAGGCGTGGGAGGTCGCTCTGACCAGCGTGTAAGGCAAAGCGCAGGTCGCCTTGCTCGTGCCGCGTGGGCATGCCGGTGGAGGGTCCCGAACGCTGGTAGAGGCAAACCACCGGGCCAGGAGCCTCGGTCATTGCCGCCAGGCCGAGACCTTCCGGCATCAGGGCGAAGCCGGGGCCGGAGGTTGAAGTGGAAGCACGCACGCCGCCGTGCGCTGCCATCACCGCAGTGTCAATGGCAGCGACTTCGTCTTCAGTTTGCAGGACTACTAAGTTGTAGTCGCGCTGGTGCTCTTCCAGATAGACGCTCTCATCGGTTGCCGGGCTGATGGGGTAATAGGTCTGTAGGCCCAAGCCCGCTTGCAGCTTGGCGAGGGCCACGGCTTGCACGCCTTTGAGCACGATTTGCGCGTCTTTGGCTTTGCGTTTGGGGGCGGGTGGAAGCTGAAATTTCAATTCTCCGGCAAAATGCTCCTGCGCATAGTCGTAGCCGTAGCGGGCACAGTTGACGTTCATTTCTGCCGCCCGCCTCGCTCGACTGGGAAAGCCTGACAGGATTACGTCGGCGACGGTCTCAAATGGGTAACCAAGCAACCCCGCCAACGCTCCTAGCGCCACGACGTTGTGCATGATTCGATACTCGTGAGCTTGCCCGCCCTTGCCCACTTCTGCCAAAGCTTTGTCCACGATTTTGGAGTACGGGATGGGAAAGAGGCGAACATCGCGCCCGTTCAGCCGCCGCTCAATGCCTTGGGTGCCTTCCTCGAAGAGGATGCCGCCGCCTGCGACCACTTCTTCCACATGGCCGCGATGGGCGGGGAATTCGTGGTAAAGGTCGCCGAACAGCGTCTCCTCATCCAGCGCTACCAGCAGGTGAACGGCTTCGATGTGGGAGTGAACAGGCTGGTTGGTGATGCGCAGCCGGTAGTAGCTGTGTTTGCCTTTGATGTTGGAGTGATACTCGATGTTGCCAAAGACGTAGTAGCCGCCGCGGCTCAGCGCCTTGGCCAAGGTCTCCGCTCCGAGGTTGATCCCGCTGCCCTGGGGCCCACCAATCATCCAAGAGAAACTCTGGAGTGCCATTCTTCCCCTTCTCCTTTCTAACTTGCGAACCTATTTTAAGCCGGTGTTTGCCGCTAGCTGTGGAAACGAGTCAGACTAAGCTTAGCCCCCGGCCGGGCCTCATTCAGAAGCGATAAACAAAGCCGACCGCAAATTGAGACTTCTCGCCGATACCTACTTCCCCCACGAAGTCCCAGTGCTCGGCGATCTCGCGAAATTTTACGCCGAGCACTGCATTCACGTCCGTTCCGCGCCCGTCGATCTTGAACGTGGCACTGGCGCCGAAGTAGGGTGTGATGCTGCCCTGCGTTTTGCGTTCCCAGGTGTGGCTGAAGACGGGAGCCACCGTGACGAAGGCGTCTGGCCCGCGGCGTCGCAGTGGAAACACCACGGAATTAAAGAAGCCAAAGTTTACGGGAAACGCTTCGGTCTGGTGATAGAAGTTAGCTGCCCAGCCCATCCCCAGTAAGCCGGTCGCGTCGCCGTTGAAGCGTCCGCCGCCCAAGCCAAACAGGTTCACGCGCTCGCCCACACCGTAGTCAAACCGGGTCAGCAACGAGTAGTCATCGCTGGTGATTACGGCCGGAACGATCAACGCCGTTGTTTGGCGGGCGCCATTGGTCAAGCCGTCAAACAGGACTGTTTGTGCACACAGGCTTGGTACCCCTACAGCCAAAACCAGAAGGCTCAAAATAAACCGCTGGTGAACCATTGTTACTACCTCCATAGGAAATCTACAAGCTTCGACAAGATTTCAGGGTCCGCACGTCGTAACCGCATGTGCGCTTTAGATGCATCCTCGGCGAATGCCGTTGGATAAGAAAAAAGCCTGCTTCGTGCCAAGCTTGTCCGGAGGCCGATTCCCTGCTCAGAAAACCACTTTTCTCCGACTGCCTCACAGCAAGGACCGCTGGCGCTTTTTTTTACGAAATATCCACCGAAAGCGCTCAATAAGTGGGCGCAACAGCTCGTTGCACTGCCAGACGCGCGAACATGGTGCGGATAACCCGCGCCTGCTACCCCGGCGGGTACGTGCCTTCTGGTTTGCGAAGGACAAAGATTTCTGCGCGACGAGTAGTTCGTTAGCCGAACAAAATGGGCAAAGTTGCTTCCTCGTAGCAGTGGGGGCTGGGTAACCTGGCACTTGACCCGAAACCCCCTGCGCGCTTGCCCTGTTCCACGACAAAATTACCTGCCCTTTCGTCGGAGGATGCTATCACAGCTCAGACCTCCTTGCCCTTTGGCACTTCGGCCTTCTGCGCCTTGCGGGCTCCTGTTTGCCGCCTAGCCACGACCGGAAAATATGACCCGGCGCCAGTCGCCGCGAATGATCGCTTTGCGAATCTCAGCCGCACTGCGGCTCTTTCTTGCCAGCTCGTCAGCGAGGAGATTCTCCTTGATGCAGCTGAGACAGTTGGCACCGTGGTCGGAGGCGTAGCAGTCAAGCAAGCTGCGATGACCGATTTTGTCGCACCAGCAATAGCAGGGTAGTTGGGCAAGCACATCGGGAATCTCACGCGCGATCTGATAGGCACGAGCCACGTAGGGGTTGCGGAAGAAGCGCGGCGAGAGCGTTTTCGGAAACGGTCGAGCTGCATCCGCACTTTCGTAATATGGTGGCACTGGCGGCTGTGCTGGCTGCTCAGCCGCCGATCGGGATGGCGCTGGGGTGGGCTCGGGTTGCGAGCGTGAGCAGCCGACATAGCCGGGCAACAGAAATAAAACTGACAACACAAGCCAGCCTGTCAATCTCATATTTCACCTCGCGATATGTCTTGGCCCGCATGCTGGCGGTAACACTCACCATCTAGAGGAATTGGCAGCCTCCTTCCCGTCCTTTCCAGGAAGCGGCGGTTGCACCTCACTAACGCTGTCAGCCCTATGCGGGTTAAGTAAGCCGTGGCTGGCATGGCTTATTCTGCTCCAATTCCTCCTATGGCTTTGAGTTCGGGTTTCACTTCCCAGTTCCACTTCCAGATGGTGAAGATGACGGGATAGATGAGGAGCTCAAGAATGAACGAGGTGACGATGCCACCGACCATGGGCGCGGCGATGCGCTTCATCACGTCCGCGCCCGTGCCCGTGCCCCACATGATGGGCAGCAAGCCCATGAGAATGGCCATGACGGTCATCATCTTGGGCCGCACGCGTTTGACGGCACCTTCGATTACCGCCTCCTCCAGGTCTTTCTCGCTCCGGATTAGCCCTTTGTCCTTCCACTTGTGATAGGCCAAGTCGAGGTAGAGGAGCATGACCACACCGGTTTCTGCGTCCACGCCAGCCAGGGCGATCAACCCTACCGCTACGGCGATGCTAAGGTTGTAGCCCAACAAGTAGAGCAGCCAGAAGGCTCCGATAAGCGAGAACGGCACGGCGAGGAAGACGATAGCTACTTTAGTAACCGAGTGGGTACTAAGGTAGAGCAGAACGAAGATTATCAATATGGTGAGGGGAATGATGTACTTCAGTCGTTCTTTGGCGCGCTCCAGATATTCGTACTGGCCACTCCAGCGCAGGTGGTAGCCCGTGGGCAGCGACACTTTTTCCGCTACTACCTGCTTGGCTTGGTTCACGTAGCCGCCCAGGTCGCGTCCGGCCACGTCCACATAGACGTAACCCACAAGTTCGGCATCCTCGCTCTTCACCACCGGTGGGCCGCTGGTCAAGCGCAGGGTAGCCAATTGGGTGAGGGGGAGCTGGGCCCCTGTGGAGGTGGCGACCAGCACACGTTCCAGCTTGGTGAACTCATCGCGCAGCTCGCGCGCGTAGCGAACATTGACCGGGAAGCGCTCCCGGCCTTCGATGGTGGTGGTGATGATGTCGCCGCCGATGGCGGTCTCGATGACGTCCTGCACATCGCCGACGGTCAGCCCGTAGCGAGCCACCTCCTGGCGATTGATCTCGAAGTCGAAGAAGAAGCCGCCGGTCACGCGCTCGGCGTAGAGGTTGCGTGTGCCGGGGATGTCTCGTAGGACACGCTCCAACTCCTCGCCGATTTGCTCGATCATCTTGAGGTCAGGGCCGAGAATCTTGATGCCGATGGGGGTGCGGATGCCGGTGGTGAGCATATCAATGCGACCGCGGATGGGCATGGTCCACGAGTTCGACAGTCCTGGAAGCTTCAAAGCAGCGTCCATCTCGGTGATCAATTTTTCCGGGGTCATGCCGGGGCGCCACTGGCTCTCCGGCTGGAGCACTATGGTGGTTTCGATCATCTCCAAGGGGGCGGGGTCGGTGGCGGTGCGTGCGCGGCCAGCTTTGCCGAAGACCGAGTCCACCTCAGGGAACTGCCGCAAGAGCTTGTCCTGGACTTGTAGAACCTTCTGGGCTTCAGTGACGGACATCGCGGGGAGGCCCACGGGCATATAGAGCAATGAGCCTTCGTACAACGGAGGCATAAACTCCGTGCCTAGCCGCAGAAACACCGGCACGGTGGAGGCCATCGCCAGCAGCGCGAGCACTAGCGTGGTCTTCCGATACTTCAGTACCAAGTGAGCGAAAGGTTGGTAGGCCCAAATCAAGAACCGCGACACCGGGTTCTTGTGCTCCGGGGCGATTTTGCCGCGAATGAGCAGCACCATCAGGCACGGCCCCAGGGTGATGGCTAGCACGGCGGCAAAGAACATTGCGAAGGTCTTCGTATAGGCCAGCGGCTTGAAGAGGCGGCCTTCTTGGGCTTCCAAGGTGAAGACGGGCAGGAAGCTGATGGTAATCACCAGCAAGGCGAAGAAGATAGTGCGGCCCACTTCCTTAGCCGCAGCGACGACGATAGCGCTGCGGCTGCCCATATGCCCTTCGGCCGCCCAGTACTCCAAGTGCTTGTGGGCGTTCTCCACCATGATGATGGCCGCATCCACCATGGCCCCAATAGCAATGGCGATCCCGCCCAGCGACATGATGTTGGAGTTCAACTTGATGTAGTACATCGAGACCAGGGAGAGCAGCACGGCGATGGGTAAGGTGATGATGATTACTAAGGCGCTGCGGAAGTGGAAGAGAAACACCAGGCACACCAGGCTGACGATGACCATCTCTTCCAGCAGGGTTTCTTTGAGGTTTTCTATGGCGCGCAGGATGAGCTCGGAGCGGTCATACACTGGCACGAGCTTGACGCCTTCGGGCAGCGCACCCTTGATCTCTTCAATCTTTTCCTTGACGCGTTCGATAACTGCCAAGGCATTCTCGCCGAAACGGACGACGACGATGCCACCCACTACCTCGCCCTCGCCATTGAGTTCGGCCACACCGCGACGAATATCGGGGCCGAGGTGGACGTTAGCGATGTCGCGCACGTAAATCGGCGTGCCTTGCTCGTTAGTGCCCACGGCAATCTGCTCGATGTCGGAAATGTTCCGGATATAGCCCAGGCCACGCACCATGTACTCGCGCCCGCTGAACTCCACCACGCGCCCGCCCACGTCGTTATTGCTGCGGCGGATGGCGTCAATGACGCGGTTGATGGGCAGGTTGTAGGCCAGCAAGGTGTTGGGGTTGAGCTCAACCTGATATTGCTTGACGAAGCCGCCCACACTGGCCACCTCCGACACCCCTGGCACGCTGGCCAGCCAGTAACGCACGTACCAGTCCTGAATGGTGCGCAACTGCGCCAGGTCGTGGCGGCCGGTGCGATCCACCAGCGCATACTCGAACGCCCAGCCTACCCCGGTGGCGTCGGGGCCGAGTGTTGGCGTCACGCCCTCAGGGAGCTTGCCCGTGAGTCCCTGCATGTACTCGAGCACGCGGGAACGCGCCCAGTAGATGTCGGTGCCGTCCTCGAAGATGACGTACACGAAGGACACCTCAAAGGCCGAGAATCCACGCACTGCTTTCACCCGCGGTGCCGAGAGCAGGGCGGTGACAATCGGGTAAGTCACCTGGTCTTCGACCAGTTGCGGGCTGCGGCCGGGCCATTCGGTATAGACGATTACCTGCACATCGGAGAGGTCGGGGATGGCATCAAGTGGCGTGTGGTAAGCTGCCCAGACTCCCCAGGCGACGGCGAAGAAGGTCGCCAGGTAAACCAAAAACTTGTTACGTGCGCTCCACTCAATAATCTTTTCAATCATGTCAGCAGTCTCCTTCCAGCACTGCTCTTGGCACGCCCACGCACATAGTTCTATTCACCTCCAAGAGTTAGTGCTGGTGCGACATCCCGCCGATAGCTGTGCTCAGGCGGCTTTCGGAATCGATGAGGAAGTTACCGGAGGTGACGATGGTTTCGCCCAGTTGCACGCCGCGTAGCACGATGTACAGGTTTTCGACGCGCGCGCCCACTTGGATTTCGCGTGGCTCGAAGAAGCCGCCTGGCTTGGCAACGAAGACGAGTTGGCGCATGCCCGAGTCCAGCACGGCTTCACTCGGCACCAGCGTCTGCATGCCGTAGTCGATCTTGAGTTCCACATCGGCAAACATGTCTGGCTTCAACGCGAAGTTCGGGTTAGGAAACTCCAGCCGGACTTTCACTGTGCGCGTTTTCGGGTCAAGTGTGGGGTAAACGTAGGTGACGCGGCCGGTATAGGTCTTACCGGGAAAGTAGCTCAGGCGCATAGTGGCGGCCTGGCCCACGCGCACCTGGGGCACTTCGTACTCGTAAATGTCGGCATTGACCCAGATGGTGGCGAGGTCGGCAATTTCGTAGAGCTCGGTTTCCGGTGTCACATAGGCGCGCGGGTAGAGGTTGCGCTTGAGGACAAAGCCGTTGATGGGAGAGTAGATCGTCGACGTGCGTTGCACCTCGCCGGTCTGGTCGAGTTGCTGAATCTGCTCTTCGCTGATGTCCCACAGGCGCAGGCGCTCGCGGGCTGCGCGCAGTAAGGCGTCGGCGCCTTCGGCTACGTTTGCATAAGAGGCTTTACCCAAAGATTCTTTGCTGCGGCGGGCGAGCAGGTACTCTTGCTGGGTGGAGACCAGCTCGGGGCTGTAGAGGGTGAACAGCGGCTGACCCTGCTTGACTTGCTTGCCGACGAAGTCCACGTACACTTGTTCGACCCAGCCGGCAATTTTCACGTGGATGCGGGCAATCTTAGTTTCATCCGCTTCCAAGCGTCCGACTGTGCGGATGGTGCGCACCAGGCGGTCGCGGCGAACCTGGGTGGTGCGGATGCCGATCAACTGCTGTTTCTCGGGGCTCAGCATCACAGTGCCCGGCGGATGCTGCTCGAGCGCGGCCACTTCGCCGGCGTAGCGTGGCACCAATTGCATGCCGCAATCGGGGGCGATGCCGGGCTTATCCGACTTGTAGTCGGGATGCATCGGGTCGTACCAGTAGAGGATCTGGCGCTCACCCGGCGGCGATGGCATAGCCGGCATCTCGTGTCCAGCGTGTTCTTCGTGCGCCGCCGGGGCAGTAGCTTCTGTGGGCGGCCCGAGTAAGCGGGTGCGCACGGCGGAGTAGTTAAGTGTGGTCCAGGTGGCGGCTGCTGCCAGCGCGCCGAGTAGAATGGGAAGGAAAACCTTCTTGCCGGGATTCATTGTCTTGCCTCCTTTATTGGGTCAATACTACGCCCACCAAAGGTTCGAGTTTGGCGAGGGCGATTTGGAAGTTAGTCAATTCGCGGTAGTAGTCGGTCTCGTAGTTGAGTACGGTGATGAAGCTATCGAGCACGGTGAGGAAGTCCACCTTGCCAACTTCGTATGCCGCCATGGCAGATTCGAGTGCCAGCGTGGATTGGGGTACGATAGCCTGCGCGAAGAGTCGTGCCAGTTCGTCGGATGCCTTCGCGGCCAAGTAGTGCTCTTTGACTTCGAAGAATAGCTCAGTCTTGCGCGCATCCTGGCGGCGTTGGGCGCTGATCAATTCCTCCGTCGCCTGCTGCACGCCCGCACGTTGCTTGCTCTTGTAGAAAATCGGGATGTTCACACTGAAGGCTACACCGTACATTTCCGGCATGAGTGGCCGGTTCTGGTACATGAAGCCAACGCTGAAATCTGGGTAGTACTCCTTCTCTGCCAGATTCAAGGCGTACTGGCTGCCTTCAATCAACCGCGCCGCCGCGTGCAATTCCGGATCCCTCTCCAGCGCCAGGGTGTAGAGCGCATCGAGCGCATGAGTTAATTCCGCCTTCGGGAACGGTGCCGGGCGACCCAGTGGTGAGTCCGGGGGGCGATAAAGCAAGGTGTTGAGTCGCACTTGGGTGGTCTGTTTCTGTTGCTCCAACACGGTGAGGCGCTGCAACAAACGCGACAATTCCACCTGCGCGCGCAACACATCCTGCTGGATGCCTTGGCCGACGGCGTAGCGCACCTCGGCAATTCGCGTCAGTTTTTCCAACAGGTCTTTATTCTTGTTGGTGATTTCAATCGCCTGCTCGAGGTAGAAGAGTTCGTAGTAGGCGGTTTTGACCTCGGCGATGACACGCCGGCGAATCTGCTCGTACTCCCACCACGTTGCCTCGGCGGCGCGGTCGGCCACCTGCGCGCGTAACTTGAGTTTGCCAGGGAAAGGGATTTGCTGCATCGCACCCAGGCTGCGGAAGCTAGAAGGGTCGCCCCGCATCACATCGAATGGCCGCAGGCCGCCCATCCAGCTAACAGAGACCATCGGGTCGGGCAGAGTCTTAACTTGCGGCACGACGGCGCGCCGCGCTGCCACCTGTCGCTCGGCGCTCTGGATGACAGGGTTGTTGGCGAGCGCTTCCTGGATCAGTGCCTCCAGTGTCAGGGGTGAAGCAGCCTGGGCGGGTGGAGTCAAAGCTGTGGTTTGGGCTGCTGGTGGCGAGGTGAGAATCTTCGCTTTCAGGGCGTCGTCCGCCGGGAGCGCAGGCGGGAGAAAGAGCACGGGTGCAAGCAGTAGTAGGTCCAAAATTCTTTTCTTATTTGTCATCGCAGTTCCTCGGATTGCGAGTTTTCAAGTTTTATGCTTCACTGGCTTCGCAAACTTGCCTGCTGGGCAAGCAGTGCGAGTCAACGAATGGCGGCTGGAACCGCCCTACGGCGAGGCAGGATCACAAAAGGAAGGTACAAGAGAGGATGAAAAGTGCCGGGGGGCTTCCGGCTGGCGGCCCAGCTGCAATTTGGGTGCGAGCGAGGTGCAGGTCAGTAACGCACGCTGCCCCGGCAGAGAGGGCCTGCGCCACCATAGGCTTCGCGTCGCGCTCGTTTTTCTCCAAGAGCGGCGCGGGAGCTTGTGGGGCAGGATGACGCTGGCAGCAGGGAGCTTCCGGGGAGCACTCATCCGGCTGAGCCACAGCAGGCGTCGTAGCGCCTGGCGCGCAACATTCATGCGGCCGCTCAGCCAGACATGCAGGTGCAAGAGCCAGTGCCTGCACCCAAAAGAGTGCGACACCTAGCGCCACCGGAGCTTTTACCTTTGCAAACATTAAAAACTAATCATAGCACGTTTCCGGCCAAGCGGCAAGGCCGAGCCCAGTTCCACTTTGGGGAAAATCCTTCTGCACAGACGCAGCAAAACTTGGAGTCAAACTAGGTGATTTGTGCGGTCGCAGTGCGCTGAGTCCGGCTAGCGGTGGGTGTTGGCGTTGCAAGCACCGACGACCACGCGCAGACCTTTGAGATGCCCCGGCGTAGGTGGGAGTTGGACCTCCAGCGTAGTTGTCTGGTCTCCAGCGTGCACCTGGGCACGAAGCGAGCCCGCTGGCAGTTGGCGCAAGATGAATTCCCCATTGCCATTGGTGATCATGACCAGGTCGCCTAGGCGTATCTGCGCGCCAACTAGCCCCACACCGTCACAGTTCACCACCGTGCCGCTTACAGTGCGCAGGGCTTTGAGCACGAACTCCACTTGCGCTGGCTCAGTGTCAACTTGGACAGTTTGGCTAGAGACGTCCAGCAGGGAGTAGCCCAGCGGGATGCTGGCCGGGTCGAGTTCCACCTGGTAGGTTCCCGCCGGGAGATGCCAGAAGGCAAAGCTGCCGTCGCCAGCGGTGGTAGCGGTGAGTGCGCGTCCCTGCCCCACCAGCTTCACCACTATCCCACCTAGCCCGAGGCCAGCATCCGAAACTACGCGCCCGCTCACTCTACCGGCATGGAATACGAGCCCGAATTCTACGCGCCCGTCGGCAGCAACTTCTTGCAGGCTTGGGGTAGTAAAGAATTGTGCGCGCGTAGCTTCGCGGCGTAGCTCCAGGCGGTGGCGGCCAGGGCCGACACGGGTGAACTCAAACTGCCCTTGGGCATCGGTGCGGGCTATGTAGAAACCATCGAGTAAGACTTCCAGGCCGGGCAACGGCCGGTCGGCCTCAGAGAAGTGGCCAGAGACATCCACATCTTCGAAGACCACGCCGGTGATGCGCCCGGTTGTCGGG
>Ga0315310_10002767_pt1 | contig 10926 bp, 12 predicted proteins | sample TDP5_MG_FD_203630 | JGI IMG/M metagenome (GOLD analysis project Ga0315310, IMG submission 203630) | Freshwater sediment microbial communities from Lake Towuti, South Sulawesi, Indonesia - TDP5 | ecosystem: Environmental > Aquatic > Freshwater > Lake > Sediment | place: Indonesia: South Sulawesi...
CGGTCACTTTTTCGCAGTAGTTTAGCCTCGTGAGACTGCACCCAAAACGGCTTGAGGATGAAAGGAGGTTGAAGAGATGTTCAGAAAGATGAGCCTGGAAACAAGAGAGCACATTAAAGTGAGGTTGACGAGCGTCATTGGGGTAACACTGGGCTATATCACACTGCTCTGTGTCATCTGGCTCGTTCGCTTAGTGTGATGATTAAGAAGCCTAGACTATGTCACAGCAGATACGCTTCAGTCACGTATCTGCGCATCATTCTATGGCTGTTGAAGTAACTGGCAACTTTGCAGATTGAGTTCTCCATCATGCTCACCCAATCGTCTCTCTTCTTGTAGAATATAGGGGTGATCAGATACTCGAGCTTGTTGTACAGGTCCTGCAGTTCGCGCTTTCTTCTTTCTTCTTCGGCTAATGATTCATCGGGCGACCGTCCAATAGCCCATCCCGTTACTCCTTCGATGCAGCCTTCGATCCACCAGCCATCCAAAACGCTGAAATTTACGACGCCGTTGTGCGCCGCCTTCATCCCGCTTGTTCCCGAGGCTTCAAGAGGGGGCAAGGGCGTGTTGAGCCAGACGTCAACACCCGAGGTGAGCTTGGCTGCCATGTCAATGCTATAGTTCTCTAGGTAGGCAATCTCAATGTCGTCCATCAGCTGCACCTTGTTCTCGTAGATTTCCCTGATCATATTCTTGCCCGAGTCGTTCTTGGGATGGGCCTTCCCGGCGAAGACGAGTTGCAGGCTTCCCCTTCTGCAGATCTCTCTCAGCCTTTCTAGGTCCGAGAAGATCAGTGTCGCCCTTTTGTAGGCTGTGGCACGCCGAGCAAATCCTATCGTCAACTTGGATTCATTCATTTCGACTCCCGTCCTCTCTTTGACGAAGTCCATCAGTTCTCTCTTGGCTCTCATGTGAGCGTTCCAGATCTCGTCGTTGGGGATTCCATCAGCCCTCACTAGGAGTTCGGGCTCGTTTATCCATCCGGGGATATGCTCATCGAAGAGCTCTCGAAAGTGCTGACAGGTCCATGTGTAGGAGTGGACGCCGTTCGTGATCGCCCAGATGCGGTGTCGGGGGAAGAGCTTCCTCGAGAACTCCATGTGAGCCTTGGTTACACCGTTTATGAACTTGCTTAGGTTTAAGGCCAGAAGCGTCATGTTCAGCTTGTCCTTTCCACCGTGCTCCTTAAGCACATCTATGGGAAACTCGCCGCTCAGCAGCTCTTGGACGATGTCGTAGGAAAACTTGTCGAATGCGGCTTCGACTGGCGTGTGAGTGGTGAATATGCAGAGGTTTCTGACCTTCTCGGGGTTCATCCCGTTCTTGCTAAGCAGTTCGAGGACAAGGAGGCTGGAGTGTCCTTCGTTCATGTGATACTTTCTGACATTGAACCCCAGAGCTTCAAGCATCCTTGTGCCGCCTATGCCTAGGACGATTTCTTGCTTCAGCCTGTACCTTTCGTCTCCGCCATAGAGGAAGTCGGTTATCGTTCTGTCTTCGGCTGCGTTCCCTTCGATGTCGGTGTCAAGAAACAGTATGGGCACGGTTCCTCCTGTCATGCTTTGGTAGTCGTATAGCCACGCTTTGATCCTTATGTCCCTGCTTCCAATCCACACTTTGACTTCCTTGGGCATCAGCTCCATGAACTCGGAGGGGCTCCATTTGTCGGGGTACTCAAGCTGTTCGCCGTCACTGGTTACCTCCTGTCTGAGGTAGCCTTTCCTGCTGACGAGTGTGACTGCTACAAGAGGGATCTTCAAGTCAGCGCTGGATCTTATTGTGTCTCCAGCTAAGACCCCTAGACCGCCACTGTAGGTTGGCATTTCACTTCTGATTCCTATCTCCATGGAGAAATACGCGATGTTTGAGCCTTCTAGGAAGCTGCGTCTGCAATGGTCGCTGCAGAAGTAGTAGGTTCTGCCTCTGATCTCGGCCTTGAACTGGGCTTGGCTGGGGTCTACGGGAACTCCGCAGTTGGGGTCTCTTGCGGTCATGTGATCAAGCCCGGACTCATATGAGAGATTTTATGAAGCCGCCGTCAACTTGGATCACGGCTCCCGTTATGTAACTCGCCCGTTCAGAAGACAAGAACACCACAAGGTTGGCGATCTCTTCAGGCTGTCCCAGCCGCTTAAGTGGGATGTTGTTCGCCCATTCAGCAATCACTGCATCACTGGTTTGCCCGGTTTTTCCGGCTTTCGATCTTGCTAGCTCGTCGATTCTCTTTGTGCGTGTCCACCCTGGGCAAACGGCGTTGACGAGGATTCGATACTGTGCTAACTCGTTGGATAATGTCTTGGTAAGTCCCAGTATCCCAGCCCTCACTGTGTTGGAGAGAATCAGCCTTTCAGCGGGTTCCTTCGCCGCAAATGAAGTCATGTTGATTATTCTGCCCCATCCGCGCTCTTTCATGTGAGGTATGACTTCCCGGCAGCAGTTCACGACGCTCATCAAAAGCGAGTTGACGGCTTCTCGCCAGTCTAACTCAGAAGCCTCAAGGAAGAGCGCTGCTGGAGGACCACCAGTGTTGTTGACGAGTATGTCCACCCCCCCAAGTTTCTGTGCTGTTCTTTGCACGAGCCGTTTGATGTCTTCCGCGTTTCTCAGGTCCGCTTGAATAGGCAACACTTCTGCGCCGGTCCGGGACGCGATTTCTTTCGCTGCTTCTCTCAGCCTCTCTTCGTTTCTGGCGCATATCGTGACCTTTGCGCCCTCCTTTGCCAGACCATGCGCGATGGTCTTGCCTATGCCTTGACTGGAACCGGTAACGATGGCAACGCGGCCCTTAAGCTCGAGGTCCAAACCCAACCCTCTTTCGTAATCTAGACCCCCATGGGGTATTAATGTCTTTATAGCCAACGTAACGGCCTGAACCTGCAACCCGTCAGTCTCCTATTCCGGCTCTGGTAGTTGACGCTTTGAAGATCGGGCATTCAAGACCAGACCATGTCACGGACAACACTTGTGAGAACATGCACTTGCCGGGTGTAAAGCCATTGGAGCGGAGAAGAAGCCGTCCTGCTGTAATTCTTAAATATCAAGGGCCTAATAGATACTGAAAACACTAGGAGCAATGTTAGATGGGAAGAATACCGATCGCGTTACAGCTTTACTCTGTGCGTGAGGACTGCGCTCGGGACCTTCCGGGAACCCTTAAGGCCGTAGCTGATATGAGCTATGATGGCGTTGAGTTTGCAGGCTACCACGGTCGAACGGCTGAGGAATTGAAGAAGATGGTTGATGACCTTGGTCTGAAGGTGGCGGGAACCCATATTGGTCTCAACACTTTGCTCGGTGGCGAGCTTGAGAAGACAGTTGTGTTCAACAAGACCCTAGGCAACAAATACTTGATTGTGCCTTCGCTACCTGAGGAGCGAAGGAACTCAAAGGCTACTTGGCTAGAGACCGCTCGTCTGTTCAATGATCTCGCTAAGAAAGTGAAACCCAAAGGAATGCTGGTTGGATACCACAACCATGCTGTCGAGTTCCAGCCGGTGGATGGCGAAATGCCTTGGGACATTTTCATGAGTGCAACTGCTAAGAATGTCGTTATGCAGCTTGACACCGGGAACGCGATGCACGGCGGTGTCAGCCCAAACGGTCTCTTGGACATTATGAAACGTTACCCGAAACGCGCAATCACCGTGCACCTCAAAGAGTTCTCTTCTTCTGACAAGAAGGCGGTGATTGGCGAGGGTGAGATGAAATGGAAAGAGTTCTTCAAGCTCTGCGAGACCAAGGGCGCAACGAAATGGTACATTGTTGAACAGGAGTCTTACGCCTACCCCCCGCTTGAATGTGTGAAGCGCTGCCTAGACAACCTAAGAGGAATGCTTAAGTGATAAGAGGCTGAAAAGGAGTGTTGATGAGGAACCCATGAGCCGTGAAAAGCTTGTATACATAGCAAACGCTAAGGGGATTCCCGTTGCGGAAGCCAAGGGCTTTGTGTATCCGACTGGCGACCAAGCGGGCACAGCAAGGCCCGGTCTGCTACTTCATATTGACGACGGCTTCGTTGCTTATGATGGCCTTTGCACACACATGGGCGCCGAGGTGAATTGGAACAAAGAGACGGCCAAGATCTGGTGCACCATGCACGACGGCATGTACGACCCGAAGACAGGCAGACCATTCATGGGCTTGCCTAAGACACCGCTAAGAAAGATAGAGCTCAAGATTGAAGAAAACGGAGACATATACGCCGTACTCTGACAGTAGCTCGTCTCAAGTAGAGCTTACGCTGCGTCGTAGCCAAAGAAAGAGAGCTTCGATACACCTATCTCTTTAGTTACCAGAAGATACCCCGAGATGAGCGTGATCTACGTTGAGAGAGGTTCCAGAGGTTCCGCTTCCTGAGGGTCAGTTGCGTGTTCTAATCAGTTCAGACACGGCAACTGAAGTTGACGATCAACATGCTATTGTCTACGCGCTTCTAGCCCCCGAGAGATTCCTTATTGAAGGGTTTGTCGGGACGCATTTCGGCGAATCAGGTGGACCTACTGGAGCACAGAAAAGCTGCGATGAGATCTCTACTATCCTCGAGAAGATGGGTTTCGACGACACGTTCGCTATTAGAAAGGGAGGAGACCCCCTTCAATATACTACCAAAGCCGAACAGTCAGCTGGAGCGGACTTTATTGTTCAAAGAGCTCATGCTGAAGAAGATCAACCGCTGTACGTGATGGGTTTGGGGGCTGCAACAGATATTGCTTCAGCCTATCTGAAAGACCCATCAATCAAGGATAGGATTGTTGTTGTCTGGCATGGAAGAACGAAATGGCCAGACAAGGCATGGAATTTCAATGTCCATAATGACCTAAAAGCTGCACAAGTCCTTTTCCGTTCCCAACTGCCACTCATACTCTTTGACACTGGAACATTTTTATACTGTCCCTATGCGGAGTCTACAAAGAGAATTTCGCCGTGCGGGAGGATCGGAAAGTACCTACACGAGATCCGCTCAAGAAAACCGCGATTTCAATCTGATGATAAGGCAATGTTTGATATGGGAGACATCGCTTTCGCTTTGAATGCAAGCTGGTGCAAATGGGAAGAGGTTGATGCTCCTGACGTTAGGGTCGACTACTCGTACGACTTCTCTGTTAATCATGGCCCAATAATCCGAGTGTATGATGTGGACCGTCTCGCTGTCTTCGAAGATTTCTACCAACGATTGAAGGATTTCAGTGAATGCGGGGACCAAAGCTGATGGAAGAGACCTGTGGCAATATGGTTCTAGAGGAACACAATAACGTGAATGATGGTTCCTGAGATTGCGGTCTAGTCCTAAAAGCTGGCAGAGGTGTCTATTCCTTTCTCGCGACTTGTCGACAGTATCAAACTGAAGAACTAGCATAGGGTAGTTGCTAGGATTCTAAGTTCACTGTTCGTCGTAGCCTTTTAGTTCCCGGATCCAGATGTTGCGGAAGCGTACTGGGTTGCCATGGTCTTGAAGCACTATCGGACCTTTTGGAGGTTGAGGTCTATACTCCGGTCGGTTCCTGTGGGCTGTTGCGCCCATGACTTCGGTGTGGTGGTGAACTAGTACGCCATTGTGCACGACTGTCACGTAGGCTGGACTGACAAGTTTCTGCCCTTCGAAACGTGGGGCCACAAAGAAAACATCGTAGGTCTGCCATTTGCCTGGCTTGTCGCAGGCATTGACCAGCGGAGGATATTGGCCATATATGGCAGCTGTCAAGCCGTCTGCATATGTGATGTTGCTGTATCCATCAAGAACCTGTATCTCGTACCTTCCCATTAGGAAGACGCCGCTGTTGCCTCTACCCTGACTTTCACTCTTCACCTCAGCCGGTGCAGCCCACTCGATGTGGAGCTGGCAATCTCCGAACTGGTCTATGGTTTGGATGTTGCCTGTCGCCTTGACGACCTCCATGTAACCGTTCTCTATCCTCCATTTGACGGGTCCCCCATCTTGCCCCATCCATTTAGACGCATCTTTTCCGTTGAAGAGGATAACGGCGTCGGAGGGCGGTCGACCTTGTTTCTTTTGGGTGCTAACTGTGCCAGGAGTGACTACTTTGGGTTGTGGTCTCCTTGAATCGTGGACTCTCCATTTTGACCCAGGTAGTATTGGCGTGTCATCATAGCCAACTGGTTTCATAGCCATAACCAGATCACCAAGACTAGAGTTCCAGTTCTGTTCCTATAAATCTTGCTCGGTAAGTGTCGCGCACTGGGCTAGATCGAGACTGTCCTCTGCTTGATGGTGAGTGTAGTCAGGATGCAAAGCTCTTAGCTATGTATGGTTTAGACAAGTTTTCCACCTACAAAAGAACAGTAGAATGGAATCCTGGAACCAATGGACCGAACAATAGTTGACCGAGAAACACAAAATAACTTGGCAACCCCGGATTCTGTAGAGCGTAGCATAGGGTAATTCTGGCTTGAAAAACAACCATTTAACAAGTGGGCCGGGCCGGACTTGAACCGGCGACCTTCTGCGTGTCAGGCAGATGTCCTGACCAAGCTAGACGACCGGCCCATGTTGGCTGGCTTTAGTTTGCCGTTCCATTAGCTTGGTCACCTCAAGAGTTAGAGGTTTCCTGGTATAAAATCTTAATCCTGCATAGAGAGTCACCGAACTCTACCTGCTTCAAACCGAGAGAACACCAATCAGTTGCATGGTGGTGGATTAAAATTTAATTCTGCTTGAAGGAATGGGCTTGCATACAAGTTAATCATCACAGGGATGTCCCTAAGAACATCAAGGAGATGCAAGATGTAAGTCTTTTTTTCCAAGCAGATATAGGTCTATCCATTTATCCTATGCCCTGCCTTTTCCTAGCACACCCTTTTTTCAATTTTTGAGATGATAAAAGATCTTATATAGAAGTAACTCAAAAATTTTTATTGGAGGATGAAATGCATTGCCAAAATTTTTAGCTGTCCACGTTCTGCCATCGCCAATGACAGTTGAACAAGGCACACCTCTTGCTAAAAAAGTTAAAGCAAATAGTACCCTTGATGCCTATTGGGTTCGAAGCATTGGTCAGTGTACCAAAGACGGCAAGATAGCCAAGTTGTGGTGCGAATGGAATGCTAAAAGTATTGAAGCTGTTCAGAAAGTGCTTGCTAAGATCCCTGAATTGCCCACTGAAGGAGTCTATCCAATGGCTATATTAGATGGAGAAGATTTCAGGTAGACACTTGCCTATGAAATAAATAATTTCCTCTTTTTTTGTATTTCAAGGCACTTTTAGCTGATACAATGAAGAAGAAAATCGTTTAAATTCTTATCGAAAAGTGATTAAATCCTCCAGTTTTCTATATATAGGATATTTACATGATAGAAGGGCATTTATTATCAATAATCTCTATTATTTAAGACCTATTAAGTGTTAGGATATTAATGATATTTTCTTTCTCTCTTTACCACTACTATGAGAACACAGTGTTTCTTTCTCTCTTTCACTGCATTCTCATGCCCTGATTTTCTCTCTATGCTTACTCAGTTCAGAAAATCAGGTTAAGGTAACGATGCCGAGCGATTTAGCGAGGCATCGCATAATGCTTGCACAACGTCTTTACCAACTTATTGGCAGATGATGTGGTGGTGGATAAAATCTTAATCCACCACCCCTCTCTACTCTGCTCTGACAAAAAAACATGCAGGCTTAAATGCGAGGTAGCTGGGTCGTCTCCGCGCCTAGATCCGTGTTAAGAGTGCTATGAGTGCCACGTATTTCTCGGAGATGGCAGGTTTTGGTTTTGGGTTTTGGACTGAATTTCAATAAAGAATTTTACGATTTTCCACTTGTACGCTCAGAATCTCAAAAAATCGTTTTCATTTTTGTTGTGCTTTACTAACTCCAGGCGAAGGAACGTATTTTTTGAACCAGTCAAATCCGAGTTCTTCCATGATTCTGAGATATTCGTCGTTTCCTTCAGGCATAAGATCAGCTCGGTAATGAAGTCCGAAGTAATGTTGCGCTCTGTTTATGTATCCATCTGTTTTGATTCGTTCAGCGCATTTCTTCGCGAATTCTTCTCCATGAACTTGGCGGCAAACCTTCATTATCGTTTCTAGCCTTTGTTCAGTAACCTCAAGCTTATAGTCAGGATACTTCTTCTCGTATGCGGCTAAGAGTTCTTGCTCTTCAATTTCGTGGTAGTGTTCTGAATGAACCACCACATCAATAGGAAGTTTCTTTCTGGGCGTTGGTCTGGTTGTTGGGTATCCCAAGCAAAGCAGAACAACTGGAAAAACTTCTTTCGGTAGCTTGAACATTGCTTGAATGTCAACAGGCTTCTCAACTGCTGTGCCAATGTATACTGAGCCCAATCCCATCGAGTCTGCGGCAGTGCAGATATTCTGGGCGCATATAATGACGTCTTGAAAAGATACCCAGAAATGACGGAAAGAGCTCGTTGCCGTGAACGGAGCAACGATGAGGTTTGCCCATCTCCCAATGCGATGCAAGTCAATGCAAAACAGCAACAGAACTGGCGCCCTGCCTATAAAACTCTGCCCACACATTTCAGCCAATTTCTGCTTCATTTCGCTGTCTTCTATCTTTATGATGGAATACGGCTGAAGGTTCCCCCCAGTAGGCGCATGAATTCCAGCCTCAAGAACAAAGCGCAGAACGTCCACGGGTATTTTCTTGTCCAAGAAATTCCGGCAACTTGACCTCTCGAAAAGCAATCTTATCGTTTCATTAGGATATCTAACAACATCATTGCCTGAACGCATGGCAAATCACTCGCTAACTGCTTAGCTATTTCCATTATGTATGATTATGATTTCTCTCTCTTAATCCCACTTAGGTATAGCGAACCCGCACGCACGCGCACACGCACACTAAAGAAAACGCTGACAATGAAACAGTTATTCTGAGAAATGCTTGCCTATACGATCTCTACTGTCTCTACTCTTGTTACTTCCCAAGCCTTATGGGTAGGACAACGCCAAGCTGTTGCAGGGAGGTCAGTCTGTCGCCGAACCCCCAATCCTCGACGACCTTGCCCCTTACTATCCGCATAATGTGGATATGTGTATATGTCACCCGCTTGTTGGTCGGCGCGATGCCCATGACCTCACCCCTATGTGTGCCGCTGAATGTCATACGGGCTGCTACCTTGTCTCCTTCGGCTATCATGTCCTCTATCGTGAATTGGAGATCGGGGAAGGCGTTTGTCGCGCTGATGAAAGCTTCTTCATAACCTTCCCGGCCTGGCTTCTGACTAGGAAGGGCATAGTGGTCAACATAGTCAGGAGCCATCACTTCATCTAGCACGCCCCAGCTCCGTGTATTCAACGCCTCAACAAGACGGCGGACCAAGGCCTTGTTTTTTTCCACTGACATGAATATCACCTCCTTCCAATCTGAATCAGTACGTTATTCTGAATATTGTTTGGGAATTAATAGTCTTCCCTTATTTGTGTGTGCAATAATTTTAATCCAACCAGCCAACATATACAAGCAGAGATTAGAATATGTGATAATGGAAAGGTAGAACCGTTCTTGAGCAAGGAAGAATGGTTAGAAAGCTTGGAAGCTCTTCTAGTTTTTTCCATACCCCTGCTATTTGCAGTTCCTTTTTACATGTTGGGTTTTCTAACGGAAGTTTCAGGCGACTATGTTTTGTACACGATCTATATTACATCTTCGATCTTTCTTACTCGATATAATGGAAGATCATTAGCAGAAATTGGATTAACACGAAAAGGACTACTTTCCAGTCTAGGAAATTCCCTAGCCTTTGTAGCGGCCTTTTCCGTAGCGAGATTCATAGTTGCTGATTTAAAACTTACACAAGGCGTATATTCATTGGATGTTGTTGCGAGCAACTTATTCCACTGGTCACTCAGTGGTTTAGGACAAGAGATCTTGTTCAGAGGGTTAATCTTGTTTTCCTTCAACAGATGGAAGGGCTGGAAGGTTGCATTACTTGTTTCTTCTATTCTTTTTGGACTCATACATGTGCAGAGATACCAGAGCTTATCTGGCATATTCTTTGTTAGCATACCAGGTGTGGCTTGGGGATGGATCGCTCTAAAGACCAAAAACATAGTTGGAACTGCCATAGCTCACAGCTTATTCAACTTCCTCTATGCTTTCATGCTTGTCTCCTGATTCTAATGTCACCACTTTTTCCTTAAACATTAATACGCCCCAAAATGAAATTGCTGTAAGGATGAACATTATGATTGAATATTTGACTGGTGGTAACTTGCTTAGGCGGTTTACATTTATGTGGCTACTTTCATTTTCAATATTCTCTTTGGCATGGGTTGCAAGCTATTTGGTTCTGCCTCAAAGAGTATTGAGAGGAAAACTACCCAGCACATGGCTTTTTGGGGAAGATGTCGATGTACTATCAACTTTCCTAAAAATCTTCATTACCAATTTCATGGTTGGGGGGATTGTTTTTTCTTTGGGTAATTTGTTTAGAGTGGGCAATGTTCCACTAGGATATGTTGCCATTTGGGGTCAGATTCTAATCTTCGGTTTGCTAAAAGGAACCAACTCGTTCATTTATCCTTATGAAACCATGTTTGCGTCTTTCATTGGATTTCTAAGGACTGGACTCTGGGAATTTACCGCCTACATTCTAATGACATGCTCAACAATCGACTTTGCCATCTACAGACAAGAATCGTGGTTAAGCAACAAAGTCACAAAAATCAAGCAATGGAGTGATTTGAAACTGAGTAAAGCAGAAAAGACCATATACACCCTAGGCGCTCTAATTCTTCTACTTTCAGCGTATCTAGAAACTTTGGCGATCTTTAACGTGATACCTTAGGGAATCCATCAGACAACAAATGTGTGTGTGTGCATTGAATTTTGGTCCCAGTCCCAAACCGAAAAAACCATAGAGTCTTATAAGAATTTCTTGAGCCAATCGATCGATGACAAGAATAATGGAAGTAACCAGAAGAAAAGAATCGCAACA
>Ga0315310_10002768_pt1 | contig 10926 bp, 9 predicted proteins | sample TDP5_MG_FD_203630 | JGI IMG/M metagenome (GOLD analysis project Ga0315310, IMG submission 203630) | Freshwater sediment microbial communities from Lake Towuti, South Sulawesi, Indonesia - TDP5 | ecosystem: Environmental > Aquatic > Freshwater > Lake > Sediment | place: Indonesia: South Sulawesi...
GACCGCCCTTTTGACAGCTTCCATTAAAGCCGCCTCTCCAAGGAGCCCGACCGTGTTTACATCAGCTTTCTTTTTTCCAAAGGAAATCGTAAAAACGAGGTCTCCATCGAATGTGGAATGGAGAGGTGAGATCACCTTAGCTAGACCGGAATGGACAATCTGTGCAATCTGATGGACCTCTTTTTTAGATAGACTGGCATTGGTGGCAATGACCCCGAGCGTTGTATTAAAGGTCGAGGAGTCAGAAAAGTTGGAAACTCCGAACTGTTTCCGTGTCACACCTTGTTTGATCCATTTGGATGAATTTGCGAGTTGAGAACTTTTCTTTGATTTCCTCGCTCCAGCTAAAATTTGATTTGATTCAGAATCAATGACATCGCCAAAGGCATTGACCACCGCAAGGGCGCCTACGATGAGGCCTTTGGGTCCTCGAATACTTGAGGTGCCCAATCCGCCTTTCATTGCCCTCTCAATTCCAAAAAGTTTTCCTACGGTAGCCCCTGTGCCTGCGCCCACACTCCCTTCTTCCACTTTTTTTGAGGCATTGAGGCAGGCCTGGTATCCCATTCGGTGGTCCGGTCTCACACGAAAATCACCCATGCCAAGGTCGAATATCACAGCTGTTGGCACAATGGGAATCTTCGTCTTGCCCACGTCGAATCCCTTTCCCTTTTCTTCCAGATAAGTCATCACTCCTCCTGCTGCATCCAGCCCGAAGGCGCTTCCACCAGCTAAAAGAATGGCATGGATCTTATCGACCAGATGGAGGAGAGTAAGGGCATCGATCTGACGAGTCCCGGCTGCGATTCCCCGAATATCCACCCCGCCAATCGCTCCCTCTTCACAGAGGATAACCGTACAGCCGGTCAGAGCCCTGAAGTCAGTGGCATGGCCAACCTTAATTCCTGGAACATCTGTGATCGCATTCAATCTTTTCATTCGCTGGGAATATTACCAAGAAGGAAGGAAGGGTGTCAATGATTCCATTTTATTGCCAGCACTTTTCCAGAAAAAAATCAAGGGATTGTTTTTTCACTTTGATGAGGATAAAGTGTTCAGATAACATATTCCGAATTTCTTTGACAAAAAATTTCTTTCAACTATAATTAAGAAAATTCGGGCTGAAATTTTTTTGAAAATCTATTTTTCAATCTATTGAGCCGTATAATCTAATACGCATTGTTAAAGAAAGGAGGAGAAAGATTATGTGGATCCTACGAATCAACATGACTGACCGTTCCTACCGTCTTGAGGAAGTCCCAGCAGCTTACAAAGACCTGGGAGGTCGCGGGATGACATCCACTATCGTCCGCGATGAGGTTCCCCCTTTGTGCCATCCCCTCGGCCCTAATAACAAGCTCGTCTTTGCGCCTGGCATTTTGACTGGCACGGCAGCTCCCACATCGGCCCGTATCTCTGTAGGAGCCAAGTCGCCGCTCACAGGCGGTATCAAGGAATCCAATGCCGGCTCGGCCTGGCCTCAGCACCTGGCCTTCATGCAGATTAAAGCCCTGGTGGTGGAAGGCCAGCCCAAAGAGAAAGGCAAGTACTGGATGGCCTACCTGTCGTGGGATGCAAAGGCCGGCAAGCCTAAGATTGAATTCTTCGCTGCCGATGGGCACAAGGGTAAAGGCCTGTATGAGGTCTACCCAAAAGTGTTTAAGCGGTTCGGGAAGAATGTTGCCATTGCCGGTTGCGGTGTAGCTGGGGAATACGGCTACGCCAACTCAGGTATAGTATTCAATGACCTCGCTAAGCGTCCTAGTCGGTATTCCGGACGGGGTGGCCTGGGTGCAGTAATGGCCAGTAAGGGACTAAAGTTCATTGTGACGGACAGTAAAGGTGCTCCCCAAGTAGCCATCGCCGACAAGGCCCTGTTTGAGCAGGGTACCAAAAAAATGGCTGACGCTTTGCGCAGTCACGACGTTACGAAGCCTAAAGGTGCTCTGAACACCTATGGCACGGCTGTACTGGTCAACATCATGAATGAGGCTGGCGGTTACCCTACACGTAACTTCTCCAGTGGTCGCTTTGAGGGCGCAGCCAAAACAGCGGGGGAGGCCATCTTTGAGGGGAACAAGAAACGTCTGGGCAAAGAACTTTACAACCATGCTTGCAGTCCTGGCTGCATTATCCAATGCTCCAATACTTGGCACAAACCAGATGGCACGGAGCACACCTCCTGCGTAGAGTACGAGTCTGATTGGGCCCTCGGAGCTGATTGTGGTATTGACAGCCTAGACAATATAGCCGAAATGATCCGCCTTTGTAATGCCTATGGTCTTGATACTATTGAAACCGGTACCACCTTAGCTGTAGCCATGGAAGCCGGTGTAATCCCGTTCGGAGACGGGAAGAAAGCCATCAAATTGGTCCACGAAATGGGAAAAGGGACGCCAATGGGTCGTATCCTCGGCAGCGGCACCGAGTTCACGGGAAAAGCCTTCGGCTTGGCTCGTGTGCCCACAGTAAAGGGACAGAGCATGCCCGCTTATGAGCCACGGGCGGTTAAGGGGATTGGTATTACCTATGCTACGACTACCATGGGCGCTGACCATACTGCTGGTTATACGATTGCTCCTGAAATTCTGAGCGTTGGCGGTAAAGCGGATCCCCTGAGCCCAGAGGGTAAGGCCGCACTCAGCCGCGGTTTTCAGGCAACTACGGCTTTCATCGATTCTACTGGCCACTGCCTGTTCATCGCCTTCGCCATCCTGGACATCCCCAGTGGCTTTGAGGGAATGATGGAGGAGTGCAATGGCGTCCTGGGTACCAATTGGAAGTCAGAGGATGCGGCGAAGATCGGTGCAGAAATCTTGCGCAAGGAGCGAGCTTTTAACGAGGCGGCAGGTCTCACCAAGGAACGTGACCGTGTCCCAGAATTTATGCGCTACGAGCCGCTCCCGCCCCACAATCAGGTTTTTGATGTTCCAGATAGTGCGTTGGATTCTGTGTACAAAGAGTTGTAGAGGTTGCTTCAGACGGACAGGGCAGAGATCGCCCTGCCCGTCTTTTTATGTTGAAACATGCCCAAGGTGAAGACCGATGAAAAAGGGTGTTTGATCCTGCCCGATGCATTTTTTCAGCGTCGGCATATGCCTTCTAACATCGAATATTGGTTGGATGAAAGGGAGGGCGACCTGGTCCTCCATCCATGCTTACCTGATGCTCGGAAACTTTATATCCAACCGACCACCAGCTGTAACCTCCACTGCCGCACTTGTATCCGCAATGTCTGGGATGACCCTGAGGCCCAGATGTCTATGAACACCTTCCAGCGACTGGTGGAAAATCTCAACGATCTCCCCAATCTGAATCGTGTCGTGTTTAGTGGCTTTGGTGAACCACTGACTCATCCCAACATCCTAGAGATGATCGGAGCAGTTCGCAAGCGTGACCTAGCTGTGACTCTCGGCTCCAATGGCCTCTTGTTAGAAGCCAAAATGGCGCACGAATTGGTCAAACTGGGTGTGGATCGATTAGTGGTATCAGTGGATGGGGTAAAGCCAGAGACCTATGCCAGCATTCGCGGCGGGATGCTTTATCAGGTTCTGAACAACCTACGTGTCCTGAACGAAGTGAAAAGCCAGTTGGGCTCATTGACTCCTGCCCTGGGGATTGAATTTGTTGTCCTTCGAAGCAACGTTGCCGAATTGGCTGAGATGACGGGGTTGGCATCGCGGCTGAATGCGGCTCGTGTCCTGGTCAGCAATGTTCTCCCCTACAGTGAGGAAATGCGGACCGAAATTCTCTACGGTTACGAACCGCGGCCTCCATTCAGTGCTGGTAGCTGGCCTGTCAAGGCTGACGCCTGGGTGATGTGGGGAACTTTGGAACTGCCACGCCTGCACTGGGGTGCCGAGAGGCGCTGCCGATTTGTACAAGATCGGGCAATCGTAATAGGATCGGATGGGAACGTATCACCATGTTATGCTCTGTCCCACAACTACACCTATTTTGCTATTGATGGTAGAAAAAAGCGGGTGAACCGATACGTCCTGGGGAACGTGAACGAGCAACCCTTAGCGGAAATCTGGATGTCCGAGGAGTATGTGCGCTTTCGCAGTGAAGTACGGGAATTCCATTTCCCTTCCTGCCCAGATTGCGACCTCCGCGAGACGTGTGACCTCCGGGAACGAAATGAGGGATGCTGGGGATGGAACCCATCCTGCGCCGATTGCTTATGGGCCCAGGACATTGTACGGTGTCCATGAGGTAGCGATGCGAGTCCGTGTGAAACTTTTTGCTTCATTATGCCGCTATTTGAGCGATGCAGCACCAGGAATTCCATTTGAAACGGAGGTACCCGAAGAAGCCACTGTGGCCGATTTGGTGGATCAGTTGAAATTGCCTTGTGAAGAAGTAAAGGTGTTTTTTATTAATGGTCGCGCCCGTTCTATAGACTGGCCTCTACACCCTGGCGATGATATTGGTGTTTTCCCCCTTGTCGCAGGAGGATAGATGCCCGGCCGGAACGTGCCCCGCAAGCCCCGCCCTGTAGGCGGGGTCAAGGGGCACAATATGAACGATAATACCTCGCCGGGAAGCCCCGCCCTTATGGGCGGGGAGCTTCGTGTCGCTGTGGATGTGTGGCTGTACGGCAGTCTGGCATGCTACGGAGGCAAGGCAGCCCAAGGAAGCTTCGCCAACGTGAAAATGCGCCTTCGTGAGGGGAGCACGATGGCCGATCTACTGGCCCGACTTGGGATGCGTACTGAGGAACGGGGGATCACATTCATCAATGGCCAATTAAGCGCCATGCCCGGTCTCCAACCTGACCTGGGTCACATTCTACAACACGGCGACCGCGTTGGCCTTTTTGACCCTAAGAGCATGTGGCCTTTCCAGTATCGTCATGGTGCAATGCTCACTGATGAAATGGCCCGTGCCATGGATGCACAAAAAGACCACGGCCTTCACCACACATATAGTAAAGGCTAGACCATGCCCATTGTCTCCATGGGTGATTCTGGATCGAAAAAGGGTGGCCGAGGTTTTGACCAGAAGGGATGATCAAAGGAATATCTATCGCATCGTTACTTAATTACTTGGAGAGCCTAAGGCCCTAAAAAAATTTGAAAAATAAAAGGGAAATCGGTCTGTTTATCTCGTTTAGGACCATTTTCAAATACTAAACTCAAGAAGGGGGACGGTTATGGATTTCAGATTATCAGAGCGGGAGGAGTTGCTTCGAAAGACTGTACGGGAATTTGCTGAAAGAGAGATCACTCCTCGGATGAATGCGATGGAGGAAACGGGTGAATTTCCTGTCGATCTTTTGAAGAAGATGGGAGAGATGGGAATTCTTGGGGTTATCACCCCTCCGGAGTACGGAGGGGTTGGACTGGGAAATTTGGCTCGGGTCATTGTTTTAGAAGAATTGGGCCGCGTCTGTCCAGCGATTCCTATGGCTTTACAGGTCCACCATATGGCGACCCATGCCCTAACTGCCTTCGGTAACGAAGAACAGAAGAAAAAATACTTACCACCTTTGGCGAAAGGGGAGACAATGGGCGTGGTGGCAGTCACTGATCCATCTGGAGGGTCGGATGTGGCGGGAATGAAGACCTCTGCCAAGTTGGAGGGTAACAAATATATCCTGAACGGAAGAAAATGCTTCATTACAAATGCCCATGTATCGGATATTTGGGTCGTTATCGCTCGGACTGGAGAGGGGGGTAGGGGACTGTCGGCTTTTATTGTTGAGAAAAGCTTTCCAGGAGCGAAACTTGGGAGGAAAGAAAACAAAGTTGGGCTTCGTGGTGCAATTACTGGGGAGCTCGTCTTTCAAAATTGTGAGGTTCCTCAATCCAACCTATTAGGACACGAAGGGGATGGGATGAATATTGCGATCCGTAACATTGTGGAAACCGGGCGTCCAGGAATGGCGAGCGTGGCCCTGGGGATCCTCAATGGTGTTTTGGAACAGGCGGTCAAATTTGCGAACGAACGGATTCTTTATGGAAAACCAATCAGCAACCTACAGATGATTCAGTCGCACCTCGCCGACATCTATGCTGACTTAGAAATCTCTCGGTTACTGGTTTATCGCATAGGTTGGATGAGAGATCAAAACATTCGGTGTGACGCCGAGTCAGCCTTGGCCAAGCAATTTTCATGCGAAGCGGCTGCCCGTTCAGCACGGAAGGCTATAGAGATTCACGGTTCTTATGGAATCATGAGGGAGTATCCGGTTCAGAGGTTACTCCGTGATGCCTTGGTCACAATCCCAGCCGGAGGGACCGCAGAGGTCGCAAAACTTGTGATGGCCCGGCAAGCCATGAGCATCTTTAAGGTATGAATATCTATTGGGCATTGAGGAAAGTCGCAATTTTGTTTCCGAGAGAGGAAATAAACACGTTGAGTTGATCTTAGGGGTCAGCAAATACGCAAATGCGTATCATTGTTTGTCTTAAACCTGTTCCCGATCCAAAGTATTGGAAACAGATGACCCTCCATCCAACGCTGAAGGTGCTTGTGAGAGAGGGTATACCCAATGTGATCAATCCATTGGATCGAAACGCCCTTGAGGAAGCGTTGCGCATTAAAGAAAGACATGGGGGCGAAGTGATCATTTTGAGCATGGCCCCCCTTTTCTCTCTCAGCATTCTGAGAGAAGCGCTCGCAATGGGTGGAGACCGTGCTGTTCTTTTAAGTGATAAGGCATTCGCAGGCTCTGATACCTTAGCGACCTCCTATATCCTTTCAGAGGGTGTAAAAAAAATAGGCCCTTTCGATCTCATTTTGTGTGGAAACCAGACGATTGATGGATGGACTGGACATGTAGGACCGCAACTGTCCGAATTCTTGGGGATTGAGGGGATCAGTCTTGTCAGGATGATTGAGGAATTTTATCTCGAACAGGATGCTATGGGAAGATCGAAGAATGGAAGCATCATCGTCAGAAGAAAGATCGACCTTGGTTATGCACGAATAGAGGCCCGGTTCCCTGTGCTCCTTTCTGTGGTTAAGGACATCAATACTCCTCGGTATGCCACCTTTGCCGGAATCTTAGGGGCGGAGAAAAAAGAGATTCAAATACTGAGCGCCTCTGATCTAAAGGTTGATCCATCTCAGGTAGGCTTAATAGGCTCCCCAACGAAGATGGCGGACCTCTTCATGCCTGAGGTGAAAAGGAGAAGGGAGGTCGTTCAAGAAAAGCCTGAGGTAGCTTCAAAGATGATCCTTGGGAAGATCCATCAGAGAGGATTGATATGAAGGGAGAGGTATGGGTTTACGCTGAATCTGTAGACGGAGTTCTCCATGAGGTCAGCCTAGAGATCTTATCGAAAGGGAGAGAGATCGCTGATAAAATCGGAGCCTCCCTTTCTGCCGTATTAATAGGAAAGGATTTCATAGATTTGGCAAAGGAGCTGGTCAATTTTGGTGCTGATCGGGTCCATTTGCTTGAACCTCGTGATTCGAATTTCTATCCTGACACGGAAGTGGTCGAAGTCCTTGCTGAATTGGTAAAGAAGCACGATCCTGATATCTTCCTCTTAGGCGCTACATCCATAGGAACAGAGCTTGCCCCTAAGTTGGCAGCTAAGTTAAGAACAGGTCTCTCTGCTCATTGTATTGACCTCGGCATCGATGAAAAAGGGCATCTCCTGCAAATCGTCCCTGCCTTTGGGGGGGGAGTTTTGGCAACGATCGTCTGTCCGGATCAGAGACCCCAAATGGCTACCATCAGTCCAGGCGTGATGAGGGTTGGAAAGAGGGAGAGTCGAAATGGGAAGATCCAGAGAAGAGAGATTCGTTGGAAGGGGGCATCGGGAATTAAGGTTTTGGATACTCTTAGAGAAGAACCAGTGGAGATGCCATTGGAGAAGGCTGAAGTAGTGATTGCAGGAGGTTGGGGGTTAGGCAGTAAGGAGGATTGGCAGATGTTAAAAGATCTGGCCGCGCTATTAAGAGGGGCTGTTGGTGCAACCCGTCCTCCTGTTGACGAGGGGTGGGTAAAAGAATCTCAGATGATCGGTCAGAGTGGAAAGACAGTGAGACCAAAACTCTATATAGGTTTCGGTATATCAGGAATGATGCACCATATGGTGGGTATTCAAGATTCCGATTTTATTATCGCCGTGAATAGCGATCCTGAGGCAGAGATCTTTAAAATGTGCGACTTCGGCGTAGTGGGAGATCTTAAAGAGATTCTTCCCTACCTCATCAAGCAGATCAGAGTAAGGTTGGAAAAGTAGGCATACAATTGACTCCGTAACATAGAAAAAGGGAGAGAAATAGATGTCATTAAAAACCCCAGGGCAATATAAAGAGAGCCTCAAAAAATTAAGGCCAAACATTCATAAGTTCGGCGAAGTGATTCGGGATGTAACCATACACCCGGCCACTCGAGGTTGCATTGAGGGACATGCACAGCTCTTTGCTGCATCTCTGAATCCAGAATATGCAGATATTTTCTCAACTGTCTCACACCTAACAGGGGAACCAGTTTCCAGGTACTTATCGATCACCCAAAGTGTTGAGGATATGATCGCTATCTGCAAGATGAAACGGGCTGCCTTCAATCTCACAGGAACCTGCACCGGTGCTCGTTGCGTTGGCCACAATGCTTTCAACTCCATGTGGGTGGCTACTTACGAAATGGATAAAGAATTGGGGACGGACTACCACCCACGTCTCAAGGAATGGCTTTTATACGCCCAAGCGAACGATATTTGCGTGGCTGGCGCTCTGACCGATCCCAAGGGTAACAGGACCTTAACGCCATCTCAGCAGGAGGACCCTGATATGAACCTGCACCTTGTGGAGAGAAAAAGCGGAGGCATCGTGGTTCGAGGGGCTAAAGTGATGATTGCTGGCGTTGCTGCGGCCAATGAGATCTTTGTACTTCCTGGCTCAGGTTACCGCGAGCCGGATATGGACTACGCAATTTCATTTGTTGTTCCCAAGGACATTGATGGGTTGACCATCGTGGAGGCACGCCATCCCAGCGACACCCGGGAGCATGAAGAAGGTTTTGACATCCCAGTGAAGATCGGCGGCATCACTCAGGCTTACCTCTTTTTTGAGGATGTGGTTGTACCTAAAGAGAGAGTCTTTATGTGTGGCGAATATAAGTACTGCCTTAATGAAGTGATGAATTTTACCAGGCTTTACCGTGCTGCCATCGGGGGTTGTGTAGCAGGCCAGGGTGACACCATGGTGGGCGCAGCGGCACTGCTTGCGCGAGCTAACGGTCTGTCGACGAGGGTATTCGCTGAAAAGTTCACAAAGATGTCCGTCAACAACGAGACCACTTTTGGCATGGGTGTAGCTGCCTCAGCTTTGGGTCAGAAGCACCCTTCGGGAGTTTGGCTGTGTGATCCACTGCTGTCCAATGTGAACAAGGTGCTGGTCGCCACCCTTCCCTACGAAACCAAAAGGCTGGCTCAGGAGATAGGGGGCGGTATTGCGGAAACCGGCTGTATGCCCTCCTATCGAGATTTCTATGATCCTAAGTATGGTAAACTCGTGCAGAAGTACCTCAAGGGGGCCTCATCAGCAGAGAGCCGGGTGAAGATAGCCCGTCTTATCGAATGGCTCACACTGGGTGCGGGTGTTCCAGGGTGCATGCATGGCGGTGGATCTCCAGATGGAGCAAGGCTCGTCATTCGGGCCAATGCCGGTCTGGAAAAATGCATGATCTTGGCTAAACGCCTTATCGGGCTGGAGGAGTCGATAGAGGAACCGGTTCAACTAAAGAAATAGGATACAAGGAAGAAAACTCTTTGACGGAGATGGGCGAAGCGGTGATGCGAGCACCCACGGTTACGGATTTGGATCAGAACCTCACAAAGATTATCGCCTCTGAGGATTGAGTGAAGGTAGATGCTGTTAAGGGTATTGTTGAAGTAATCGAGAAAGCAAAATAAGAGGAACCTCATCCCGCCAATCATTTTCGAACCGTACACGTTTTCTTAATGTACTTTTCCACTTCCCAAGCATAGAGATGGGTGTTTCTGATTTTTTGTAAATCAACTTTGATCTGTTCGGTGGCGCCAAGCCCCGCGTTTGAAAGCAGGGTAGAGAAGCGCCGCTCAGGGTCAACCCTGAGCCTTCGGCCCGAGCTCAGGCCGAGGGTAAGCCCCAGCCTTTAGGCTGGGGAGCCGAAGGGTTGACTTTACAACGATCGGATGATATGAGATATTTTTCATAAAAAGGAGAAGACAGAATGGATTTGACGGAAGCGATCAAAGGGAGACGAAGTATCCGGAAATACAAATCCGACCCTGTTCCAGAAGAAGTACTCCAGACAGTTTTAGAGGCGATGAGATGGGCTCCTTCTTGGGGGAATACCCAATGCTGGAAAGTCGTCATTGTCAAGGACTCAGCATTAAAGTCCGAAGTGGTCAAGACGGTTCCGAAGAGCAATCCTGCCCAATCGGCCATCAGGGAGGCGCCGGTTCTGGTTGTATTGTGCGGAGCAAGGGGAATTTCCGGTTATTATGGGGGGCGACCCTCAACAACAAAAGGAGATTGGTTGATGTTTGATACAGGGCTTGCTATGCAGAACCTCTGTTTGGCTGCCTATGCATTGGGTTTGGGCACGGTCATTGTTGGGATGTTTGACCATCAAAAGGTGGCGGAAATTTTAGGCGTGCACCAGGACGTCGAAGTGGTAGCCATGACTCCTCTGGGATACCCAGCGACTCAAGGAGTTGCCCCTAAGAGAAGTTATTACACCCTTAGGAAGAAAGGTTTTTCACTTGAGGTGAGTTTATGAAAATCTGGACCTACATCGTGAGGCGACTTTTTCTCACAATCCCTACACTTATCGGGGTTACGGTTGTCACTTTTACTATTTCACGCCTCATTCCAGGGGATCCGATTGCAGTCTCCCTAGGGCCTTATGCCTCCCAGGAGCAAATCCAGCTCTTGCGCACGAAATGGGGATTGGATAGGCCGTTGCATGTTCAATATCTC
>Ga0315310_10002769_pt1 | contig 10924 bp, 5 predicted proteins | sample TDP5_MG_FD_203630 | JGI IMG/M metagenome (GOLD analysis project Ga0315310, IMG submission 203630) | Freshwater sediment microbial communities from Lake Towuti, South Sulawesi, Indonesia - TDP5 | ecosystem: Environmental > Aquatic > Freshwater > Lake > Sediment | place: Indonesia: South Sulawesi...
GTTTGGGCATGGGCTGAGCTATACGCAGTTCGAGTATAGTGATCTGCACATTACTCTGAAGAGAAGAGGGAAGGCAGGGAAGGTCGAGGTGAGTCTGACAGTAGAGAACATTGGCGGTTGCCAAGGTGACGAGGTAGTCCAGCTCTACCTGCGTGACCTTGTTGCCAGTATAGGCAGGCCAGTCAAAGAGCTTAAAGGGTTTAAGAGAATCACCCTTAAGCCGGGGGAAAGGAGGACGGTAAGCTTTGCACTAGCTTGGCAGGACCTGTCTTTCTTGAATCGCGAGATGCAATGGGTAGTTGAGCCAGGAACCTTTAGAGTCATGATCGGCAGTTCGTCGGAGGACATACGACTGTCGGATAGCTTCGAAGTCTAGTGCTCATCACCTGCTAAGGAGTTGCTACGACAGTCCTATCAACCGGTGGAAGGCGTTACTTGGGCCAGCAAAGACACTTGGCTCCCGCAACTACGGGGAGTCCAAGACAAGGAGAAAGACGGCGAGGGTCCGTCCGGCGTGAGTTCTTCGTCCGTTGTCAGATCCTTCGGCTACGTCATTCCCTCAAACCTAGTAACACCTATTATGGATGAGAGTCTTTCAAAGAGGCTTAGAAAGCGAACTGGGCGACTATGCACGCAATGACAAGGGCTACAGTTAGGGCTACGACGATCTCTGGCTTGACTCGTATCCCAGGAGTATCCTCCTCAAAGAACCTGAGCAACCCAGCACCCGCAGCAGGAATTGGTGCACCTCCTCGTCTTCGCTTCTCCCTTCGACTCACTGTTACCATCCCGCGGCTATAGTTATGTTGAGAAGAAGAACTACGCCTAATTAAGTTTGCGCTCTGCAAGGCTTTGGGTCCTTGTCTAAAGAAGTGGAAGTGGTTTCGATTTCATATGTGCCCGATAGGAAATTCTTATTAGCGTAGTTAGAAAGCTTAGGTTATGCAGGCGAAGTATATTTTTATCACTGGCGGAGTCATTTCTGGCCTCGGGAAGGGGATTGTGACTTCATCAATCGGCAAGATGCTTCAGTTCCGAGGTTTCAGGGTGAGCGCCTGCAAGATTGATCCTTACATCAATTACGACGCTGGCACCTTGAGACCCACGGAACATGGAGAGGTCTGGGTCACCGAAGACGGCGGCGAAATTGACCAAGACTTGGGGCACTATGAGAGGTTCCTCGACATCAACATCTCAAGAAGCCACAACATCACGACAGGGCAGGTCTACTATGAAGTCATAAAGAAGGAAAGGGAAGGCAAGTATCTCGGTCAAACCGTTCAGCCAATCCCTCACGTCACTGATGAGATAAAGAAAAGGATAAAGCGGATAGCTAGGGACTCCAAAGTAGACTTTCTTCTAGTAGAGATCGGTGGAACAGTAGGAGACTACGAGAACATTCTTTTTCTTGAAGCAGCACGACAGATGAGGATGGAGAAGGAACCTGTTCTATACGTCCACGTAGCCTACCTGCCCATACCAAGGAGTCTCGGAGAGATGAAGACAAAAGCGGTTCAGCACTCAGTCAGAGAACTCAGGAATTTCGGCATTCAACCTGACTTCATAATCGGCAGGTCAGACACATATCTAGACGATGTGAGAAAGAGGAAGATCGCTCTCTTCTGTAACGTAAGTGAGGAAGACGTGATCTCTGACCCTGAGATCGAAAACATATACAAGTTACCTCTGATCTTCGAGAACGAAGAGTTCGGGAACAAAATCCTCTCCAAGTTTGGGACAGAATACACAAAGCCGAATGACGAGGAATGGCGCGAGTTCATCCAGAAAGTGGAAAACCTTAAGGAGAGTTTGCACATCGGCATAGTCGGAAAGTACTTTGACATAGGCAGATTTCAGCTCCCGGACTCCTACGTCTCTGTGATTGAAGCCATAAGACACGCGACTTGGCACAACGCAAGGAAACCAGCCATCAACTGGATCGACTCCAAGCAGTTCGAGGAGAAGGAGGAAAGCCTTTCCGTTTTGAATAGGGTGGACGGCATCATTGTTCCGGGAGGCTTCGGCAAGACCGGTGTCGAAGGGAAAATAAAAGCAATCGAACATGCCAGAAAGAACAACATCCCATTTCTTGGTCTTTGCCTAGGTCTGCAACTCGCTATTGTTGAGTTCGCCAGAAACATCTGTGGACTGGAATACGCCAACACAGCAGAGATAGACCCCGGCACGCCACACCCAGTAGTAGACCTCCTACCAGAGCAGAAGGAGATCCTAAAGAAGTCCAAGTACGGCGCGACGATGAGGCTAGGTGGCCAGGCTGTAAAAATCAAACAAGGAACCTTAGCTTATAGGCTGTACCAGAAGGAAGAGGTTAAGGAAAGGTTCAGACACAGATATGAGATAAACCCCATGTACGTTGAGACACTTGAGAAAAAAGGTTTCGTTTTTTCAGGCATGACCACCGACAACCGAATCATGCAGATAGGCGAACTCCCCGACCACCCTTTTTTCATTGGCAGCCAGTTCCACCCTGAGTTCACATCGCGAATCCTTAGGCCGAACCCCTTGTTCAACGGGTTCATCAAAGCCTGCGTAGTAGCAAGCAATGCCTGACAGCAGTTCATACCCCGCATCTTGGGATCTATAGGTGGGGAGCCATCGAAAAGTTTTTCTCTGAAGACCTTGTACCAATATGGGACAGCTCGTATCTGCGGGTGGAAAACCATGAAGGTAGGGGTTCTCACTGGAGGCGGTGACGCTTCAGGTCTAAACTCTGCAATAAGAGCCGTTGTGAGAAAGTGTGAGAAGTTCGGGTTCGAAGTGGTCGGCATCAGGTTTGGCTGGGCGGGTCTACTGGAACTTGACACTGTAAAGCTAAGATACGAAGATGTCAAGGACGCGTTGCGAGCTGGCGGGACGATCCTCAAGACTTCACGCACAAACCCAATGAAGATGCCTGACGGAGTAAAGAAGACTGCAAGGAACTTCAAGGAACTGGGTCTCGATGCGCTCATAGCCATGGGCGGAGACGACACTTTGGGGGTAGCTGCCGCACTTGGTGCCGAGGGGCTGAACGTGGTGGGGGTACCGAAAACAATTGACTACGATGTTCCTGAAACAGAGTTCACAATCGGATTCGACACAGCTGTGAACACGGCCATGCACCTGATCGAAAACATCAAGGACACAGCAGAGTCGCATGACAGAATCTTCGTTGTCGAAATAATGGGCAGACACGCGGGATGGATTGCATTGTACTCCGGGTTGGCAGCCGGAGCGGACTTGATCTTGATCCCTGAAGAGCCGTTTAGCCTGAAAGACATCACAGACTTCGTCGGGAAGAAGCTGGTGAAGAAGGGGGCACGGTCAGTTGTGATAGTGGTCGCTGAAGGTGCTTTGATTAAGGACTATAAGGGTCCTGTGATTAAGGACGCGAGCGTTGACCAGTTTGGGCATATGCGACTCGGTGGCATCGGGGAATTCTTGGCAAAGGAGATTGAAAGGACAACAGGGGCCGAGACCAGAGCGGTCGCGCCTGCCCACATGATCAGAGCGGGGCCACCAACGGTTCTCGACCGATTGATCTCGACAAGGCTTGGCTTGACTGCTGTTGACTTGGTTAGGGAAAGAAAATTCGGGTACATGGTTGCTCTGAAAGCCGGCGAGATCGTGGCTGTTCCCCTCTCCAACACGACGGGAAAGACGAAGACTGTCAGCATGGAGCTTTATGAAGAAGCAAAGATCTTCTTTGAGTAGAAGCAGATTAGCCAGCTAGTATGTTGTTGGATCTCCCCTACAAGCCATCTGATAGCAGATTGAATCTCACTCGTATGTAACTCCTAATGGCTTCTTCAGAAACTCGAAGATGTCTTCCATCTCCTGAACCTTGCTCTTGAGCTCGGCAAGTCTTCCCTGTAGAGGACCACAGGTCTTTACGTACTCCTCCTCATCTATCTCATCCAGGTTGTAGGAGGTGGTGATTCTTTCAACTTCGACGGTTATTTTGCCGATCTCTTCATGGAGTTCCTTATGGTAGGGTTCAAGGTTGATTGTCATGGATCTGAGGCTTCTTGATTTCTCTTCGATCAAGTTGATGTACTTCTGCCTGAACTCGTTGAAGACTTCTTCTGAAAGCCTCGCTTTCTGGCCATCAAGGATCTTAAGCTTCTTGCTGCAGTCCCTTATCTGGTTGATGACATCCTTTATCTCTGCCAATATTTCCTCTATGGTTTTCCGTTTCCTAGGAGCTTCCCGGACGATCTTCATCTTCAGCTGCATCTCTTTCCATGCTGAGAAGCCGATCATATACTCCTCTAGACCGCGGAGTATCTCCCTGATCCTCACGTACGTCGAGTGAATCGTCGGGAATTCTATCGCTGTGACTAGAATCTCGCCGTCTTTGGTTCCCTTTATCTCGCATGGAACGAACACCGAGTAGCTGTCCCCAATGGCGACAAAGGACACCCTGAACGTGCCGTCTCTGTAAATTTCGCCTTTGACCGAATGACGGTCGATCAAGGATTCTTTGAACTTCCCAATTGTCTCCCTTACGTAGGCGTAAAGAAGTTCCCCATTCTGGATAGTCTCCCTTATGGGCAGGGAGAAGGTCGTGACAGCCCCCTCTGACACCAACTCGCCTATCATCTGCCTTCTCTTTACTCTGCCCATGAGGCTTAGACCCTGAGTCCTGACAGCGGGAATGTAGCCGCCAAGAAACACCATGAGCACGCCAGTCAGAAGTGCGACCAGAATGGCAGGCATAGACCAGTGCGTGAACGAAAGCAATGTGGGCAATCCCTCTACTCCTAGGAAGCTAGACACGTAGTATAGCAGCGCACCTAGAAGGTAGCTGCCAAAGAAGCCGAGGAATGTGCCCATCAAACCCAGCAGAAGTGCCTCAACCAAGAAGACCTGGAACGTGTTCTTGGGATCCAGCCCTAGTGTTGCAAGTGTTGTGAAATCTCTTTTCCTCTCCTCGTAAACCGAGACCATAGTAGCGTACATCATCAAACCTGCAATAACCAAGGGAGGGACGTAGGGGAGGAGCCCAACAACAGAGAACTCGATCGACCACTCAACCCTTTGAGCCAACCCACGGTTGTTCGCTATGGCTGTTGACGCTAAGGTATAGGCCAACTCCTCAGCTACTTCCAAGGGGTCAAATCCATCCCTGACATGCACCGTCATCTCAGTGATGACTATCCCCCGGTCGACCACTGACTTTATTGGGGCCAGCACCAAGCTTTGAGGTCGCTCAAATAGCGAGGTGTTGTCGATTTTCGTCATGTTGACGAAGGCTGTGTCGGGATCGAACGTACCAACGACACGGAATTCTCCCAGCGGCCTTCTGATTGTCAAATCGTTGATTGTCTCCATGAAGACTAGTATGAGATGTTCATTGGGCAGAACATCAAGCGTTGCTGGAACGATTATGACTGGCTCTCCTACCAGAAACTGGTCCCAGAACCCCCTGATATTCTCCGGTAGATTGTAGTGGCTCTCGATGTAGGAGGGTTCAATGCCCACTATATCAACAGCAAACATCGTTTCCTCCAATTCAACATAACCTCCGCGCGACAAGGCTCCGCCGTTCGAAGACTCCAAAGTTCTTACTCCCTCTCTGTACTCAAGGTCTCTGCACCATACTTGGGCGCGAGTCCAGTTCACGTCATATTCGGTGAGCGGAGCTCGGAGGAGATCTGGCTTTACCAAGACTCCTGGGATGTCCGTTCCCTTCCAAGATTCCTTGATTCTTGTCGACCGGTTCAAGGAGATATTCACAAAGACTATTGCCGAGGATACCATTACCGTGATGGTGACAAGAGTGAGGATTGATCTGGATTTCCTCCTTTTCAAGCTTCTTACGCCCAGCTGCAGCGCGAGGTCGGTCATTGTCTTCTTCCTAATCGTTAACAGCTGGATCACAAAGTACGTCGCCACACCTATGACGAAGCTCCCCAGAAGTGAAAGAGGCAGGTCTATCTCTCTGCTCCCAATCATAGAAGCAAATGTCATCTTTACGGAAGGATGAGAAAGAGAAAACATCAACATGATCAAGGCGAAAACAAGAACCTTGCTCGTCAGGCGGGCCTTGTTCGCTGAGGGCTCTTCGAAAGCAAAGCTGGAAAGAAACGAGGCTAATCCGTACGCGAAAAGGCCTATCCCCACAGTTGTCATGATAGCCAAGACCTTGATATCAGAAACCCACTTCCTGAGACTCACGAGACGCTGTACAGATATCCTGGCGCCTCCAAGAGCTGCCAGGTATTCCCCCATATCATAGAGGTTTAAGACACGTGCCAACAGCCCCTTTAACCCTTGGTATTCCTCATCCTCTCGTTCAAGTCCATACCCCGAGGATCTAAGCCACTCCATCTCCTTATCCGTCTGGAAGGTAAGTCGATCGACATATTGCGCCATCGCGTGCGACATCCAGTTGACCAAAGTAGTGTTCTCGTCCACTCTGACCCTGAGAGCTGTAACGGGGTCTTCGGGATACCGCAATCTCTTTGTCTCATAGTCTATTGGCGCTCTAACTCTATGGTGCATCGTAACCTGATAGCCAAGGGGAAAGAAGTAGTAGCTCTCGTAACCGCTTACTTCGCTCTTTATGTTAGTCTTGATGGCAGGGGTCACGATGAGGTTCTCCTTCGCGCCTGTGACGGGGTTGCTGTCCAGAACCCTGACGAGTCGCCCCTTCAGGATCAGCACATTGCATTCTATGATGCTGATGTTCGCCAAGGCTTTGTAAGGAAGGTCAACGTTCAGTCCGCTGTGTCTCGTGGAGTTTGCCACGTATTCAGCATTATAGTTTCGAGTCGACAGGCCAACGTCTTCCATGAATACGTTCTGAACTTTGATGAGCGTGTAGTTGTCTGACAACCTAAGCAGCTGGAGGCTTTTCTGTCTAAACGTGGCTTTTGGCTGTACATTCCCAAGAAAAACTTGGACCATTCCTGTTTCATTCGTAACGGCGAAGTTGATAGACTTGGAGCCCAAGTCCGTGAAGACCGTAGCGCTTATCGCTAGGTTCGAGACCGGTAACCCTGTCTTGTAGTCCAAGAAACGGAGAACCAAAAGCAAGGGGACTTCAACCGACTCCTCCACCAAAACGTCGCTTTCCTTGGCAAGTGAAGGACATAGAGAAGCAAGAAAGACGAGCAAGATAACAAGAAAGACTACTTGCGGCGGTTTCATCTCATCTCCCGCCCTCCCAGCTCCATGAGCTTGGCCTCATACTCTTCCCTTAGTTTTCGGTAAACCTTGTACTCGACCTGACCATTCCTGTACATGAAGTCAAGCTTCGACAGCAGGTTCTTCTGCCGCCTAACCTCCAAGGGCGTTCTCAATCTTCTCCTCTCCAGCAGAAGAGTGAAAACGAATAGGGGAACAGCCAACATCAGTATTGAGAACAGGAGCATGCTCTTCACGCCGCATACAACGGCGATCACTTGATCACTGTTAAGAGTCACAACCGCCGAGCCTTCATAGATCCCTGAAGAGCACGAGATCATATAGTAACCGTAGGGCAAGAGAATCGAGAGACTTCCGGATTCATCCGTCTCTAGATCCAGACTGATCGGGACGATAACTGCTTCTCCGCGCATAGCTCCTTTTCTCAGGTTCACATCTGCCTTTGAAAGCCTGCTACCAGACTGGTCCGCGCAAAGGATTGTAAGCTTGTAGATCATGCATCGTATTGTGTTGTCTCTGCTTACCGAAATATTTATGACCCCTGCATATACTTGGGTCCTCATCCACTCTACGTTGACCGTATAGTTGCCCATTGGAATGCCTCTTCGGCTGACCATGCCATTCTCGTCAGTTGGCTCTCGAAAAACTAGGTTTCCTGAGCTATCAAACACGAAGACTGCTGCCCCTGGTAAGGGCTCTCCAAGATAGGTGAGGAACCTCAACACCATGAAAGTTCTGTTGCAGACAATAGCGATTGTCTCTGGTTTCTGGAGGTCTATGAGCCTCTCCCCAATCGTGTCGCTTGTAGTGACCCTTATCCAGTAGGTTCCATTCAAGAGATCAGTGAACTGCGCCATTCCGTTTTCGTCGGTTCTGGTTCGGTTAAGCAGAGTCTCTGTCTGGTTTGTCACTGTCGTGAAGTTGGCGGGCCCATAGAAGACAATCTGGTCATATAGCGAGACGGCGTAGTCTGGTAGAGGGTTGCCTTCCATGTCTAAGCATGTGACGGTCAGGTTACTGGTCCAGCTTCTTAACGTATAGTTTGCGGGTCCTGCAATGTCGATCACCGAATAAGCAATAGCTCTATATCCAAGGTAGGCTGAGACCGTGAACGGTCCGTCGATAACGTAGAGGTTCTTTCTCTCAATGGAACCTGTGGAGTTCGTCACGTCCTTGAGGAGAAGGTGCCCTGGAACGTCGCGCACATAGACCGTCGCGTTCGCTACGGGAACGTCTGATTCAGTCAATAGTTGGAGAGTCATATCAACCCGAATGCATCTCACGGTGATGTTGGCTGTTTCTTGGATGTCGACAATGTGCTCTCCCACAGCGGCCTTTCTTAGGGTGAGGACTCGATTCCCAAGAACGAACTCTTCTACCCATGTGTCTTTGCCTAGGATTTTGAGCCTGTACGTTCCGTTCCACAAGCCAGTGAAATGTAGAGTTCCATTCCCATTTGTCTCGGACTGGTTGGCAAAAGCCCCTAGCTTGTCAGTGACTATAGTGTAGTTCTGGTTTCGGGTGACATCCTCGTCAGAGATAACGTAGACTGGTTGTTCAAAAGTCATCTGATCGTAGATGCCGACCGTGTGGTTTGCCAGCGGTTGCCCCGTCTCATCAACGAGCGTCATGTTCACTTCGTAGGACCACGTCTTCACCATGTACGTTCCATTAGACGCGATGTCTATCTTCTGATAGCCAACAGTTCGGTTATCCTTTTGAACCAAGACGCCATAGATTCCGGACCTGAGTAGAGTGAGGTCGATGTGCCCAGTTCCGTTTGAGAGACGGCTGGACGCTATCTTCTCTTTCAGATCGCATATTGTCACATTGATCTTCGCGTAACTAGTCTTGTTCTCCCAATCCCTTACCCACAGGGTTATATTGTATCTCTCTGCGCCGTTTTCGCCAATGGCCAGTGCTGGTGCAAGCAGCTGACTCGAGACTCGACTTGCGAATGGTCCAATCGAAACTAGAACGTAGTCTCTCGTCTGCGCATCCATCAGAATCAATACGGCTAAGAGGACAATAGTGCTCGTTTTAGCTGTTGTCATGGGTTCTCCCTTGACAGCTCAGAGCACCGGAATAGCTTCATGTCCATGTCGTCGATGGATTCTCGTATACCATTAATCTCTTTTTCCACTTTCCTTAGGCTAGTTTGAAGCTGGTTCATTTTTTGTTCGAAGGGCTCTTGATACAGCTCGCCAACGGCGAACCTTACCTCAAGCTCTTTGACCTCGTCTTTTACCTTGGAAGCCTCGAGCTCAAGATTCATGATCTTCTCAATCTGGCTACGTCTCATCGAAGCCCATCTATCTGATATCAGGCCTAGACGCTGTTGACATACGGTCATGGCTCTTTGGACTTCCTCTGTTCCTGTCCCGAACGATAGTTTCTCTCTGATAAGAGACAGGTACTGCTCAATGATCCCAGCTTCCTCTTCAATCGACAATGATGTTAAGGCAGCATCGATCTTTGAAATCAGTTCCTCCCACTTGGCAACAGCCATGGAATATACAGGCTTGCCCATCTTGCGTTGCTCTGTCCAGTAGTCACTGTGAAGCACCTCCGCGTATCCCCTGACGTACTGCAGATCCGCGACGGCTTGAGATTCACCTATTTTCTGGGCTCCAGGGGGAAAATAGGGCGCAGTTACCTTTTCTTTGGCCCACTCTAGCTTAGCCTTCGCTTTGGCTAGCTCCAAGACCTCTCTCAACCTGAATATGTCGTCAACCGATATGGACAGCTGCTTCCCCAGTTCTTCTGCGATGAGTCTGTAAGCATTCTCTGGAATCTCGCCAGATTTCAGGAGTTTGGTAAGCTCTTCCAAGCTCAGCGAAGTCTCTTTTATCTGCCTCACGTAAGACTGAAAGTCCTTGAGATACTCATTAACTTCGCTCTCGAGCTGTTTGATTGAGACCTCTGAGATCAGTGGGCGCCTTGCTTCAGGAGGGGAGGGAGCAGGTTGGAACGTCTCCAGCTGCCTCTGAAAAGGCTCGGCGACTTTCCTCTGTGATGGCGAGTTGGAGGATTTTCTTTTTGAGGATCTGAGTAGGAACCTCAACCCTTTACCCACCCCAGCTCGGTTCTTTCACCTTTCGTCGGCTCCAAGAGAGGTGTGCTCTCGGTGTTGTCATACTCGGGTAATAGCTCTTCGGCATTAATTTCTAAGTTGAAGACGGCCTCTTAAGCTTTGAGGTGAACGCCGCGATACCTCAAGAAAGCGTCAAGTTCATTCTTGTAGGGCAGAGCCGTGATTGCGCCGCGTCTGGTCACCACCAAGGCTCCAACGGCATTCGCGACGGTGACGCATGTCTCAAGATCCCAACCTTTCAGCAGACCAACGAGAAGGCCTGCGTTCCATCCATCACCAGCTCCGGTCGTGTCTATCGCTTTCACCTTGAAAGCCGGCGCGCGAATCTTCTGGCCTTCTTGAGTCTCAACCACAGCACCATCTCTGCCAAGCTTTAGGCCGACAATGCCGACTCCGTACCTGAGGGCAGCCCTTGCTGCTCTTTCAGGATTGTCCGTCCCGAGAATGAAAGCAGCCTCTTCTCTGGAGAATGTTGCTATGTCTGAAAGCCGGAGCATCCGAGTGTAGAGCCTTCTGACCGTTCTCTCCGAATTCCAGACATCAGCCCTTAATGTGGGGTCAAAGGAGACTTTCACGCCTTTTTTCTTTGCATATTGAACAGCGCTCAATACAGCTTTCCTTGATGGATTCTGAGACAAAGAGAAGCCCGAGACGTGGAGGATTCGCGCCTTTGAGATA
>Ga0315310_10002772_pt1 | contig 10921 bp, 11 predicted proteins | sample TDP5_MG_FD_203630 | JGI IMG/M metagenome (GOLD analysis project Ga0315310, IMG submission 203630) | Freshwater sediment microbial communities from Lake Towuti, South Sulawesi, Indonesia - TDP5 | ecosystem: Environmental > Aquatic > Freshwater > Lake > Sediment | place: Indonesia: South Sulawesi...
GTACAGCTGCAGAGAGTGCGGAGAAAAGTTCGAACACCCCCAATTGAACCTGATCTGCCGCAAGTGCGAAAACGAGTTCTCGATTCAGACATCAGCCATACGAGAAATCTCCAAGTACGCCCTCAACCCTGACAAGGAGCAGGAAATAAAGCAGAACGTCACAAGCCTTGCGAGCATCGAGGAACTCCTAACCGAACTCGGCTTCAGTGTCGAAATCGCAGCTACGGCGGTTGGAGAAAGAAGCGGCATGCAACACAACTTCAGCCTCATGGCGACCAAAAAAGTTGGAGACCGCACCAAGCTCGTGGCTATAGACCACGCCGTAGCGCCAATAGAAGTGGGGGCGCATCCACTGATACTCTTCACATTCAAAATCTCAGAGGTTAAGGTGGACCTGCCCATCTTCGTCGCAATTCCAAAACTGAGCGAAACCGCGAAGAAAATAGCGCAAGGCTACAACGTGCTGATCATAGAGGGACTTCCAAGACAAAAAGAGGAGCTGGCTGTACTGTACAGCGAGATTCAGAAGAGATTGAAGGAGGTCCCTGCCCCCAAAAAGGAAGAGAAGAGGGGCGCTCGGTCAGAACCCACCAAAAGCGAGTCTCAAAGTTGACACTCTGATTCTCAATACTTTTGAATCAGATTAAGAACTTCCTCCGTTGTCTTAACGCTTACAAAGGTCCTGTACCACTTGATGAAGGCATCGTGGGCTTCTCGCGTAAAAGTTGTGCAAGCGTCCTCAACCAGCATGACGTTGTATCCGAGGTCGACTGCGTGAATGGTGCTTAAGAGGACACCTTGGTCGGTCAAAAGTCCACAAACTATGAGGCTGTCAACGTGCATGTTTCGCAGCACAAAGTCGAGCCTTGTGCCAGTGAAGGCATCGCTATCAACTTTAGAAAAGACGAGTTCCCCCTTCCTTGGTTTAACAGCTTCATAGACCGTAAAGGCTTCTGCTTCTGAGGGGGTCATGAGTCCAGTTTTTGGATTTATCTTTGCCTCGTGCTCAGGTTTCACGTGGACAATCTCGAAGCCCTTGTCTCTGCAGGCTTTCAAGATTTCGCCAGCGTTGTTAGCCGCCCTTCTGGCTCGCAGGTCAAAGTCGTTCAGGGCTTCGTTGACTTCGAGCTCTGGCTTACCCGCTCTCACAGCGGTTTTGGCGAAAGAGTCCGTGTAGTCCAGGAAGTTTATCAAGAGGAGGGCTGACTTTTCACGTATTATCTCGAATTCTGGGACTGGTTGGAACAAAACAGCCATGACGTCTTCTATGGTTACTTTGCGTTTGCTCATCTGTGCATCATGACTATTTCTCAAAAGCGCTAGTATAAGGGGTTTTGCATGAATTCCATCGTGAAAGTTATGTCTCAGAGAGGAAGCGAGATTCTTTGAAGCTGTTCCAGCGTGTAGGTTCGAATCATCTTAGGCTTCGGTAGTTTCGCCACAATCTTTCCTTCTTTTATGAGAGGCTTGAGCATCGGTTGGGTTGCGCTGCCGCAGGTTGGGCACTTCGGCTTCGGAGACTCAAACGGCAAAACAGTGTCAACTAGGCATTTGGGGCATCTCCAGACCTGTTTCTTCTCGCTCAGCTTGCCTCTTTTAGCCGCTGGTTTTCCCTCAACCTCTATGATGTCCATTGCGAAGTCTACGGTGGGGGCGTTGCTTATGGCTGTTCCCACTCCGAAGGCGTCTGCCCCTGCCTCGTTTAACGCCTTGACCTTTTCTTCGTCGAGTCCGCCCGAGACAAAGATTTTGACGTGTTTGTAGCCTCTCACGTCGAGTTCCCACCTCACCTCCCTCACGAGCTCTGCAAAGTTTCCTCTCCTCGACCCAGGGGTGTCCAAGCGAACAGCTTCCAATCGCTTTCTTAGGGCTTCAGCAGCCATTAGGGCTTCCGCCTTCTCGTCGTAGTATGTGTCGATCAGGGCTACTCTGGGAACATCTCTTGATATGACTTGGTCGAAGGCTCTCCAAGCCCTAACTTGGTCTCGAAAAACCACTATGAGCGCGTGGGGCATCGTCCCAGTCGGCTTCTCACCTATGACTTCAGCGCCTTTGAGGCTGGAGACACCGTCGCAGCCCCCGATGTAAGCCGCTCTGTCCAGCATGGGCGTCATGGCAGGGTGCATGCGGCGGATGCCGAAGGCTACCACCTTTTTGTCGCCTGCCACCTTCTTCACTCTCGCGGCTCTTGTTGCAACTCCAGAAGCTTGACAGATCAAGCCGAGCAGGGGCGTTTCTAGGATGCAGAATTCTCCGTAGGAGCCTTCGATGAACACGACGGGTTCTCTCACGCCCTTGTTATCCTCGTGGTAGAAGACGCTTCCCTCTGGCATGGCGTAGACGTTGACGCGGCGTCCCTCAAACAAGCGAGCTACTTCCTCGATTCCGCAGAGAATTCCCCAAGGCCACTGGTGGGGGAGTTCGCCAGGCGTGACCTCAGCTACCACATGGGTTTTGTCTAGTTTTTTGGCTTCCAGAACCTGCTTGGTCCGAACGAAGTAGATGTCTGTTGTAGCGCCGCTCTTTATTTCCTCGTCGGTCGCGTGGTGAAACAGTGACATGGGCTTCTCTCCACCCTTAACTCCATTTCTTCTTCATTAGGTCGTTGAGGTTTGTCTTCTCGCTCCCATAAACCTTCTTCAAGTAGTCTATCGCCGTCTTCTGAATCTGCGCCGAGCTGGCTTCCACACAGTCTTGGGGCACAATTATTCGGTATCCGTGAAAGAAGGCGTCCGCAGCCGTGTGTTGGATGCATATGTCGGTCACGAGACCCACGATGATGAGGGTGTCAACTTTGAGTTCACGCAAGATCTGGTCCAAGTCTGTTCCCTGAAAGGCGCTGTACCTGCGCTTCTGAATCACGTAGTCACCTTTCTTGGGCTTCAACTCTTCAACAATCTCAGCCCCCCAGGTGCCAACCACGGCGTGAGGAGGCCAAACTCCGAACTCCTTGTCCAAGTCGGGCAGGTGGGCGTCGCTGGCGTAGATTACTGGAATTTTTTGTTTTCGTGCCAAATCAAGCAAGCGTCTCACGTTTGGGATGATTTTCTCTGCCCTTTGGTTCTTGAAGACGCCTGTCACAAAATCGTTTATCATGTCGACCACGACAACGGCGGTTTTCATGGAAAAATCGCTCCACCTTGTCGTTTAGAAATGCAGAAGATTGTTCGGATAAAACGTTTCCTATTAGGCGCGCGCTATCCCGACTAGGAGTTGAACGAATCCGATTTCTATAAGCGCCGCTACGAAGAAGAGAATGTAGATAGTCATGAGGTCTTTCATGGTCAGCTCCTTCTTCAGAGTCTTGAAGATTGACAGAAATATTCCGAATCCCTCAACTATCCCGTTGGGCAGACTCAGAAGCATGATGATGGTTAAACTGCTCACCACAACTCGCCCATACAGCATGGTGCTGGCTCTCAGAATGCTCATAAACAAGACAAGTACAGTGAACACCACTGCGAATGGTCTCGGGTGTTTGACCACCACTAGCTCTATTTTTCTCCTCTCGGCTAACGCTGACACGACGTACTCAACGTAAAACGTCATGCCAACTATGATCACGGAGACTGCGAGAACGTTGTGGATGAACACCATAACCACGGCAACTATCGGGTTGGCGAAAATGTCTTTTAGAGAGCTGTAGAAAGTCACGTTTACGCCGTAGGCAAAAGCGAGGAAAAGCAGGAAGACGACGCCGAGGATTATGGCTTTTTTCCTAGAACCCAAAGTGTGACGCAGGTGTTCCATGAGACTCGTTCCTTCTATTGACGAAGAAATCAACGAGGGCTATAGTGGAAAGAAAAGCGACGAACTCAAGTATCATCGAAGCCATGCCAAATCACCGTAGACCCTACACTATCCATGAGACTAGAAATAAAAGATTTACCTCATCAATTCTCGCCTTATCTCAAAGATGACTGTTCCGCCTGAAGTGTATGGAAGCCCGGGGTCGAGGCATTGAACATAGCCTGTCTCCCCCTCCACCCGTGACAGACCGAGCTCCTTGAAGCTTACTCCCCGACTGAGAGGTATAATCTCGGGCAGCATTGAGCCGAGCGCGTGAACGCAGAGAGCATCGGTCTTGTCTGGTAGTATGCGGGGCTCTTCAACAACGATTCTGTCTCCAACCTTGAAGACTGGGCATTTGCCTCGGATTTCTTTGACGCTTATCACGAGTCGATAAATCTGGCTCATAGGATAGACTCCTCACTCTGCTTTCTGTGTCCCTAGTCTGTGTGTGGAGGATAAAACTCTTGCACCGTTACTTTGCCATTTCGCTTTCTGAATTCAACTTTTTGTTGCACTAGTTATTTTCCTCAAAACACAGAAGACTTAATAGACTCCGTCATGAAAACCATATGACTTTGATGATTAGGGAGAAAAACCACACTATGCCGCAGCCATGCCCAGCCGTCATAGGCGTCGGCAGAACCAAGTTCGGCGAGCACTACGAGAGAGAACCCGAAAAACTGATAGCGGAGGCTTGGCTGAAGGCTTCAGAAGACGCTGGCATAGAACGGAAAGACCTCGACGCCGCGTACATATCGGACTACTTTCTCACAATCACGAACAAGATAGGGATAGAAGAGGGCTTCCTCTCCGAATTAACCGAGTTACACGTTCCCATGGAGAAAGCGAGGTCGTTCAGCTCCGCCCTGCTCAACGCCTGCAACGCCATTCAAGCAGGAAGATACAACCTTGTTCTGGTCGGCGGAGTGGAAAAGATGACCGACCGCTGGGACAAGATTCGAGACGACCTCATGCTGTTGGAAGACCCGTGGAGCTACTACGCCGGAGGCACACCCGAAGCAAACCACGAACTCATGCTCAGAGAATACATAAAGAAGTATGGCATACTGAGCGCAGAGACGCTCGAGACCCTAAACACCGCTCTAGCCCAAATCACGGTCAAAAATCACCTGCACGCAACCAAAAACGAATACGCCCAATATCAAAGAGAAGTCAGCCTCGACAAAGTTTTGAGCGAGAGGCAAAAGGCACAGAAACCCCTAGGACTTTTTGACTTTGCCCCCATTTCAGACGGTGCCGCCGTCATCGTCTTGGCCAGTCCTGAGACTGCAGAAAAGTACACAAATTCTTCGGTGTGCGTTGTGGGTTCTTCCTCTGCAACTGACTACGTTACGTTTCCAGCGAGAGATGACAGAACCAGCTTCGTAGCCAGCACGTTGGCGATGAGAAACGCCTTAGAGAAGGCAAACATGAAACCGTGCAATGTCCAAATCGCCGAGCTCTACGACCAGTCCACTCTGCTAGAAATGATATCTCTCGAAGACCTAGGCTTCTCCAAGAGGGGACAAGCGTGGCGGGACATACACGAGAGCTGCAAGGAGTATCAAGGGTTCTACAGCATCAACGGAAAACAACTGTTCGTGAACACAGACGGTGGACTCAAGGCAGACGGAAACCCCTTGGGCGCTACCGGGGGAGCCCAAATCTTTGAGATAGTTAAGCAACTCAGGGGTGAGGCTGGCAACAGACAGGTGAAAACAGACAGAGACTTACAGTTCGGCTGCGTCTTGGAGCTCGAGGGCTTCGGAACCAAGGCTTATGTCCACATACTGAGAAGGGACTGAGCATGAGCAGCGAACCAATCGAGAAAAGAGTCTCATACATCGGAGACCGCCTGAAAGGCAGCAGATGCGGCATCTGCGGAAAAGAATACTTCCGCCTCAGAGACTACTGCGGGGCGTGCGGACGAAAGAGCTTCGGCAGAATGGAAGACATCGACCTGTTCTACGAGAAAGGAAGCCTAGAAGTCTGCACTCTGGTGAGGGAACCCACGAACAAATTCAAGAAGCTGGGCGCATACGTCTACGGCATAGTCTCGTTTCACGGCGGAAAGGTGAGAGTGCCAGGAAGATTAACAGACCGCCTTCTACGTGAGAATGATGTTGACCTTTCCACCTTTGAGGGAAGGGAGGTTGTTCCACGGTTTAGGAGGCGATACTGCGTTGAAGATAGCGACATCATCCCAACGATTTCTCTGACGTTCACGCTGGCCGACGAGTACTATCCCCATCAAGACTACCAACTGTTTCAACCAAAGAAGGATTATGAGACTCCCGGCGTCGTCGGATACGGAGTCTACGTGTCCAAGTTCAGAATCAAAGAAGGACCAATTGAGAGGTCCGTGCCGTTCATAGACGAAGACGCCATAACCGCAGCGGTTGAGGCTGGAAAAATGGCTCTGATACACTCTGGAGCGGACTCAACACTCGTGAGCAAAGTGTACGTGGGCTCCGAATCCAACCCATATGCAGTTAAGCCCATAGCGTCCAAAGTGGCTCAAGTCTTGAGGCTTGGCGAGGAAGACAAGGTTGAGGGAGTGCAGAGCGTGGACGCTGTTGACACGGAGTTTGCGTGCAAAGCGGCGACAAGCATGTTCAAAGACGCCGCCGCCCTCGTTTATTATCCCGACCACGCCTACAAACACTACACGATGGTCGTAGGAACCGACAACTCTCAGGCAGCCCCCAGAGACGAAATCGGAGGCGAGCTCGACTTCTTCGTGGGATACGGTGGCTCAGCCTTCGTCTTTGGCATGCAAGACGTCATCGCTGAAATCGAGGGCTGGTGCTCCTGCACCTCGGACACTCCAGACTTCTGGAGAAGAGACCTTCAGCCCTATCCACGCCACGGAGGAAGATTCACGGGTGAACCAGCCTACTTCAAGCACATAACCAAAGCGGCTACGAAGCTGATGGAAAAGCTGAGGCTTCAACCCAAAGACGTCAACTACTTCGTTTCCCATCAGCCCAACTTCGCCTTCCCAGTCAAAGTAGCCACGGAACTGGGCTTCAAGGAGGAACAGTTCATGCCAGGTCTGCAGGTGGCGAAGTTCGGCAACACGTATTCAGGTTCTTCACCGATCGGTTTAGCCGCAGTTCTGGACAGGGCTAAACCCAACGAGAGGATAGTCGTAGTGAGCTATGGCTCGGGTGCTGGAAGCGACGCCTACTCCTTGATCACCACAAGCCAGATCGAGGAGAAGAGAAACAGACAGAAATTCACGATTCAACACCAAGTCGAAAACGAGTACATCGAATATGTGGATTACGACACGTACAGAACGCTCAAACTGGGACTCTAAAATGTAGAGGGTTAAGAAAATGATAGAACGCCGAATACTCCAAGTCGTGTATTCTCCCTTCAAGGCTTTTGAAGAGATCGTCAAGAACCCTGCTGCGAAAGGACCACTCTTAGTATTGGCGCTCGGAGTTATCACGGCAGCCATCACGGGATACGTCAGCTCTTCAAAAGTGTACATTCAAGACCCTGCGGATGGGCCGTTCATGCCTCTAGTCACACACAATGTTTTTGGCGGTCGAATGCTCGCCATCGTGATGGACTCAGCTCTGAGACTGTCGCTTGTCTGGTTCATCTATTCGGGTGTAATGCTCCTCGTCATCAAAGTGTTTGGGGTCAGTGGAGGCTCGTGGCGCACACTGTTTTTCGTGATTGGTTACACGCTGATGGCCACAGTGGTCTACACACTAGTCAGCGCCTTGTTGATTTCTGCGCTTCCTGTGGTGAACTTGAGGTGGGGGGTGTGGAACCCCACTCCTGAGACGGAAGAAATGGCTTACAACGAAAGGCTGATCGCGTATGGCTCGTGGTTTTCCTCGCCGATATACCAGTTTGCATATTACTTATCCTTCGTGGTGGAAGCGTGGACGGCTGCCCTCGCAGCCATCGCTGTACACGCCCTGCTTGGTTTGGCTTGGAGAAAGGCAGTAGGAATCGCAGTCACCGCGTCAATTTTGACATTCCTGGTGAGGATTGTTCTTCTCTCTCTGTAGCTTTGCCAAAGCTATTCATCGTTAGGAGCGCACAAAGGGTTTCCTGACATGCACACCTGACATTGCTTTACGTCAAGGGATGGGTTGGAGCGCTTGCACAGTTCGCACATGGCGCCTTTTTGTCTGGCAACCCTACAAATCAGGCAGAATCTTTTGACTAGTTCTGGTCGAGAAATCTTTCCTTCGGCGAGTAGGTTAGTTGTGTCCATGGTCATGGTGCGTGCTTCTCTTATATTCTCTATGTTTAGGGCTCTTCCTCTGACTTGTCTTGTGTATTTGCTGACTGCTGCTTGAGTTATGCCTAAGAGGCGTGCGGCTTCGTCTTGTCTCAACTTGTGAGTCTTGGTTAATTCTTTTGCCATGAGTGCTCTTATGGCTGGGACGAGCGATTTTACGGCTACTTCGCAGGGCATAGACATGACTGCTTCACCGTGAACACATTTTATTGGGTGGAAACCTATTTAAGCATGACGTATGTCATTATTTACATGACGTATGTCATAGAAGTGTCAGAGATGACGAACACACCACCCCACTCAAGATTCCATCTCCTCTCTCTTTCAGCACGGGGCCAGAGGGACACCGCCTATGGCATACGTCTCAACGCATAGAAGGAACAGGGATTTGTCGCCGCAGTCTCTCGAACAGATAGAGAATCACTGCAGAGATTGCAAACCATCCTCTCCCATGGTCTGCGTCGAACGCTGCGACGTCTGGAGAGTGAAAAACGAGATAGTAGAAGTCAGCAGAATCGTGAGAGGTGTTGGACACTCCAAGACTTTGCTTAACACCGTCAAAAACGCCAGACGATTAGCAGTAATTGACGCACTCCAGCGGCGTCCTCTCGGCGTGAAAGAGTTACAGCAACAGCTTAGGAAAAGGGGTTATCGTCACAGTCGCTCAACAATAACAAACGCCTATCTCAAACCTCTGGGAGAAGCGGGGCTAATCAAGGAAGACGGGTTGAGATATAGGCTCACTTTCTACGGACGAAAGATGTTGGAAACTCTGCACAGGCTCGGTTATGAGAACACGTTGCCCATTCACTCTTGCTGTTACGAAGAAACCGTGCTGAAAGAATTGACTCACGAACCGAAAACCTTCGACGAGTTGGCAGCGCTGGTAAGTCGCAAGAGTCTTTCCAGAATTCTGATGCGACTGCGAAGAAAAGGACTGATAGCCAACAAATCCAGTGGAGACTACGTTTTCTACCACAAAGCAAAAAAGCGAGCGACAGCGGGCTTGTCGCCGACTGAGAAAAAGGTTTTGGAAGCCATTCCAGATGTGGGAGTTGCAGCCCGAACACTCTCAAAAAATGTGGGCATAACACTTCGACGAACATACAAGTATCTGCGCCGACTGAGGACAAAGAAACTGGTTTTTGCTTTGAGGATGCGAAAGACGTATGAACTGACGCCTCAGGGAACGGAGATTGCTGTTGCCCTGGACGATATAGCAAAATTAGCCTCAGAGTCTCTGAGCACGCCTATTACCGCTCTGCAGCGTTCATCCTAGTCTTTTCTGGACGTTTTCGAGTTTCAATGTTTAAATAAGAGCTTTGTTTAGAGTGTTTCTAACACTTGCAAGTTGGGGATGCCGTTGGCAACGATTCTCGAGGCTAAGGGTGTCAAGAAAACCTACGTAATGGGTAAGGTGCTCGTTCCAGCCTTGAGAGACGTCAGCCTAGGGGTTGAGGAAGGCGAGTTTGTAGCCATATTTGGTCCTTCTGGAAGCGGAAAATCAACCCTCCTTCACGTGCTCGGCGGTTTGGACAGACCAGACGAAGGCGACGTTTTCATCGACGGAACAGGATTGTCCACACTGAACGACAACAAGCGAGCCGAGGTTCGCCTCCGCAAGATAGGATTCGTCTTCCAGTTCTTCAACCTCCTACCACGACTGACGGCGCTAAGGAACGTGGAACTGCCTTTAACACTTGCAGACGTGTCAGAGAAAGAGGCTGTGGAAAGAGCCAAAGAGGTCCTGAGAACAGTGGGGCTGGAAGAACGCATCAACCACCGCCCAACAGAACTCAGCGGCGGAGAACAACAACGCGTCGCCATAGCCCGAGCATTAATCAACGAGCCAAAAATCGTCTTAGCAGACGAGCCAACTGGAAACTTGGACACCACAACGGGTTGGGAGATTGTCCGTCTCATGAAGCGCCTGAACGAGGAGAAAGGTCAAACCTTTGTGGTTGTCACCCACGACCAGAGCGTGGCTGAAACCGCCAATCGCATGGTTTACCTGAAAGACGGTGTGATTCAAGGCGTGAAAAAGAGCAGCGGAGGCGTGCGTCCCTGAGGCGAAGGCGAATAGCAGCCATGGCGTGGGAGAACCTGAAGCTGCGAAGACTCAGAACCTCGCTCACAACTCTAGGCGTGGTCATCGGCATCACAGCGGTCATAGCATTAGCCTCACTGGGAGAAGGATTCCGTGTGACCGTGACGCAGAGGATGGAGCAGGGTTTCGAACTCAACGTCTTGACAATCATACCAGGAAGCTTATTCGCAGGACTATCGAGAGAGCGTTTCACCGACGAAAAGGTCCAAAACATCACGGAGATCAGTGGTGTTGAGATAGCCACGCAGGTTATGCAGATCGGCAACGTGACACTTTACAACGGAGACCAGAAGGTCCGAGCCTTCGTTGCCACAGCGGTCAACTTCACCGATTTCATCAACGTCTTTCCAGACAGATTCACATTTGAGAGTGGCGGTTCGCCGGAGCAGGGAAGAAACGACACCATAGTGATGGGTTATAAGGTTAATCATCCCAACGAAACCGAAACAGCCTTCGCAGTGGCAGGCGACAGTGTAAACATGAGCCTGACTAAGACTGAAGGAACATATCCATTTGTGCGCCCTGTGGTTAAGAACTACACCTTCACCGTTGCTGGAACGCTGCAGAAGAAGGGCACTCCTGGACTTACAAACTTTGATTATTGGGTTTTCATACCCTTGGGTACGGCTAGAGAAATCTACGAAAGCTACGAATCAGACTTGATATTTGTCAGGGTTTCAAACCCTGATCGTTCAGAGAAAATTGCAGAGGACATTGAGGCGTTGTTTCCACGGTATAAGATCAGCATCCTCGTG
>Ga0315310_10002773_pt1 | contig 10920 bp, 10 predicted proteins | sample TDP5_MG_FD_203630 | JGI IMG/M metagenome (GOLD analysis project Ga0315310, IMG submission 203630) | Freshwater sediment microbial communities from Lake Towuti, South Sulawesi, Indonesia - TDP5 | ecosystem: Environmental > Aquatic > Freshwater > Lake > Sediment | place: Indonesia: South Sulawesi...
TGCCTTTGCTCAATTTGTCACGTGGATCGTATATCGGGAGTGATTTGTAATAGGCTTGGAGGATAGTTGTAATATCGATTGTTTCTATTTTGAACCCGAATTTGTCAGCGACTTTTTTTGCGTGTTGGATGTCGGTTTCGCTGTAGGTTTCCTCTTCTGGCATGTTGAGCGCTGTGACTTTGTGGCCGCCTATGGCTAATGCTGCTAGTGCGGATGCTGTGGAGCTGTCTATTCCGCCTGACAGTCCTAGCACTATTCCTTTAGCCTTGGTTTTTTCCACGTAGTCTTTGATGAACCGTTTTGTTCGCGTTGTTGTTGCAGGTAGGTTGAGTTTTAGGGCTTCTTTTGTTAGTCTCAATGTTGTTTCGCCTTTTGTGTGTTTATTATATGGTTGTTGGGCTTGTTTATGTTGTTTTTTGTTTGTCTCCTTGCCTAGGGGGAGTTAATGTTGATGAGTGATGGTGAATGTTGGTGATGTAGAGGCTGTATGTGTGCGTACAGTTAGATAGTGTTCTCTCTGCGTGTGAAAAAATTTTTGTGTTGGGTTGGGTTGTGTCTGTTTGTGTTTTTGGGTTTTGTTTTTGTTTTAGTGGTTGTTTTGGGTTGTGTTTGACTTGGTTTTGGGGGTGGTTTCTTGCCACTTTTCATGTATCTTATGGGTGATTTGTGGGTGGTTTGTTGGAGAGACCTTGTACAATAAGGAGCCAACGTATTTTTTGGGTTTCGGTAGTTGGGAATTTTTGAAGATTTGTAAGGAAATAGTAAGCATTTAACAAATGCTATTTCGTCTGGAAACAAAACCCTTTTAGACGTAGAGGGGTCTTCACAGTTTGCAGGCAGCGTAGCCGGGGTGACAGAGCGGTAATTGTGCCGGCCTCGAGATGTACATAAATAGGGGTCAGGAGACAGCCGGTGGCGCTTTGCGCCTCAAGGGTTCAAATCCCTTCCCCGGCGCTCTTGTGGGAATTAGGGCTAGTTTCCAAGCTATTTTGGATAAAAAACCTTTTTTTGCACGCGTCTTCTCTCTCAAACTCGGAGACAATATTATATTGGCTTAAATATTAATCCTGTTTTCAGGACATGCTAATGATTCGGCAACTAAAACCCATAGGACCTTATTCTGAAAAACAAGCAAAAAAGTATTTTAGGCGAGGAATGCTATTTCTGGTTCCCTTCGCGGTTTTGTGGCTTACTTCCATCCGCTTTTTGCCTTTCTACATTGACATGGGAATATTTGAAGTCAATCGGGGGTTCCTAATGGGCATGTTCTCGGCTTTCGGCATTGTTTACACACTGCTTCCGTATAGCACCTACAAGAGCGGACTTGCAGGAGAAAGGGCTGTTGTCAAGAACATTTCAGATAAACTAAGCAGTGATTTCTCGATATTCAATGATGTATTGCTTAAAGACAGAAGACGCGGTGGAAATGTTGACCATATAATAGTTGGACCTACAGGCATATTTGTCATGGAGACAAAAAACAACAAAGGGGTTGTTACTTATGATGGTTACAACTGGAAAGGCATAAGCGGAGACCCAAGTCAGCAAGCAGTATCAAACATGTTCCGAATCAAGGACCTTTTAAGGAATTGCGAAGTGTTCAAGGAGAAAGCTCTTTACGTAAATGCAGTTGTTTTGTTCACAAATAGTAAAATTCACCTCAAGGTATCAAAGGACCCAGAATGGTGCAAAGTTTTTCAGATCAAGAAACAAACCGATTCGTGTTTCTCTGACTATATTAAGAATGAACCAATACGTTTCTCTGACGAAGAGATAGCGGCAATTGAACAAAGTCTCAAAAGCAGAATTGGGAACTATGACGAATAATTCAAACAATGTGCGCAGAGTCCGTCTTCTGAAGACATCTCCACTTGTTTCGACTAGGCTGGAATCGTTGTTCTGGAACCCATGCTCGTTTTTCATTTCTCAGGTATTGAGTCAACAAGAAAGCATCTTCGTTCATCAGCGTGTGGGGACTAAGACTTTACCTCAGCAACACTGAACCAAGAGTTTGAACGTCCACCTGAGTTAGATTTCATGGTACCCCGAGAGAGATTCGAACTCTTTCAAGATTTAATGTGATGAGCGTTTACTAGTAAACTGGTGCTGAAATCCCTTCCCCGGCGTTCACTTTTTAAGATGTTTTTGAGGTTATTTTGGCAAAAGGAGACTGTTTATTGGGCTTTTTCTAAATGACGTATCTATCACCTTTCCACCGAGTTTCACTGAGCATCCGAAAGAAACATTCGACAACCAGAGTTTGCCAATAAATTGATGATGAAATCCCTTGCTCGTCGCCATTTTACCAGAGTTCTCGACTAAGTGATATTATTCGCAGATATTTGCGAACTGGGAACTGAATGCCAAAAGCATTTTAAAAGGAAGCCAACGTTAGTTGACACTGAGGGATAGTAGAACGTATGAAGATGTGGCCGATCTAACAACCAAGCTACAGGCTCTTGAAAGCAAGGAAGCAACGAGGCAACTTTGTTCCTTCTTTGTCGAGTCCCGATTTTATGATGAAAATTTTAACGACAACTTCATTGATGCGAGCAGAGACGGAGGTATTGATTATTTCTTCTGTTCAAACGACCAATTTTACATCGTTCAGTCCAAATACAACTCAAAGAATGCGGCAATCCATTTTGAGAATATACAAACGGAAATCGATAAGATTATTGAAACAATAGATCATCCAACCAATGAGCGGCTAAGAAACAAGTTTGGAAATGATTTCATAAATAAAGTAAGAGCCAATCTTGCCAATCCCAAAGCAATCGTAGACATTTATTATCTGACTACTGGCAAGATTGAAGAGCCAACGACACTAGAATGCGATGAATACCTCAGAAAAAGAGTAGCTGAGAAAGAATGGAAGATCAGGTTCTCATTCAATCCGGCTGACTACCGTTTTCTTGAAACGATGATTGTTAACCATAGATTTGGCTTCATTCCTTACACGGGAAAAAAAGAGATCGAATTTGATAAGAAGTCCTTCCACGAAGTCAGTATATCTAACATTGATTCGCTCGTTGGAGTTGTTCCGATTTCACAGTTGATCGATTGGTTCGAAAGCAGAAAAGACATAAAAAAATTTCTGCAAAAAAATGTAAGAGGATATCTGGAGAAGAAAAGAGAGAACAAGATTATCAAGAAGTCTTACCTGGACGAGCCTCAGTATTTTTGGTTCAAACATAATGGGATAGTTATCTTCGTTGACCACTATGACTTCGATGAAACAAACAAAAATAGAGTGTTGTTGAGTAATCCACAAATTGTCAACGGCGGTCAAACAATCAATTCCATTTACTCTGCATATTCAGAAACAGGTTTAAAGAACGAAGCACGAGTGCTTCTAAGGATCATAAAGCTACCCTATGATAGGATTGAATCTTATCAGAAAGGATTGGAAATCATAGAAGGGTTAAACACGCAAGTAAAGATAAAAGCTTCTGATTTGCGCTCAAACGACGAAAGACAAGTTCAGATTCAGAGAATTGTGGAAAGAATCAATGCTGGTTACACATATGTCAGAAAAAGAGAGTCAGGAGTTCATTCGTCAGACACGACGGTTGTCATGGAGCAATTGGCGAATTTGATAAACTGCTGCGTTCTAGAAAGGCCGAATGAAGCGATAAGAATGGAGGTTGAAAAACTCTTCAGAGACAAGTATGGAAAAATCTTTGACAAGAATAAGATACTTGTAGAGTTTTCGAAAAACACAGAGGTCTACAATTACCTAATAATATGGAGAATTCATAGACTAATCATAAAGGCAAAGAAGCAATTGGGAAAGCGTCACCAAGATTTGTTCTACACAACTCAATTCTATGTATTATTAGATATCTATAAAAGACTAGCAAAACTGAGAAACCGAATTAAACAACCTCAAAAAATCTGGTTCGATTTTGTCGAATCTGCTCATTTCCAAGACGCTGCACAGAAATATGCAAGGCAGGTGTTTCCGAGAGCTTATAATTTGATTCCAGTGTCAGAGAGGAGCAACCCAGATAGGTTCTTCAAACAGATAAAAACAATTGAGGTCGCTGGACAAAAGCTGGGGTTGACAAATGAATTCAACAGGCTTTTCCAAAGGGCTTACAGCTATTTCGAGAACGAGCTCGTATGATACTTTCAATGTATATTCGAACTCTTGCTCAGCTCTCCTGAGGATTTTACTAGTAAACTGGTGCTCAAATCCCTTCCCCGGCGCTTTCCCGTCTATCCTCGCCTACGTTATCGTGAACGGCAAGATTTGTAGTCCTTTTTCTGTTACAATGACGTTGTGGTATTTTCTGCTGTGAGCAGTTCCTCGCATCTTGCGTATCATGAACCTTGTCTTCAACTCTAAACCTTCAATCACGTTTTCAAGAAATATCAAAGAGTCGGCTACGAACTCTTCCACTCCAAGACCCAGCGTGTCTATACCTGTGGGCACGCTGCACGTCAGTAGGGTTGTGTAACCGTGCATCTTCAGCATTCTATACATCAAATGCATGAACATTCTGTACTCGAACTTTTCAGCGCAACCGAAGAGAAAAGCCGTCAATGAATCTATAACCAGTCTCTTGCCGTCGAGTTCCTTTAACGCCTCGAGAATGTAGTCGATGTTCGCGCTTAACCCTTCACCCTTTAATCCCTCGAGATCGATGACCTTCAGCATGCCTTCCTGTTCCGATCGTTCAAGGTCAAAGCCAAACTTGAGCATGTCTCGCTTCAAAGTTTTTGCGTCTTCTTCAAAAGTTGCATACACGCCTTTTTCGCCGTACTGAACGGCACCCTTGTAAATGAACTGTGTTGAGAAAATTGTTTTACAACTGCCTGATGTGCCAGCCACGAGTATGACATCGCCCCTCAAGAAACCCCCCTCTATGAGAGAGTCTAAGCCGTCGATTCCCGTGGGGACGCGCTCAGTCAAGTATGTGACATAAGCACCACTCAAACGTCTCACGCACATCTCTTCCGTCATAAACCGCACGTATTTAACACGTGTGAATCCCGAATACGTAACACAAATTCGAAGAGCAGAGTGCCCTTAACTCACAAACACGGCTTCAATTTTTATGATTATTAATGAATGTGATGGGGTGAATGCAAGACGCCGTGTCTCGGTTCAAATTATCTTGGTTTAGCGATAACTTCCCTGATCATTAGGTCGAAGAATCTTGAGGCGGTTGCGGGTCTTATGACTAGGGCTGTGTCTGCGCCTTGGCTTGTTCCAGCTATGGCTATGACGTCTCTGTCTTCTGGTATTAGTCCCGCGTCTGTCGCCATCAACGTGATTTCCACACAAACCTTGGTTCCCTCTCCAAATCTTCTCAGCGTGTGAGCTATGAGTTCCAAGGGCTGAAGCGTCCCGAACTTCTTGCGGATGGCTCTCTCCACACTGCTCAAGGCGTGGGTAGCCGTTAGAATATGAGCTCCGTTCTCTAGGATTTTTAAGCGGTTCTCTTCAGTTAACTGCTGAGCGCCCGGTTCTGCGAATCCAGTGTGGTGCGTGACAACCACAATGTTGAAGCCCTTGAAAACCTCTGAGGCTTTAACCCCTGTCTTACCTGTGGTTGAAGCTACCAAAATGTGGTTTACACCTTGATTCTCTGCGTAATTTTTCACAAATTTCAGTAAAGCTTTTGTGTTGGTTTTTCCAGACGACATGAAATAGAGAGTTTTGCGTTCAACTGCGCTCATTTCTTATAACTCCTAGATGGTTCTGTTATTGTCGTACAAGAGTTTTTCTTAAGGGTTTCCTCTTGAGTTTGGTGCCACACACTTCACACGTTTCATCCTTGTAATCTGGCGGATACTTGCGATAACAGGCGGGGCAGTACATTATCCAGTGATGACGAAAACGTATGCCAAAAGTCATGAGTGACGCAAACTCCACACCTACCTGATTGGCGACGTTCTGGATGGAATAGTCGTCGGTGACAATGAGTGGACTGTACCCCAAACTCTTCAACTCCAACGCCCGCGCCAACACTTGAAAGTCAACTTCTGAAAGGGAGAGCATGTCGCCCACGGTTTTGGAAGATTCTTTAACTCTTTCCAAGAACGTGCGACTAGGAGCCTTCACCCTTAACTTCCCGCTCTCTATGGCTGTCTTAAAACGAGTCCACGGCAACGAGTTCAAAGCCAGTTCACGCTCGACACTTGGAACCGTATAAACATCGTCGGCAACGGAGAGAGGGTCAAATCCCGCTATAAAGGCAGACGTGTCGAGAACGATGGCTCTCCTACTCTGCTGTGTCAACGTCTCTCGCCTCGAGAAAAGAGAAGCCTACCCTTCAGTCGGTGATAAAAGTCTTCCCTAAAACGAACGAAAGACGACGTGTGCTCCGACTTAGTCACGGTTATCCGCGACTTTTTCGCTTCGGTCTCAGTCTGACAGTGACCGTCGATGACAACAACCGCTCTCTTTGGGCTTAGAAAATCTACGTGCAAGGTAGATTGCGCCGAAAACACAATTGGGTGAAAGACCGTTAAGGGCGCGATGGGTGTGAAAACAAAAGCCTGTATGTCCGGGTCTATGACTGGACCGCCAGCCGACAGGGAATAAGCTGTTGAGCCTACTTGAGAAGCGATGACAGCGCCGTCTGAACGGCACTCCGCCACTGACACGTCGTTCTTCCATATGTGCATGTGTAGCAATTTAGCTGGAGCCCGCGAGGTGAAGACAACTTCGTTTAGGGCGTCTGGAAGCCGAGCGTCGCCAATGTAAGTCGCCAGTTTCATGTAACGCTCAAGTTTAAATTCTCCTGCCAAAAACCTGTCCACTGCTTTAAACGCGTCTTCGGGTTTCACTTCGGCTAGGAAGCCGCGCACGCCCATGTTGATGGCTAGGATTGGCGGTTCAGGCTTTGACAGCTGAAGGCAAGTTCGCAGAATGGTGCCGTCTCCTCCAATTGTAATGACCAAGTCCGCTCGCATTTTTTCTACTGGTGTAGACAGGTCTAATCTTTTGATATGTTTAGTCAGCCTCGGGTCGAGCATAACTGATAGCCCTTTTGCTTCTAAATAAGGCACAATCTTGCCAACTAATTGTAATGCCTTCTTTCGGTCGACGCGGCTGACGATGCCCACCTTTCTAGCCACGCTTGTTCACCAGCGCCCTTTACACTTAGCGATAGAATAATTAACTATAACTTGTTTTCGTTTGTAAGCTTTGAACCGAACTCGACATATTGCATTGTCTGAAATGCACGTTAATTCACCCGAGCACTAACCTCACACTTGGAGAAAGGAGCATTGAAGAAGCCATAGTTTTAGCTACAATACTGCTTCATTGCTTGGAAAAGATGATCTCTTATCGTTTACAAGTCAACAAGGAAAGAAGAGAAATCATAGACTAGCGGAAAGTTTATCGCCTCAAGGTTAGATGTCAAGCTTGCTTGAGGTGGGGCATCATATGCCTTCAGGGGCTTTCATCATTCAAAATACCGCAGTTCCTGATTTCAGTTCTTGGTTGGGCTTTACGATAGAAAACATGGGTTGGCAAATCAGAGAAAAAACTAGTAAGGGAGATGAGCTGGTGATAAAAGGAGTTACACGGAGCAAGCTTGAAGCGTGGATGTGGCATCATTTTGTGCCCTTTGGCAAATGGATGAAAAGGGGACAAAGAGTGGGGATAGAAATTCATCTAAAGCCATGCGCCTATGGAGTGCTGCTTGGGATAGCGGTCGTCCCTTATATGGAGTTATTTAACGCCAAGGAAATTTTCCTACTTACACAAGGGCTTGTCGAACATTGCGTGGACAACAAGTACAGCGAAGAAACATGGGAAAAGCTAATGAGCGCTATAAAGCAGCGTTACAAGCTTGCTTCCGCTGAAAACGCGAGATTCATTCCGAGTGCCTATTTGAAATGCTCAAAATGTGGATGGCTTAACCCTTTAACTGCCAATTACTGCAAAAACTGCGGAGCCAAATTGAACGACAGAAATTAGCGCTAGACGGAGAATTTATAATTGGTGCCCAAAACCCTTTAAACTACAAAATCACTTGTGGTAGAAGTTGTCAAATTGAACCTGAGGCGTCTGAATGAGCAAGCCTGTTGAATTGGGTTCTATAAAAGTTGGCAGTTACGTTATGGTTGAAGGTGAACCGTGCCGCATAGTTGACTACGCCAAGTCTAAACCTGGCAAACACGGTTCAGCCAAGGCACGGGTTGTAGCCATAGGTGTTTTCGACGGGGTTAAGAGAACTTTTGTGAAGCCTGTGGACGCACAGGTTGATGTGCCAATAATTGAGAAGCGAAGCGGTCAGGTCTTAGCCAAGTTGCCGTCTGCGGTGCAGTTGATGGACCTGGAGACCTATGAGGTTCTTGAGTCGCCCTTTCCTGAAGACGAAGACTTGAAGGCTAGGCTTTCATCTGGCGTTGAGGTTGAATACTGGCGCATTCTGGGCAGAACCAAAATCATGCGGACTAAGGGTTAAGAAGGGCATAATATTTTAGATTAGTCTTCTGTTTGTGTAGTCCTCTCTGTCGGAGGGAAGGCTTGTTAACAAATTGAGACGTGTCGAACAGATGAAGCTTCGCAAGGGAATGAGCGTCAGCCAACTCGTTAAGCAGATGAATGCCACGGGAGTGTTGGGCGCGGGCAAGATTGGAGAAGCAGCCGAGTTAGCTTCAGAAATGTTCAATGACCCAGACTACACAGTTTTCTTGACGTTGGCTGGTCCCATTGTTCCCGCTGGTTTCAGACGAGTCATCGTCGACTTGATTGAAAATGAATGCGTGAACGTTTTGGTCACCACGGGCGCCAACATGGTCCACGACATGGTTGAGGCTTTGGGTTACAGACACATGGTTGGCACCTTTGCGGCTGAAGACAGAAGCCTCAGAAAGGAAAACATTGGCCGCATAGGCGACATCTACATCGAACAAGAGGCTTTTCAAGGCTTAGAAAAGTGGCTCTTCAAGACGGTGGAAGCCATTCCTGAAGAGAAAAGAAGGCGAATATCAGCTGCTGAATTCTTAAGTGAAATTGGAAAACGAATCAAGGACAAAGAATCCATTCTAGCCATAGCCACACACAAAAATGTGCCAATAATCTGCCCAGCGTTCATTGACTCCATAGCTGGCTTTCAACTCTGGGTATTCGGACAAGACAAAACCTTGCGAATAGACCCGCTTCTAGACACCCAAGTGATCATGGACAAGGTTTACGAAGCCAAAAAAGTGGGTGTCATCATGTTGGGCGGAGGCGTGCCCAAACACTTTGCCTTATTCGCCAACACGTTCCGTGAGGGCGTGGACGCTGCGGTTCAAATAACCATGGACAGACCTGAGCCAGGAGGTTTAAGCGGCGCCTCGTTGGAAGAAGCCATTAGCTGGGGCAAGGTCAAACCGAAAGGAAGAGCTGTAACAGTGATCTGCGACGTCACCATAGCCTTTCCACTGATAGTTGCTGCAGCATTAGAGAATCATTAGAAAATGGGCAATCTTTAACCTTCATCGTATAAAATACTTATAGAAGATTATTTCACAAAGCATAAAAAATCCAAACAGCCCTTATCCTCGTAAGGGAGATGGTGAACGGTCGGCTTTTGAGAGAGAAAGGAGGTAAAAGTCGATTTCACCATTCACCATCTCTCTCCTCGGATTATTATTTACATAAAAGGTTTAAAATTTAAACTTTTCTGATTTAATTTTGATGCAAATAGTATAATTACCAACCTCAATCAACCATTACAAAAACACAGAAAAGAAGGAAGTTTTTGGAGAAAGTAGCAGACTACTCGAAGATGTTGGCGAGCGAAGACAAGACTTTTGTTTCTTCTTTGGCGACTTCTAGGAGAACTTTTCTCGCCTCATGCACGTTTGCTGCGTTTTTAGGGGTTTCTCTTATGAGTTTGGCGATGGTTGTCCATTTTCGCCCTATCTGATTGTAACGTTCACTCATGTCAGCGAGTTCCTTGTTGTTTAGCAGTTCACCCACTTCTTTTAGGAATCTGGAGTAGAGGTATCGGAAGAGTCCGCCGCCTGTACCGTCTTCCTCCATCATAATGTAGCTCATTTCATAAAGCTGCCTAAGCGGCTCATTTTCTGGTGGAAAAAGCTTTGGCCACTTCACAATTTCTCCAGCGAAGTGGTTTATGCCCTTGACTCCGAGGTTCTTTATGGGCGGATAAAGCATCGTCTGCGCCGTTTTGGTTATCGCATTTCTTATCGCCACTTCGACTGAGGTTAGTTTGTTTGGAAACTCAAAGGTGACCCACTTGTTCTCTGGTGGAAAAGGCTTGAAGGTTGATGAACGTGCCTCTTCCAGTTCCTTCAATGTGGCGACCTGCAAGCCTTTGAACATAGTGTCGGCGATGTAGGCAACGCCCTTTTCTTCGTCTAAGCCAGCAACCACAACACAGTGATCGCCGAAGTGGGCTTGCTCTGGCAACCCGAGATACTTCAGCTGCGGCATGTCAACAGTAATTATGACCAGGATGTCCTTGCTTATCAGGTCTTTCAAGGCTTCATAGGCTCTTGTCTTACTCGAAGTCTTGTTAACTTTCACTGAAACTCCCAAATTAGAGCAGAGGTTCTTGTAAAGGTCGCGTGCTCGCCCACCCACAAACGGATAGGAGGGCAGCAGAACTTTGCCGCCACGTTTGCTGTGCCAGTAGACGAAGCCCAAGCCACTGCCTAAACCAAATATCATGGGCTCAGAAAACTTGAAACCATAAAACTCAAAGATGTTACGCAAGGCAGAAGACTCGCAATGCACACCAGCACGATGAACAAATCCTGATACCTGCTTTTTGAACGTATTCCTATTCGACCTTATTTTATAGCCTTTCAACTCTTTAGTTTCTCAAGGGCTAACAGAAAAGAGTTATGGTTATGCTTTTTGACCTAACCAGATACATATTTAAGACCGTGACCAGTTAGGGTTGAAAGACAAGCCATGGCTCTGGAACACTTCGGCTC
>Ga0315310_10002774_pt1 | contig 10920 bp, 10 predicted proteins | sample TDP5_MG_FD_203630 | JGI IMG/M metagenome (GOLD analysis project Ga0315310, IMG submission 203630) | Freshwater sediment microbial communities from Lake Towuti, South Sulawesi, Indonesia - TDP5 | ecosystem: Environmental > Aquatic > Freshwater > Lake > Sediment | place: Indonesia: South Sulawesi...
AGAGACGAAACTGCTCCGCTAAATCCGCAGGAAGACAATGAAGCAGGTCAGCCTGACATGAGCATGGCAGAGAGGCCTCGAGTGAAGGTCTCCACTGAAGCGGGAAACGCGAAGGTAACAGTCGAGCTAGCATCAGTAAGGAAAGAGGACTTAAGCCTCCACTGTGCCGAAGACTCTCTCACTCTATCCGTCAGAACTCTGAAAGGCTCGTGGACCAAGGAAGTCCGGCTGCCTTTCCGTGTTGATCCCGATACCGCCAAGGCCGTCTTCAAGAATGGCAAGCTCGAGCTGATCGTAAGAAGACACGGACGGTTCAATCCTCCTCGGCCGAGACTTGATTGGGTGTGAGACTAATGACGGACACGCCAAAGCAATTGGATCAATGCAGGAACTTCGGCGATGTCTTCGAAGTTGTAAAGAAGACTGTGGAACACTCGTTGGGTCAGAGGCGTTCAGGTTTGATGCTCTACTTGGCCGAACTGCCCGAGCACGTAGGAGCTTACCATGCGGTGGGCACGAACGGAATCGTGATGAACAAGTCGGCGCTCGACGCTGTTACACGGTCTGCCCGAACCATTCGCGAAATCAACTCGTACGTCTACTCAATCCTCCTTCACGAGTACCTCCACTCGTTGGGCTACGTGGACGAAGCCCAAGCTAGGAGACTTGTTTTCAAGATCTCGCGAGAGAATCTGGGCGAGGATCATCCTGCCACCGAGATCGCCCACAGGGGCCCGGCAGCAATGTTCCCCGGAATTGGAGAACCCACTCTGAAAGAACATTCAGAGGACGTGGAAATAGTAACCGATTTTGACAGATCCACCGACAGCTACATCAAGTAGCCAGCCAACAGGTCGTTCCTGATTATTTCAGGATCTCTGAGTAAGATGCCAAGGTTCGTCGTGCACAAGCACGCCGCTCGAACCCTCCACTACGACCTGCGTCTGGAACTGGACGGTACGCTCAAGAGCTGGGCGGTCCCCAAAGGGCCGCCTGCAACGTCGGGAGTGAAACGTCTGGCAGTCGCTGTGGAAGACCATTCGCTCGACTACATTGACTTCGAAGGAACAATACCCGAAGGACAGTACGGCGCAGGGAAAGTCGAGATCTGGGACAAAGGAACCTTCGACCTCACAAAACGAACAGATTCAACGATCGCCCTGATTTTTCATGGCAAGATGCTCGAAGGAGACTACCGACTCATAAGAACCAGAGAAAAGAACTGGATCATCTTCAAGACCAAGAAGTGAACATCTCGGTCTGAAGTATTCGCTAGCTTTCGAGCTCGCAGTTTGAGAGAAAGATAGAATTAGGGACCGCGGCTCTGTTACGGCGCTTGGGGCCGTAGTCTAGCATGGTATGATACCCGGCTCGGGACCAAGAGCGCGAGAGCCCGGGAGGCCGTGGGTTCAAAATGGCCGCAAAAGCCATGACAATCCCACCGGCCCCACCACGCCTCTTGATAGTAGTCGATCAAATGTCCGGGCGCGTCATCTGAGCACCACGGCTGTAAACGAACTAGTCGTACGCTGCCTCACATCACGCAATCTTAAAGACTAGAATTTTCATCTTTGGAAACTATTGCACACAGGATTCTACAGTCGCCAACTCTCAGTCCTTAGGCGTTAGGTGCTCCCCTGAGTTTCCTGCAACCTGTCGGATAAGGGGTTTTCAAGAAGGTCGGATATCTTCTCTTCCAAGCGAAATGCTTGATCAGGAGCGAATCCATGGGGATTCGAACACGAACTTTGCGCCCAAAATCAGCGGCAAGAGTACCCCGGATCCCACGGGGCCCGCCAAAACGAATACTGAGGCACAGCGGTAACGTGCTCTACCGCTGAGCTACCCACCTCACTGGTCTGATGATGTAGCACTCAGCGTCGTCAAGCTTTGCGCCTTGCGCTCTGTGGCGATGGGTTCTCGGTATGGGAATGTGCATGATCTCAATGCGGCGCGCATATGCGACTATTCGCTCCCCGACCAGCCCGTCACCCTCTCCGTAGAGTACCGTCAAGCACGTATCTCCTCCACCTTGCGTGCAGCCTCCTCGACCTTGCCCTCTTCCAGCAGTTGGCGCACCACGGCGAGCACGATCCGGTAGTCTATCCCCAAGTGCTCGGCCATCTCATCAGGCCACACGGAGCCCGAATGCGTCTTCAGGTATCGCTCCACTGCCCTCCTAGCTTCCGAGATCGGGACCTCGCGCAGATTCACCAGTCTTCTAACTCCAGCTTTGCTCGTGTACTCGCCCACCGCAAGCCTGACAAGATCTGCGATACTCCTCGCTGCGCCAGCCCGAACGAGACGCTCCACACGTCGATATTCCTCGTCCGTCACAACTGCTGAGAGCCTTCGCAAAGTGTAACATTGGTACAGTGCGCCATTCTTACACTTATTTCTTCCGAGTTCGAGCTGACTCAGCGAGGTTTCGGCGTTCCAAAAGAACCCCCTCAACGAGATACGACGTGTCGGTCGAGCGCTTGTCCGTTACCACCGGGCCGGAGTGTTCTAGGTTGAATACTTGCCGAGCGCTGTCATGAGTGACATGTCACTAACCGGCCCTATGACCAACGCTGTCAAAGCTGGCGACACTCGCGCTTGTTCTTCGCTTCAAGCGCTAACATGACCCCGAAATTGCTGAAGCGGAAGTCACCTGCGAGGGACAGGTCAGTATGCGGAAGCGAAAGTCTCAGCGAAATAGCTAGAATCGTCTAATCCGGTTATTCCAAGAAGAATATTTCGCGCAACAATACATTAATGCGTCGAACGTTTTCTGCCTCGCCGATAGGAGGCACCAGAACTCAATCAAGACAACAGAAAGCGGGGCTTCGAGACAAAAGCTATTCATGGTGGGCAAGAACCAGATCCGACCACAGGGTCCAGGGCTGTACCGATCTACCAAACCACTTCATACGCCTTCAAGAACACGGACCATGCGGCTAGCCTCTTCGCGCTCCGGGAGCCCGGGAACATCTATACCCGGATAATGAACCCGACCAACGACGTATTCGAGAAACGAATGGCTCTGCTCGAAGGAGGAGTTGGCGCGCTCGCGACGGCGTCTGGACAGGCCGCCGAGACGCTTGCCATCTTGAACATAGCTCGTCCTGGGGATGAGATTGTATCAGCGAACAGCCTGTACGGCGGCACGTACACTCTCTTCTCTTCAACTTTCGCAAAGCTGGGTATCAAAGTCAAATTCGTAGACCCGTCGGACGTGAGCAATTTCGAAGACACGATTACTCCTCGGACGCGCGCCGTCTACGCGGAGTCTCTTGGAAACCCAAAGCTGGATACGTTGGATTTCACGGCGGTCTCCAAGATTGCTCACCAAGCGGGAGTGCCGCTAATAGTAGACAATACAGCGCCCACCCCCTACCTACTCACTCCTTTCGACTACGGCGTGGACATCGTGGTCCATTCGGCTACGAAGTTCATTGGCGGGCACGGCACATCCATAGGCGGCGTCATCGTCGACTCGGGCAAGTTCGATTGGATGAACGGCAAGTACCCGGATCTTACAGAGCCGGACCCCACGTACCACGGCATCAAGTACGCCGAGGCGTTCGGTGAAGCCGCTTACGTAACGAAGGCGCGCGTTCACCTGCTCAGAGATCTCGGTCCTGCCATGAGCCCGTTTAATGCATTCCTGTTTCTACAAGGCCTAGAGACTCTGCCCCTGAGGATGGAGCGGCACAGCAAGAATGCGCTTCAGGTATCGCAACACTTGCTGGAACATCCAAAGGTAGCGTGGGTGAACTACCCGGGTTTGCCGAGCCACCCGTCTTTTCACACCGCAAAGAAGTACTTCAAGCGCGGCCTCTTCGGCGCTCTATTAGGATTCGGGATAAGGGGCGGAAGGGCTGCGGGGAAACGGTTCATCGACAACTTGGAGTTGGTGTCCCACCTAGCTAACATTGGAGATGCGAGGACTCTAGCGATTCATCCAGCCAGCACGACACACTCCCAACTGTCACCGGAAGAGCAAGTCCAGACCGGTGTAACTGAAGACTATGTCCGCCTATCGGTTGGATTGGAGTCCGTCGAGGACGTGATCGAGGATCTGAATCAGGCGCTATCGAAAACGTAGGAGACGATCGCGGCATTGTCAAGTGTCGGGCTAGTCAAGACGAAGTACTATACATTTGCCCACTATCCGAACGAGTTGGTTCTGGATAGCGGACAGAGACTGGGCGCCATAACGCTCGCATACGAGACCTATGGCGCGCTCAACGAACAGAAGAGCAACGCTATCCTCATCTTTCACGCCCTATCCGGCGACGCTCACGCAGCCGGCAAGCACCATCCCAAGGATGAGAAGCCCGGTTGGTGGGACTCCATGATAGGTCCGGGTAAGGCCTTCGACACAGACAGATACTTCGTCATTTGTGCGAATACCATAGGTGGGTGCAAGGGCTCCACGGGTCCAAGCTCGATCAATCCTAGAACCGGGCGGCCCTATGGCCTCGACTTCCCAGTCTTCACGATTCGCGACATCGTTCGATCACAACGCGCGCTGATCGATCACCTTGGCATAGACCGACTCTTGGCTGTCGCAGGAGGATCGATGGCGGGAATGGAGACGTTGGAGTGGGCGATAACCTACCCAGACAGAGTGAAGCTCTCGATCCCGATAGCGACCGCGAGCGCCCAGTCGGCACAGAACATCGCGTTCAATGATATGGGACGCAGAGCAATAATGGCGGACCCTAGATGGAGGAAGGGTGACTATTACGGTAAAGAGCCGCCCTTCGACGGTCTAGCAGTGGCCAGGATGATAGGCCACGTCACATACCTGAGCGACGCGACACTGACGTCCAAGTTTGGAAGGAAGCTTGAGAACGGAGACGGCTACGGCTTCAGTCTCAACCCGGAGTTCCGAGTTGAGAGCTACTTGAAGAACAAGGGTGAAGCTTTCACGAGGAGATTCGATGCCAACTCATATCTGTATATAACTAGAGCCATCGATTACTTCGATCTGTCGAAGGAGTACGGGACTCTCGCCAACGCCATCGGAAGAGCACGGTCGAGATTCCTGCTCTTATCCTTCACATCGGATTGGCTATACCCGCCATGCAAGTCGGAGGAGATACTGTCCGCGTTGCGCCGTTGCGGAAAGCAGGGAGTACATAAGACGATCGATTCGACTTACGGCCATGACGCCTTCCTGGTAGAAGATGCGAAGATCACTCCGACTATTTCACGTGCTCTCGAAGAAGCGTACTGTTCCGTGTCGTCCAAGGGTTAGTTGAGTAGACCGGCCTTTTCTTCGTCAAGCATAGTCATGGAATCGGGCGCGCACAGGCTCGACCACCCTCCCGAATTTTCAAAACATTTTCAGCGCCAGAATTGATGTGAGTCCCACCGGGCCCGCCCGAGCCTCTTCCTCAACCTTAGCCGATAGGATCCTCCACTGACCGTGGGCACAAATCAGATCGGAATGGTTTCTGCCAATCCCTCGAAGTGCTCGTCTCCAGTCAGAACCCTAGAGTCATACACACGCGCCGTAGCCAGAACGATCGCGTCGAACAGACTTGGAGCTCTATGTCTTTGCTTCGCGGCTCTTTCTGCAAGTTCGAGAAAAGATTCACCTGCTTTCATGGCCACCTCGACCCGGACCGGAGTTACGAGCGAGGCTGATGTGATCGTTTCTAGTCTGGACCTGACCCTGCTGCCGTCAGCTTTTTCCCTTTGATATTTCCTCGAGATTTCTGCCAGGACAATGTCAGGCGTCCTCACCTCGTCTGCGTCTGCTATCATTCGCCTGACCTTCTGCCCTTTTTGGCCGCCCAAGAAGAGTTCTACCCAAGCGTAGGAATCCACGACGAGTTTCAGCGGTCCTCGCCTCTGTCTTCCTCGGTGAACGCCCTAATCTTCCCTCTGTCAGCCCCGAGCGTACCCTGCAATATCTGCAATCTGTGCCTCTTGATGAGTGATGTTATCGCATCATCCAAACTGCGAACGTTAAGCTGTTCGCGCAGCTTCTCAAGCTCGGCTAGCGTTGTCTTCGAAACCTTCACCGTAGTGCTCGAGCCCATGTCGGAGCCCAGGCATTCGTATACCGGTAGTCGGTATAAAGTATACCATATACTCCCTGCCGAGCAGCAATCGAGATTCTGCTTCGGAACAAGTTTGTCGGCTTCAAAAGTGCGATGGAACGGGTTACCATTGCCGTGTCTTCAAGTACTCGTCAATAGCCTTGGCCGCCTTCTTGCCTTGGCCCATCGCCAAGATGACCGTGGCTCCGCCGGTTGCCACGTCGCCGCCGGCGAACACGCCCTTCTTGGAGGTCTTCATCGTCTCGTTATCAACGATCACGACGCCGTCCTTGCCCGTTTTCAGGGCAGGTGTGGTCTTTGCAATCAGCGGGTTGGGGCTTTGGCCGATCGCGAGCACGACCACATCGACCGGGATGCGGAAGTTGGAATCCTTGATCGGCACCGGCCGGCGTCGGCCCGATGCATCAGGCTCGCCAAGCTCGTTGCGAATACACTCGATCTCCCTCACCCAACCGTTGCTGTCGCCGTGGAACGCTACGGGCGACGTGAGCAGTTCAAAGCGGATGCCCTCCTGCTCGGCGTGATGAATCTCCTCCTTCCGAGCTGGCATCTCTTCACGCGACCGGCGGTAGACTATGATCGATTCTTCGGCGCCGAGACGCAGCGCGGTGCGCGCCGAGTCCACAGCAACGTTGCCTCCACCGATTGTGGCAACGCGCTTTCCACGAACGATCGGCGTGTCGTACTCGGGAAAGCGGTACGCTTTCATCAGGTTGGCTCGAGTTAAGTACTCGTTTGCCGAGTACACGCCGTTCAGGTTCTCCCCTGGAACATTCAAGAACCACGGTAGCCCGGCCCCTGTTCCCAAGAAGACCGCGTCGTACCCTTCAAGCAGCTCGTCCACAGTCTCAGCGGCGCCGACGACGAAATCCTTGACCAGCTTCACCCCTAGTCGGCAAACGTACTCCACCTCGCGGCGGACGATCGCCTTCGGGAGGCGAAACTCTGGGATGCCGTAGACGAGCACACCGCCCGCCTCATGCAGAGCCTCAAAGATGGTTACATGGTGGCCCATTTTAACGAGGTCAGCCGCGACCGTGATGCCAGCTGGGCCAGAGCCGACGACCGCTATCTTCTTTCCTGTCGGCGGAGGAAGCTCAGGGAGGGGCGGCGAGCCTTGGCTTGCCTCCCAGTCAGCGACGAATCGCTCGAGCCGGCCGATCGCTACTGACTCATACCGCTTTGAGAGAGCGCATTTGGCCTCGCACTGCTCTTCCTGCGGGCATACGCGTCCGCTGACGGCGGGGAGCGCGTTCGTCTCTTTGATCAGATTGATCGCTCCGCGAAAGTCTCCTGCGGCCGCGAGTTTCAGGAAGGCAGGGATGTTGATGTTCACCGGGCAGCCGTCAACGCAGAGAGGACGACCGCACTCTATGCAGCGCTTTGCCTCTGCCATGGCTTGTTCGGGCGTGTAGCCGTAGGGAACTTCATCGTAGTTCTTGATACGCTCAGCCGCGGGTTGCTCTGGCATCGGCGTCTTTTTCGGGATGATCTGCTTCTTCGACATTCCGGTTTATCTCTCCCCTGAGTCGGTTTCGGGGCCAAGGTAGGCCTTCCGCCGCGCCAGCAGCAGGCCCCAGTCCACCTGGTGGCCGTCGAAGTCCGGCCCGTCCACACACGCGAATTTGGTTTCACCTGCCACCGATACTCGGCATGCCCCGCACATCCCGGTTCCGTCGATCATGATGGGGTTCAGGCTGACGATCGTCTTGACTGCAAACGGCCGTGTCGCCTCGGCCATTAGGTACATCATGAAGGTGCACCCTATGGCGATCACGCGGTCAATCCGCTCGCCTGAGCCCAGCAGGTCCTTGAGTGCATTGGGCCCGTCCACGCTATTCCCCATGGACCTGTCTCTCGTAGAGACTAGGACCCGGTCACTCACGGCTTCTAGCCTGTCGAGCCAGTAGAGCAGGAACTTGCTGCGCCCCTCAATGAGAGAAATCACCCGATTGCCCTTTTCCTTCAATGCTCTTGCAACGGGGTAGATGCTCCCGATTCCGTAGCATCCGCCAGCAACGACGACCGTGCCCCAGCGATCCAGTTCTAGCGGCTTGCCTAACGGTCCTACGAAGGTGGGCAGCACGTCGCCGGCCTTCAGTTTGCCTAGCTTGTAAGTGGACGTGCCCACTTGCATGAAGACGCAGCTGACCGCGCCCTTCCCTCTGTTCCAGTCGGCTACTGTGAGGGGAATGCGCTCTCCGTACTCGTCTGCGCGAACAATGACAAACTGGCCGGGCTGGATCCTAGATGCCACAACAGGCGCTCGGATGGTGAGCAACTGCAAGTTGGGCGCTAACGGTTCACGCCCGACTACCGTGACCGGCCCTGGTTCAGCAGGATCGTTGGAGTGCCGTTCTTGCTTCGAAGGTTCCATCATCTCATCGGTCATTCTTCACACCTGTTGCCGCCGCGAGTGTTTCGCGATCCGTATAGCGCATGCCTTGGTCCCAGGCGTACGCATGGGGAACAGTGGTGAACCAGTCACGCGGTTGATGCTTGTGAAAGCGGCGCCTTCGGGCATTGCGCTGCTCGCCTGCACGATGCACTCGGCGCTTCCGTGCGGGGATCCAACTTTCACTACCGCCCCATCGGTGATACCCAGCCGGGTCAGATCCAATGGGCTCAGTTGCAGGACTTCCTCGTTCTTGACTAGGTTCATTCCCTTGACCTGCTCGGTCAGGCAGGCGCCGTGATAGTAAAACAGGTTGCGTTCGGTGATCAAAGTGAGCGGGAACTCGTCGCTGACGAGCTGGGGCATCCTCTCTAAGCTGAATGGGACAAACTTCGCCTTCGCGGCCGGCTTGAAACGGCGCAGCACACCGCTAACACCCAGCGTCTCATATTTTGCCTCTTGATAGGCCGGCACCAAGGACGCGATCTCGGCCATCACGTCTGTCGCTGACTGGTAATTCCAGGGACTGGCTCCCATGAGCTTTGCAATATCGCAGATGATCATCCATCCAGGGCGTGAAAGCCCCACCGGCGGGATCGCTTGGCGCAGACGCTGGACACGGCCCTCCAAATTGGTCAGGGTGCCATCCATCTCAGCGAAGGTGGTTGCCGGGAGCACCACGTGAGCGTACTGTAGGTTCTCCGTGGCTACGATGTCGTGCACCACGAGGAACGCCAAGTTGGCAAGTTCTTGCAGAGGCGGGACTTCACCAGCCAGATAGAGGGCTCTGATCTTTCCCTGGCGAACTCCGGCCAGGATGCCCTCACAAGTTCGACCCCGGGTAGCGCTGAGCGAAGCGTTCAACTTCTTACCGAAGGCCTTCCGCGCTCTGGAGTTTGATACAGGGCGGTAGCCCGGCAGCAGAACTGGGTGGACGCCCATGTCATGTGCGCCCACAAAGTTCGCTTCACCAGGGACCCCGACGACTTCCACATCGCCTACGACGAAAGCCAAGCTGCGAATGGCTTTAATGACGTTCGGCGCGGTGGAGTAGTGGGTGACGCCGGAACCGTAGATTACAATGGCAGGCGTGTGCGTCGTCAACATCTGCGCCGCGGTCGCAACGGCGTCCCGCTTGACGCCGGTTGTCGCCTCAACCTTGGCGAGGTCCAGGTTGGCCAATTCTCGAGAATGCACAGCGCGCCGCTGCTTGGCCAAGACTTTGATCATCCCGGCCAGCAGGATATGATCCGTGCCAACCTTCGGCTGTAACCACATGTCCGAACGCTTGGCCATGTCGGTCTCGCGGGTATCCACCGTGATCAGATGCGCGCCTTTGCTCAGAGCGTGACGAATCTCCACTCCTATGATAGGATGCGAGTCGAAGAGGTTGGTGCCGATCGCTAGGATGCACCTGGCATCGCGGATATCCCGGATGGCCGGGCCGTTGACTGTCCTGAGGATGTCTACAAGTTCACCCGTGTCATCGAATTCGGGAAAGCCCGCCGCCAGCGCTACGTTGTTGCTGTGCATCACGACTCGCGCGAACTTCTGCAGAACGTAGCTTTCCTCGTTCGTCGATGCTGCCGACCCTACAACGGCGAACTGGTCGCCCCGGAATTGCATGAGGTTCTCCGCGACCGCATTCAATGCCTCATCCCAGGAAACCTCGACCAGCCGACCGTTGCGTCGCACCATGGGTGTCTTCAGACGGGCCAGACTGTGCACCACATCCACTACGCCAAAGCGGCCGCGGACACACAGTTGCCCGTCGTTGGTCGGGCCGTCATCGCGGCCTACCGTGCGTATGACACGGCCGTTCTTCACCTGCATATTCACAGCGCAGCCGACGGAGCAATACGCACAGACGCTGGGGACTATGGAAGTGGGCACGCCTTCCCACTTGCCGCGCTTGTCCGATAGAGCTCCGGTCGGACACACGTCCACGCAGGCTCCGCAGAATTGGCAGTCTGCTTCGAGATGTGACCGGCCAAACGCTGTACCAACGATCGCCTCACTGCCGCGGTACTTGAAGGCTAAGACGCCAGCGTGCCGCATGTCTTGGCAGACACGCACGCATCGCCCACAAAGTATGCACAGGTTGTAGTCGCGGTCGAAGAACGGGTCATCGTGCTCGACGGGCAGTCCCCGATAAGCGATGGGATAAGGGATGTCTCGCAGTTCCAGATAGTCTACCAGTTTGGGAATCTCACACTGGCCGTTATTGGGACAGTACTGACAGCCCGTGGTCACGGCTGCCTTGCGGACCGTGCTCTGGAAATCATCGCAATCCGCCCGGCGTTCGCACACCAGACAGGTGTATGGGTGCTCCGACAGGATTAGGGAGAGGATCTCCCGACGCATGTTCTGCAGGGCCTCCGTCTCGGTGCGCACAACCATGCCGTCGGAGACGGGAACTGTGCAGGCGGTGGAGAAGCCCCGCATGTCATCGATCTCTACGATACA
>Ga0315310_10002775_pt1 | contig 10920 bp, 10 predicted proteins | sample TDP5_MG_FD_203630 | JGI IMG/M metagenome (GOLD analysis project Ga0315310, IMG submission 203630) | Freshwater sediment microbial communities from Lake Towuti, South Sulawesi, Indonesia - TDP5 | ecosystem: Environmental > Aquatic > Freshwater > Lake > Sediment | place: Indonesia: South Sulawesi...
CTAGAAGAGACTGTGGCATCTCCAAGCCGAATTGATGGAGAGCTGCGGTTATTGCATAGGCTAACCTGTGGCGAGGATAGTGAGATCGAAGTTCCCTCTCTTCCTCCCGGATAATCTGGTCAAATTCTTGACCTGTAATCACCTCGTGGAGAGTCACAAGAAGGTCGCCGCGAAAACGCCGAATAAACTCTTCCTGAAGCGCATCAGCGTCTGTTTGCACGACGCGCTGGCTCACCTCCGCTCTTTTCAAGCCGGTAATAAGCTCTGAGACTTCGGGCTGACTAAGGGATGTCAGAGTCACCTTTAGCTGCCTTTCTGATGGGAAACGTCCTTGGTCTCCTACTCCTTCTCTTAGGCCCATTGCAGCGCGCCATCGCGCTGCTCGGTCGGCAGCAATTACAACTACTGTCTGCCCTCCTTCCTGAAGTTGACTGCATAGATAATGGAGTGCCTCTAGGGCTGATGCAGCGTTGTCCACGCAGATGATGACAAGTCGCCCGCTACATCGCCGAAGTACTGCCTCCACTTCTGTGCGCAAATCTATAGAAGTGAGACTCCTTGGGAGCTGTGGGGTGAAAAGAACTGTATGACCCGTTCTTGCTAGCTCCAGCGCTGCCCGACGAAGAACCGTGCTTTTCCCTGCGCCTGCTTCCGATAGAAGGAGGGCCAATGATACCCCATGGGTTGCCTCATTTATGAATTGGGTTAAGGACTGAAAGGCGTCTCTGCGGGGCACATCTAATTCTGAGGCGATATCATCCCAATCAGGAATTTTCCCTCGGTAGAAAGTACGAGCTCGGCGACGGAAAGTCTCTTGGTCATGATGGCGTCTGGCGGCGATGGCCTGTGCATCAACCACTTGGAAAAGCTTTGTGAGGAGTTGTAGGTGTCTCGGAAGGGACAGTTGCTCTGTGAACCACCTTTGCCAGCGGTCAACAACAGCCTGCCGGTCGATATCAGGCGGTGGTTTCCCATAAATCGTTTGGTACGCCTCTCCATAGAGCGCGAAAAGTGATTCTACTCCCTCATCGGGAGTGAGCAGAACAATAGGAAAGGGGAATTTCTGCTGCAGTAGGGGGAAGCCTAAGTCGGCATCATTAGCAATGGGCCGTTGGGGAGAAATAAGCACCCAGAGATCAATCTGTTCCCCTCCGATTTCTGCTTGGAACGGCTTGTCTAAGATATCCTTAAATCGAGGAGTTGACTCATAATTCTTACATTCGAAGAGGATACGGAGGGGATGAAGTTCTGCCTTACCCTGTCTAACCTCAACCTTCAGATCGCAGCCGAACTGGGTCCCAGCGCACTGGATGCGATTGCGATCGGGAATGAATCCAGCCTCCGGCAGGAATTTCTCTAATACCTCCCGAAAAGCCTTTTCTAGCTCTGAACCAGTGCTTTGGCTTTTGCAGCTCATCTTTCAGATTAACCAAATTAGTGTCTGCTTTTAGCAAATCGAACTCGGCTGCTCCCCACCAAGCGAGGATCATGATCCAAATTTAAGACCTTACTCAACTCCTAGTAAGCGTGTGTTTATCTATTGACTAGATTCCTCTATCTGTCAGAGGCGTTGGCGGGTTTCAGATCAAACTTACAAAAGCGAACTTTCGGTTCGCTTAATAGGATATATCTCTGTTCACTGCACTGTCAAATGGTCTCTTGCGGAGAGCGAGTCCTCACCCACTTTAAGTTAGCTCCAGACGCTGGAAGATCTGTTCTACATGCTTTAGATAATACTGGTAATCGAAAAGAGACTCTAGCTCAGCTACTGGTAAATAAGCGGTGACCTCGGCATCAGCCTTGAGAAGGGGGAAGAAATCAATTCTTTCCTTCCAGGCTTTCATGGCATTGCGCTGTACCAGTTCATAAGCTTTCTGACGACTCAATCCTTTGTCTATTAAAGCGAGGAGTACTCGTTGGGAGAAGACAAGCCCCTTGGTAAGCTCTAGGTTCTCCTTCATCCGCTGAGGGTAAACCTGGAGCCCCTTCATAATATAGGTAAACAGACTCAGGATGTAGTCCAGCACCAAGCAGGAGTCAGGCAGGATAATGCGTTCGGTGGAGGAGTGGCTGATATCCCGCTCATGCCACAGGGCGATGTTCTCCATCGAGGTCAAGGCATGCCCACGCACCAGTCGAGCCAGTCCGCAGATACGCTCGCAAAGCTCGGGGTTGCGCTTATGGGGCATAGCTGAGCTACCAGTTTGCCCTGGCTCGAAAGGTTCCTCCGCTTCCAGGATTTCGGTCCTCTGCAGCCCCCTTATTTCGGTGGCGAACTTCTCCAGTGAGCTAGCGATAATGGCTAAGGTGGTGACAAACTGGGCGTGGCGGTCCCGCTGCAATATCTGGCTGGACACTGGCGAAGGGGTAAGCCCCAGTTTGGCGCAAGCCTTCTCCTCAACCTCCGGGGGCACAGTGGCGTAGGTACCTACTGCCCCCGAGATTTTGCCTACCTCAATAGCCTTTTTAGCTTCAGCCAGTCGTTCGGCGTTCCTTTTCATCTCTTCAGCCCAAAGGGCAAGCTTGAGTCCAAAGGTAATAGGCTCAGCGTGGACACCATGAGTGCGCCCCATCATGATGCTATACTTGTGTTCGATAGCCTTCTCCCTCAGTATGGCAATGAGTTCAGCAATGTCTTGGGCAAGGAGGTCTGAAGCCTCCGATAACTGGAGGCTGAGGGCAGTGTCCATCACATCGGAGGAGGTAAGCCCCAGATGGATAAAGCGGCTCTCCTCGCCGAGGCTCTCCGCTACCGAGCCGAGGAAGGCAGTCATATCGTGGTGGGTCACCTTGAGGATTTCCTCTATCCGCTTCAGGTCGAAGCGAGCCTTCTTTATCTTGGGTATTGCCTCTTTAGGGATAGCCTCTAGCTCTGCCCAAGCCTCGCAGACAGCCACCTCCACCTGAAGCCATTTATCGAACTTGCTCTCGTCTGACCAAACCTTCTTCATCGCTGGTCTGGAATAGCGCTCAATCATTTGTTACCCCTCTCGATCCTTTACTTGAACAGACTTAAGCCCTTCAATATAAGCCTCACTCAGACCATTAATTTCAGCCCCTTTAATTACAATGTTCATATACTCCTCTGAAGGCGGGATAAACTCTGCCTGTTTATTTACTACTTCGTAAGTGATAGCTGTGGTCCTCTCGCTCCTTCCCGCCTCCACAGAAATATTCTTTCTACGATAAGCCCCGCTATGAACCCCTTCCTTCTCATCAAGTTTCTCCAGTCCTTTCACTGTCATCTCATAAAGCACGCCTTCTACAATATCTCCTTTAGACTCAATAATGTCTGCAACCCCGCCTTGCCATTTCGCTGAATACCTAGTGAAAGCTAATTTGTGATCTTGCAAAATCGCTCTTTGGCAATTTGCGTATGTTATTTGCCATTGCTTTAACTGGCCTGGATTCATGTTAGAGCCATAAGCAAAATAAAGCTCCATAATTCGCGTCCTCGACTAATGGAGTTAGCGCTCTGCGTACCTCCGCCGATATTGCTTAAGAGCTTCTCTTATCCTATCATACTTCAGCCCCAGGATTTCGGCAGCCAGGAGGGCAGCGTTCTTGGCACCGCCAATAGCAACACAGGCTACTGGGACTCCGGCGGGCATCTGAGCCATGGAAAGCAGGGCATCAATCCCTCTCAGCTCACTGGTGGGCAAGGGGACACCGATAACGGGGAGGGTAGTCCAGCTAGCCAGAACCCCAGGTAAGTGGGCTGCTCTCCCTGCACCAGCAATGATGACCTCAATCCCTCGATTTCGAGCTTCTAGCCCATATTCTCTGAGCTTTTCTGGATTGCGATGGGCTGAAATGACCGAGACCTCGTATTTAATGCCCAGCTCCTTAAGGGTATCCAAGGCAAGCTGCATCAGCGGCTCATCAGATTTGCTGCCCATCACTACCCCAACCAAAGGCGTTGCTTGTTTAGAATTCGGCATTCATAACCTCACTTACTTAAGAGGTCAAACAAGAACTGTAATGCCCCCAATCTCTCCTTGATGCTAATATAGGACTCCTCACCCCGAATCAAGCGACAAAAAGCTCTCCCCAAATGATCACTCCTCTTAACCAGATTGAAGTATAACCAAGGGAACCAAATAAAGAGTCTTGATAGAGCTCGAGAAGCTTTTAGTTCAGGCATTATTTCCTTATCCACATTATCCTGATAGTCTTTTAGCTCAATGGTACCTTGCAAACGTTGACTTATAATCGGGGCAGCAATTTGAGCACTTTTGATCGCGTAGTAGATACCCTCACCGCTAAACGGGTCAACTAAGGCAGCGGCATCGCCAAGCAACAGGCTCCTCTCCTGCTGAATAGCCATCCCCTTCTTAAATACAGGCAAAAAATGACTGTTCAACTTGATAACCTCATAGCTTCCCAAGTTCTGTGATGCCAATAGTCTTTGGTAGCAGGGCTTCAACCTTTTCGCTTGGCGGAGGGGGCCTCCTACACCAATGGATAGGTGATCTTTCTTGGGAAAAACCCAGCCATACCCGCCACGCATATGCCCTAAATCTAATCCCACTAGGGAGTTCCATTTTATCAATTCTTCATTTGAAACTGATATTTCAGCCTCTATTCCGATACCAAGTTCAACACCCTTCATTAATCCTAGACTCTTAGCTACTAGGCTATTAGCACCATCTGCGCCAACTAAAATTTCAGCCGTGAAGGCATCCTGGGTGGTCAGGACTTCGACCCCTTCGGCTGCCACTTTTAGCTGGCAAACTCTTTGATTATCAGCTACGATTGCACCCGCTTCTTGAGCCCTTTGGATAAGGAGGTGATCGAATTCGTCACGCATCACCAAATAAACCAGGGGCTTGTCATACCACTTGGTAAATTCTTTGCTACCCTTATAAGTAATTCTAGCTCCATACACTATCTGATGCGTTACTAGGCTGATGTCAAGGTCAAGCAAGTTAACAGCCTTGACAGTAATAGCTCCAGCGCAGGGCTTATATCGAGGTAGCCTCTCCTTCTCTAGAATAAGCACATCCACCCCTTTCCTGGCTAACTCATAGCCCAGAGTGGCACCAGCAGGTCCTGCACCAACAATAATCACATCGTTTAAGTGTTTTGTACAATTTCTCATTATTTGTAGTCTCAATCCATTCCTTCTTTCCATATGGGACATCTCGTTTAGCCAAAGAACAACTAATTTCTACTAGTTCTAATACACTTTGAGCGTTTTTAACAATCTCTAGTCCATCTCTCATCATAAGAGATAAAGACTTCTGGCATTTTCTATCTCCCATTTAGTTTGAACTCTGGGCTGAGTGTAGCATCCTTAAGATCTCCTGCTCACTTATGCGACCTTGTCGAAGGATCTGAGGCGGCTTAATACTTAAATCCACTATGGTAGAGAGCCCAATGGGAGTGAGTGCCCCTTGATCTAGAATAAGAGCAATCTGCTGGACAGAGTCCCCTAATTGATCCAGCACTTCTTCTATTGCATATGGAGTTGCCCTTCCACTAATATTAGCACTGGTTGCCGTAAGTGGTCGCTCTACCATATGGGCTAGCCTGAGTATTATTTGATTATTGGGAATCCTGATACCAATAGTATCCCGACCACCCGTGAGCAAGGAGGGCACAATTTCTCTTCGAGGCAATACTAACGTGAGCGCACCAGGCAGAAACTCACGAGCCAGAACTCTGGCAACCGCATTGACATAGGCATACTTTTCAGCCTCATCTATCACACTTACAGCTACGTGTATTGGATTATCGAATGAACGCCTTTTTAGAGCGAATACCTTTTGGATGGCTGTTATATCAAGGGCATTAGCGGCAAGGGCATAGCCAGTATCAGTGGGACAAACCAATACCTCCCCCTTGAGTATTAGCGAAGCAGCTTCCTTAAGCGTCTGAGTACTAGGATTATCAGCCCCAAGAACTCTTATTGCAGTCGTCATGTTACACCCTTTAAAGGAGCATTAGGAATAGCGTCGAGGTCAAGCCCAGCCACATTTCCGTATTTTAACCTGGCATTACCGGCAGCAGCTACCATGGCAGCATTGTCTGTACATAAATCAGGTCGGGGGAAGAAGACCTGTTGACCCTCTTGGTGGCAGATTTCGGAGAAGGCCTCTCTTAGGCGTCTATTAGTTGCCACTCCTCCGGTAACGCTAATAGTAGATACTCCTTTTTGCCAGGCAGCCTGCAAAGTCTTGGAAACCAAAACATTTACTACTGCTTCTTGAAAACTCGCCGCAATGTCCGCAATGGGTAATGTGCTGCTGTCTTTACCTTTAAACATGTTGATTACAGCAGTCTTTAGCCCACTGAAGCTCAAATCCAACGTCCTACTACGCCACAATGGTCTGGGGAAATTAAAGGCTTTTTTGTTCCCTTGGGCAGAGAGCTTATCAATAATAGGTCCCCCAGGGAAACCAAGCCCAAGAAACTTAGCAATCTTGTCAAAGGCTTCCCCGGCGGCATCATCTAAGGTATTCCCCAATACCTCATATTGGCACAAATCCTTGACATAAACAAGCATAGTGTGTCCACCAGAAACAGTCAAACAAACATGGGGCATTGACATCTTTGGATTACTGAGGATGTTAGCGAAGATGTGTCCTTCGATGTGGTGTATGCCCACTAGTGGCACTTTTAGGGTGTAGGCAAGGGACTTAGCTGCCGCTACCCCCACAAGGAGGGAGCCAACTAAGCCATATTTTGAGGTGACGGCGATGGCTTCTATTTCTGCTGGCGTTTTATTGGCTGAATCAATAGCTTCTCTGATGATGTAACCAATAGTTTCTACATGTTTTCTGGCTGCCACTTCTGGGACAATGCCGCCAAACTTGGCATGCAAATCTATCTGTGAGGCAATCACGTTGGAAAGGATAACCCCATCAGCCACTAAAGCTGCCGCTGTTTCGTCACAGGAGGTTTCAATACCTAGGAGCAACACCTTACCCTCTATTAAGAAATTGTTAAACGTTTAGCCAATAAGGCTTGAGCCAGGGATTCTTTTAGATACAAAGGTGATATAGAAAGAGCGTCGTCGCTTTCCCCCCTTCCGAAGCGAGGCAAAGCTAGTAAAGCAATCACAGACCCCCTTTGGACATCTCCTTCGCCTCTGTAATTAGCCAAGGGACCAAGTTCCTCAACTATTATCTGGCGATATAGGTGTGCTGCGTTTCCTAAAAAGAGGGCAGGCTCTTTGATCGTCTTCAATAGCCCCTTTATATCGCCTACATAATACTCGCCTTCTTTAACAACAGTTTCTCCTCGGGGACGGAAGAAAGCTGCATAAACGTTTTCTTTACCAGCATTAATAAGGGGGCAAAGTAGGGTAGGCACATCTCTAGCCTGATATGCCAAGGCATCTAGAGATGATACGCCACAAATAGGCTTATTTGTGGCATAAGCGAGAATTTTACCTACAGTTACCCCTACCCTCACCCCGGTCCAAGACCCAGGTCCTATTCCTACCGCTAACCCATCAACGTCTGCCAAGGTAAGCCCTCCACTTGCAAGTACCAAGTCAATGCTAAGGATTATTTTCTGAAGGGAGTCTCCGGCTTCCCAGGTGAAATCCGCTAATATGTGGTCACCATCGATTAAGCCAACGGTATTAAAGCGACTTGAGGTATCAATACCTAGTATCCTCATTACCTGCTAAGCTCGCCAAGCAATTTGCAAAATCCTTCCCCAAAACTAATAAGCGTGATTTCTCTCTTTTTAGGGGAAAGAACGGAGAAGTTCACCGCTAAATAGCTATTGGAGAGAAGAGGAAGAACCTTCTCTGCCCACTCTATTACTGCTACCCCTGATTCAGCTTGTAGCAAATAATCCAACACCCCTACCTCGAGACACATGGCTATGCCTTCTACCCGATACAAATCTAAATGGAACACAGGGAGTCTCCCTTTATATTCATTCACGAAAGTGAATGTTGGGCTGTTAACATGTCTTTTGGGTATGCCAAGTCCAGCGCACAAGCCTTTAGTAAAGCATGTCTTACCACAGCCCAGTTCTCCCATTAAAGCAATAATACTCCCTGGGCTCAGTTTTTCGCCTATTCTTTTGCCCAGGTCTTGCGTTGCCGAAGGGCTACTGGTTAGAAATAAACGCTTCTTCATTATTGCTTTTGTTCTCATTCCCTCCCAGCGGCAGCAATGTCTCTTCGATAATGGCAGCCCTCGAAGTGGATCCGGGGGAGATTAGTGTAGACCTTATCTCTTGCCTCTTCTAGGGTTTTACCCCTAGCTACTACAGTAAGTACCCTCCCTCCATCGGTGACTATCCCTTCTCTTATGGTTGTTCCGGCGTGGAAGATGAGGATGCCCTCGTCTAACTTATCCAGGCCAGTTATAGGGAAGCCAGTCTTATAGCTTCCAGGGTAGCCTTGGGAAGCCATCACCACGCCTACACAGGCTTCATCGCTCCATTCAATCTTTATCCTATCAAGGCTGCCGTTGATAACTGCTAGCATTATATCTACTAGGTCTGTCTTGAGGCGGGGAACCATGACCTGATTCTCAGGGTCACCAAACCTGGCATTAAACTCCAGAACCTTGGCACCCTCGGAGGTGACCATCAGCCCAGCATAGAGCACGCCCTTGTAAGGCGTCCCCTCCTGAGCCATGGCATATACTACTGGTTCTAAAATGGTGTGTTGCACCTGCTCAACTTTGGGTTGGGCAAAGAAGCTGGGGGGGCTGTAGCTTCCCATGCCTCCGGTGTTTGGACCCTGGTCGAAATCGAACACTCGCTTATAGTCGCAGGCAGGCACCATGGGGGAAACGTGGTTGCCATCGGTGAAAGCAAGCAAGCTCACCTCTTTGCCACTGAGGTATTCATCAACAATCACCTTATCGCCGGCAGCACCAAAAATTCTCCTCTCCATAATATCAGATAGTGCCTCAAGGGCTTGCTCTGGTGAGGTGGCTACAATGGTTCCCTTGCCAGCAGCTAATCCATCTGCTTTGATGACTATAGGGGGGAGTTGCGATTTGACATAGTCCTTAGCCTGTGAAAAGGAAGAGAAAACAGCCCCTTGGGCACAGGGGATGCCATATTTCTGCATCAGCTCTTTGGCGAAGACCTTGCTTGATTCGAGCTGTGTGGCTGCTTGAGTGGGACCGAAGATAGGCAGGTCAAGGCTCTGAAAGAGGTTGACAATGCCTAAAGCGAGCGGGGCTTCGGGACCGACTACAGTTAAATCGATATGATGCTGTTGGGCTGCCTTGGCAAGGGCTTCTATATTGGTGGGGAGAATATCCAGATTATGAGCGATAGCCCGGGTTCCGGCGTTCCCTGGGGCAACGTAAATCTCTTCTACCTTGGGGCTGTGGGCAAGCTTCCACACTAGGGAATGCTCACGAGCACCACCCCCGATGACCATTAGCTTCAAGGCTCTTCCTCTGCCTGAGAAAACCTCGATTTGATCCTCGAATATTTGAAAGCGGCACCAAGGGCTTTTATAGCAGGTTCACAGTCTAGATAGGCAGGAAAACCATGGTTCTCCAAATTTCGAGCGAACTCCTCGGCCAGAGACAATTTGGGACCATAGATCCAGAAGGCTACTGGTTTGGGAATCTTGGTTTTTAGACGAGCAAAAATCTGGTAATCGAGGACCCGTGGTACTCCAGAGAAGACAATAGCGGCGCAATCAACGTTCCTGTCCTTTAATACCGTCTCTACTATCTCCTCGTAGTGAGAGAGGAAATTATCTACCACCACGGCTGCCGGTCCTAGGTCGAGGGGATTGCTGGCTAGCCAGGGAGATATTTTGGCTAACCTTTCTGTAGTTTCTGGGGATAGCTCAGCTGGAACCAATCCAGATTCCACTGCAGCATCTATTCCCATCACGCCACCCCCACCGGTCATGGTGATGATGGCCACTCGATTACCGGCGGGTAAAGGCTGGTAGGCAAATATCTTAGCCAGGTCAAAGAGTTCTTTATAGGTGTTGACCCGAATAACTCCTGCCTGTTTGAAGGCACTGTCGTAAATTCGGTCCTCACCGGCTAAGGAACCGGTGTGGGAGGCTAGGGCTTTCCTGCTCTCTTTGGTTCTCCCCGGTTTAAGAATCAGCACCGGTTTTTTAGAGACTACTTCCTTCACCTTTCCCAGAAAAGAGCGCCCATCTTTTATATCCTCCAGATGCAGGGCAATTACCTTTGTTTTTGGGTCATTTGCCAGATATTCTAGGAGGTCAACCTCATCGATATCGCATTTATTACCGAAGTCGCAAATTCTACTTATCCCATACTGCATATCTTCAAAGGGCATTGTTGAGGGACCGATTAGTCCAGTTTGGGCGCAAAGAGCGATGGAACCAGTGTAAATTTTTTCATACAGCACTCGATATTGGGTGGTTATCAAGCCAACATAAGGATTAACCACACCAATTGTATTAGGTCCTAAAAGGCGCAATCCTGAACCCCTTGCGATTCTGACTACCTCTTGTTGAAGCCTAGCCCCCTGTTCATCTCTTTCGGCAAAGCCATCTGATACAATAATGGCTGCTTTTACCTTCTTTTCCACACAATGTCCAATAATCTCGGGAACTACCTGGGCGGGGGTTATTATAATTGCCAGGTCAACCCTCTGAGGGACTTCCCTCATGCTTGGGTAAACCTTCATATCAAAAACTGTGTCATAAAAAAGGGGATTAATAGGATAGATCTTGCCTTGAAATCCAAAATCCAGCAGATTTTTAATCACCCTGTAGCCGCCAAGCCTTGCTTCTCTGAGTGAGCCAACTACAGCTACGCTCTCAGGCTCAAAAAGTGGAACAATGCTATTCCTCGTTTTCTGATGTCCCTCGGTTTGCTTCATCCGTTCCTGATAGTAGGAAGAGAATCCAGAAGGACTTACTTCTTTTTCTTCCTGTGCTTGCCCCTGGTTCGCTTCACTCCCTTAAGTTTTGATCTGTGTGCCAAACTATAGCTCTTC
>Ga0315310_10002778_pt1 | contig 10915 bp, 15 predicted proteins | sample TDP5_MG_FD_203630 | JGI IMG/M metagenome (GOLD analysis project Ga0315310, IMG submission 203630) | Freshwater sediment microbial communities from Lake Towuti, South Sulawesi, Indonesia - TDP5 | ecosystem: Environmental > Aquatic > Freshwater > Lake > Sediment | place: Indonesia: South Sulawesi...
CGGATGTAGTGGTCGCCATCGACGATGTGTTCGAGAGAAAGATCGAAATGCTCGACGCGCACGTTTCGCAAATGTATGAGTGGCTACCCTGGCACGAGGAAAAGCTGGCGGAGGTGCCCAAGGAGCCCGCGGCCCGCAAGCAGTGGCTTGCCAAGCGGCGGCCCAGTCGCGTGCCGCCGGAGTGGAAGCCGGCGCTCGAGAAATGGTACGGAGCGAAAGCCACCGCGATCGGGCACGCTGAGGCGTTTGAGATTGCGGAGTACGGGCGACGGCCGGACGATGCCGAAATCCGCAAGCTGTTTCCCTTTTTCCCCTGAATTGTAGCGGCGCTCTGTGAGCGCCGAAGAGAGACGACGGTCACACACTGTCGCTACAGATTGGCGAATTCCTCGTGACTACTCCTCCGGCCAGGGCGGGACAGGCTTGACCTCACCTTTCTTCAAGCCGCCGAGGTGCCGGAGAATCTCTTGATACTGGGGGTGGTCAGGAGGGTAGCGTAGGAGCCCGTCGCCGATTTTCCCCTCCGGGCCCTCCGCGCGGAGCTGAAGAACAATCGTTCCATCCTCTTCCATGGTGGCGGAGCCGAGGGAAGGTTGCGCGACAGGTTTTCCCTTCCTGTCGACATAGCGCCACTGGCCATCAAGCTTGATGCGCGCCCTACCATTTTGAAAGCCCTCCACGCGCTCGAATTTCAGGGGAATGACAATCGCGCCCTTCCTGTTGATGAATCCCCATCTGCCGCCGGTCACAATGCGGTGCGCGCCTGCGGGCTCCTCTTTGCATCCTGCGCAGACGGTCGCCCGGCCTTCGGAAAACGGCAATGCGAAATCGAACCGAGGCTTGATGATGACCTCACCCGACTGGTCGAAGAAACCGAATTTCCCGCCATCTGCAAACCTGGCCAGGCCCTCGCGGAAGTAGTCCGGGCCGTTGTCCACCACCCAGGGCTGGACGACGACCTTTCCTTTCCCATCGATATACGCCCAGCCGGCATTGTCCACGACGGCTGCTATCCCGTGCGGGGAGAATTCTTGTGCCAGCACGAAGCGCGGCGCGATCGCCACTTTGCCCTGCGCGTCCTTGTATCCCCACTTGCCGTCGGCTTCGAAAGGAGTCAGGCGCGGCTCGCTCGGGCAGCCTTGACCTGCGTGGGGAGCGAGCAATAGAAAAAGCGCCAGATTTAACCACGGTTTGGTCATTCCTGATCTCCCTGCTTGCCTGCCGGCAGTATAAGTCAACCCGCCCGGCGCATGAGTTAAAAAACCAGACTCGCGTGCTTATCATCCCGGCAAGGCTGGACTGGAAGTTGCGGTTCCCGCAAAACGTCATCGGCCAAGGGAGGTCTGTATGAACATGAAAGACGCCTCGTGCGGTGCACTATCCCTCGAACGGCGATGGGGAGGAGGGTCACGGTGCTCCCCGGGCGCACAACCTGGGATGAATTGCCGGCCAGAGTTGTGGGCCACGGGGTGCGATCCAGATCAATCGCCTAGCGCGGCGGCAGGATTTCCTTAATCAGATCAGCCATCATGGCGTGCAGCCGCTCGTGCGTGCCGACGCCCATCTTCTCGACTTCGATCTTCTCGAAGTCCTCAGCCAGCTCCGCCTGCTCCGCCGGCGTGAGCATCCTCTCGGCCATGACGAAGAGAACGTGGTTCTCCTTATCGATGTGAGCGCGCAGCAGGGAGGCGTAACCGCGCGCGGCCTCCGCCCAGGCCGGCCCCGCCTTCGCGGGCTGGCGCGGGTAGGCGTCGGTGGCTTCCGCCATTTGCCTGATCAGCGCTCGCCCCTGCTCGTGTTCGGCCAGCATCACGGCGATGGGACCTCCCGCGCGCGGCATCCCTTTCTTCTCCAACTGCGGAAACAGCAGGTCTTCTTCTTTGCCGTGGTGGCACTTGTCGGCGAACAGGCGAAAGAACTCCAACAGATCTGCCAAGGTCTCGGCCGCGACATGCTCGCCCGACTCCAGCCGGCGTGCTACTTCTTCTGTAACCTCCAGCATCTTCACAATGGCTTCGTGCTCTTTGCGTAGGACGGCCGTGGCTGTATCCATGCTTTCTTCTCTCCTCCTCTTTTCCGCAAAGCTTAACGTCTCTGGCTTGCTCCCGCTATGACAAAAGTCCACGCGCGGAGCGCGGACTCATTCTCTGGTCGGCACAAGCCAGCCGCGCACGTTTTCCAGCGAAGAGGCTGGCCGGAAGAGCTGACTCCGCCTACACCTGGCTGGTTGTCGCCGCTCTTGCCGTGCGGGAGGCTGCCGGGCAGCGGCGTTGCTGGGGAGGCGCAGGGGCGCGCGTCGCCTTCAGATGCCTGAAGCCTTCTCGCACAGGATGACGCGGTCCTCGCGGTCCACCTCGCGCAGGTGGGCCTCCACAGATTCGGTGTCCGAGGTCTGAACCACGCGGCCCACGTAGTTGGCCTGAATGGGCAGCTCGCGGTGGCCGCGGTCGATCAGCACACAGAGCTCGACGCTTCGCGGCCGGCCGTGATCTACCAGGGCGTCGAGCGCGGCGCGTGTCGAGCGGCCTGTGTAAAGCACGTCATCCACGAGGATGACGTCCTTGTCTTCCATGGAGAAGGGGAGGTGCGACTGCTGAATGATGGATTTCCGGTCCACAGGCGAGAGGTCGTCCCGGTAGGAGGTGATATCGAGCCGGCCCACGGGTGGCGCCGTTTTCTCGATTTCCGCAATCCGCTTGGCCAAGCGCTCCGCCAAGACGACGCCGCGACGCAGGATGCCCACGAACGCCAAGCCGGCCGCGCCGTTGTGGCGCTCCACAATCTCGTGGGCCAGGCGCACCAGCGTGCGGTCAATTTCCGAGGACGACATCAGTTGCGCCTTCTCGGGCAGGGCGTTTCTGCTTGAGTCCTTCGCAAGTCCAGGATTTTTCATGTGCGTGATTATAGCATTCAGCATCTGGACAGGCGCTCCCTGGCTGGCCAGCATGCACCCCGATCGTCGGCACGCGAAAACGGCGGTCACAGACCACCGCTACAATAGGCGCGGCGCAAATCACGCACGTAGTGATCGGCCTCGCGCGTTGGCTTGGGGATACGGAAGCCGTCCAGGCAGAGCTTCACCAGCGCCACCGCCGTATCCACCGAAATGCGATGCCCCGGCGTGACGTAAATGGGCTTCACGTTGTCGCGCGTGCGCAGCACCATGCCCACTTGCGCGCCGTCCAAAAGGAGCGGGGCAGCGGAGCCCGCGCGCCGAGCAGGCTCTTCGTGCTCTCCCACCAGCAGCGACTTGGCGCAGCCGATGGCGGGCTTGTCGAACAGTACTCCGAGGTGACTGGCAATCCCAAAGCGGCGCGGGTGCGCCAGGCCGTGGCCGTCTATGAGAATCAAGTCGGGCTCTGTGCGCAGGCGGGCGAAGGCCGCCAGCAACGCGGGACCTTCACGAAAGGAAAGCAAACCCGGAACGTAGGGAAAGCGCAGCTTGCGGCGCGCCATGCGGCGCTCCACTTCCTCGAGTTCCGGAAATCGGTAAACGATGACGCCCGCGAACGCGAGATTGGTCTGGGGATCAAACGCCAAGTCCGCGCCAGCCACGAAGCGCAGGGGCGCGAAATCGTCCTCCAGCACGACGCGCTGGCGCAGCCGCTCTTGCAGGCGCCGTGCCGCGCGTGGCGTCAGGTCCCAGCGCGTGCGTAAGCGAGGCTTCATTTTAGACGGAATCCTCGTCCGCTGCCGGCGCATACGTGGCGCGTACGGCTGTCTATGCCGCCCGTCCAGTAGCCGTAGCAACAATGCTCGCAGCACGAGGCCGCTGATGCGTCCGCCAGCCCTCACGTCCACATCTTGTAGTGCTCGACCTCGATGCCAGCGCGCGGCTTGGTGCGTGCGAGCAAGGCCATTTGCTCGCTTTCCGGCATGGGCTTGAAGCTCTTGGCGAGATAGACGTTGTAGTCGAGCACCTCGCGGCGGTCGCAGCCGGAAACGGCCACACTGATCGGCTGGCTCCAGGCCCAAGGCAGGGCTTCTGCTACCTTCGCCACCCCCAGGCTCAGGATGTTGCCGAACCCCAGCGTCTTCATCGCGATGATACCCAGGTTGCGCTTCACTGCCTCATCCAGGACCGTCTGACGGAAACTCTTGTAGTGGGGGTCTACGACGTTGATGGGCATCTGAACCGTGTCGAACGAATAGCGCTGGATCGCCTCCAAGTGCACGGCGGGGTCGAAATGCCCCGTGATACCAATGAAGCGGATCTTGCCTTCTTTCTTGGCTTGCTCGGCGGTCTCCAGAGCGCCGCGCGGGCCAAAGATCAGGTCCAACTCTTCCCGTCTGGTTACGGCGTGGAACTGCCAGATGTCCAGGTAATCCGTGCGCAGGCGGCGCAGGCTGCGCTCCAGGGTAGCACGCGCGCCCGCGGCGTCACGCTGGTCTACCTTCGTCATGAGAATGATTTTCTGCCGGCGGCCTTCCAAGGCCTTGCCCATGCGCTCCTCGGCGCGGCCTTCTTGATAGCAATCGGCGTTGTCGAAGAAGTTGATCCCGAGGTCCAGCGCCCGGTGGATAAGGGCGATCGACTCCTCCTCCTTTTCCGGAAAACCCGCGTGATAGCCGCCTAGGCCAATCATGCTCACCTGCAACCCGGTACGGCCCAGCGTGCGCAGCGGAATCTCACCCGCGAGTTCCGCGGCGCGGGCCGGGTTGCCTCCAAACTCGCCCAAGGCTGCGGAGATCGCCGTCGCCGCCGCGCTCCGCAGGAAATCCCGTCGGTCCCACTCATGCCGGTTCATTGCTCGCTCCTTTGCCGCGGGCGCACGCAATCACGCCCAGTTCTTGTAGATCTCGATTCCTAAGCCGGCGCGAGATTTGGTGCGTTCCAGCAAGGCCGCCTGGTCGCTTTCGGACATGGGCTTGAAGGTCTGGGCGAGCGCCACGTTGTAGTTGAGTGGCTCAAGCCACTCGCAGCCCGCGACGGCCACGCTGACCGGCTGACTCCACACCCAGGCGAAGGCCTCCCTGGCGGTCGCGACCTGCAAGCTCACGATGTTACCACGCCCCAGGGGCTTCATGGCGATGACGCCCACGCCGCGCTTCACTGCTTCGTCCACGACCGTCCGGCGGAAACTCATGAAGTGAGGGTCCACCACATTGATGGGCATTTGGGCCACGTCAAAGGGATAGCGTTGGATGGCGGTCAATAGCACCTCGGGGCCGTAATGGCTGGTGATGCCGATAAAGCGGATCTTGCCTTCCTTCTTGGCCTGCTCGGCGGTCTCCAGGGCGCCGCCCGGGGCGAGAATCTGATTCAGACCTTCCAGCTTGCCCACCGCGTGGAATTGCCAGACATCCAGGTAGTCAGTGCGCAGCCGACGCAGGCTGGCCTCGAGGGCTTGGCGCGCGCCCTTTGCCTCGCGGCGTTCGACTTTGGTCATCAGGATGATTTTCTGGCGGCGGCCGGCGAGCGCCTTGCCCATCCGCTCCTCGCTGGTTCCCTCCTGGTACGAGTCCGCGTTATCGAAGAAGTTGATGCCCAAATCAAGTGCCCGGTGAACGAGCGCGAGCGAATCCTCTTCCTTCTCAGGCAAGCCCACGTGGAAGCCGCCCAGACCGAGGATGGTCGTGCGCAAGTCCGTGCGCCCGAGCGGGCGCAGGGGGATTTCGCCCCCGAGTTCCGCCGCCCGGGCCAAATCGCTTCCCGGCTTGCCCAGGGCCGCCGACAGCGCGGCCACAACAGAGGTCTGGAGAAGTTGCCGCCGGTGCAGGTGATCCTGCCTCATGATGTTTTCCCCCACCAAGTCTTTGGGCAGATTCTCCCAGGTGCAGCCTGTGAAATCAACCGGGCCGCGGAAAATTGAATAATACGTTTCGGCGGTGGGAGAAATGGTATAGGCTACGCGCTGCAGCGCCGGAGATTGCTTCTCTGAAGGTGAGGTAGGCAGTGGGACGTGGGCCGTGCCCTATAGCCTGCCTTACTATCCTGCGGGCGCGCATGGGCGGCACATTTGAAACACGTCAACTTTGAGTTTAAGGCGCGCTTGCGAAATGAGGACGCGGTCCGTGCCGCGCTCAAGAAGCTACGCGCCCGCTATGTGGGCACGGACCGCCAGCTCGACACGTATTTCCGCGTGCCTGGCGGGCGGCTCAAACTGCGCGAGGGGCGGATCGAAAATGCCCTCATCTATTATGAGCGTTCTGACACGCCGCGCCCGCGCCGCGCACAGATCGAAATGATGCTGCTGCCGCGGCGCCATCCCCTGCGGGCTATCCTCCGGCAGGCGCTGGAGATTCTGACCGTCGTGGACAAGCGACGGGAGATTTATCTCGTCGGAAATGTGAAGATCCATCTGGACCGCGTGCGCCGTCTGGGAAAGTTTGTGGAGGTGGAGGCCATCTCGCGCTCCGGCGGCCTGGGGAAGGTGCGCAAGCAGGCGCGGAAGTTTCAAAAGCTCTTCGGCATTGCTCCCGCCGATCTCGTCGGCCAGTCCTACTCCGACCTCCTCCTGAAGAAATTGAGTCATTGAGTGATTGAGCTATTGTGCGATTGAGGGTACAGAGCGGCTTCTTTATCGGCTAGTTGCTCCCGCAGGTCAGAGGTTCATTGAATCAAAGACCCGATGACTCAGTGATTCAATCTCCCGATGGCCCAATGATTCAGTGACTCAATGAATCAATGATCCAATCAAATTGTCTCTTGACCCCGCTGTTTGATTTCCTTAGGTTTATGGGGAGAGGCCGAGCTAAATCTCGCGCGAGACGGGGCGGGCCGGAAACACAATGCTGAGAACTGAGAACACCCTACAGCGCATTTTCCGGGAAATAGCGAAGCGCGGCGAGATCTCCGGGCGCGAACTCGCCCGCGCTGTGGGTCTCCACCCTTCGACGCTCGCAGCCAAAGCGCGGGCTCTGGAGCGCAAGGGCCTGGCGGAGTTCCGTGACGGCCACCAGCGCGTCGGGCTGAACGCGAACTTCGGTTACGTCGTGGGGATTGACCTGGGGGCCAGCCACCTCCACTTTGCCCTCGCGGACTTCCGCGGCGAAATCTTGAATGATGCCACGGTAAAAATTCGGCCTGAAGACGGTCCGCAGAAAATGATTCGCCAGATCAAGGAAAGCCTGCGGGGCGTGGCGGAGAAGGTTGGCCACGGTCGCCTGCGAGCCTTGGCCATTGGGGTGCCTAGTCCGGTCGACCCCGTGCGGGGTGTGGTGACATATGCCAACAACCTGCCGGGCTGGAAAGACATCCATCTGGGACACGAATTGGAAAGGGAGTTTCGCGTCCCGATCTTCATGGAAAACGACGTCAACATGGCCGCCATTGGCGAGCACTGGCGGGGAGTGGCGCAAGGCGTGGACAACTTCGTCTTCATCGCCTTGGGAACCGGGATCGGGTCTGGGATCTTCGTCGACGGCCAGCTCTACCGCGGCCGCACCGGCTCGGCGGGCGAGGTCTTCCGCATGAACATCGAGTGGCAGCGCTGGGCCGAGGATTTCCCGGACACGGGCTACTTTGAGAATTACGTCTCGGGCCTCGGCATCGCCGCCGAGGGCCGCAAAGCCCTGGGGGGAACGCCGCCGGGCGAGGCGGGCAGCCTCAGGGAAGAACGTGATGCTTACTTCGTCTTTGAGGCCTTCCGGCAAGGCAATCCCGCGGCGCGGGCAGTCCTGGAGAAGGTCTTCACCATGTTCGGCGTGGGCGTCGCGAACGTGGTAGCCATAGTGGATCCCGATTTGATCGTCCTGGGCGGAGGGATCGTGAAGGGCGCGCCGGAGCTGATGCGAGCCATTCTGGACAAGGTGGTCCACCGGCTGCAGCCTGACCCGCCACCGGTTCAGTTAAGCGCGCTCGAGGATAAGGCCCAAACCTACGGCGCCATCCATGCCGCGCTCACGCTGGGGCAGGAGGCCGTGCTCAAACGCCTCTGCTGACGTTTCCCTTCGGCTCCGCCCTTTTCCTGTGCCCCCCGCCGCCCTGTTTTGCCCCACTGCGGGCAATATGAAGAACGCCATCCGCACCAAGACCGTCGGCACACGGTCGAACCGCGACAGCATCGGCGCGGTCGTCAAAGTCAACGGCTCAAGCTGGCAGATGGTCCGCTCCGGCCCGGCCTACTGCTCGCAAAGCGCGATGACCCTGACCTTTGGTATGGGAAAAGCTGCGCAGGCAGACAGTGTCGAAATCACCCGGCCAGCCGGCCAGCGCGGGACCCTCGGCAACCTAGCCGCCAACCACACCTACTCCATCGAAGAAGGCGGCAAAATCCTCGCCACACGGCCGTTCAAGAGGTAGGAGCTGGGATTGCGAGCCCGCGCGGTAGGCAAAAGCTCGGCCTGCATCTCCGCCTGGGGTTACCCCGAGTTGCCATCTAGACCCCGCCGAACCCTCAGGCTGCACAGCCGCAGGACGCTGGTATAATGATGAGGTCGGTAATGGGCGGAGGCGCGACGTGAGCCGTGATATCCAGAGCTTGATCGTCCAGGCTGCCGAGGTGCTAAAGGCGGCGGGGGCGCGCGAGGTTTATATCTTCGGCTCGGCAGTGAAGGGAGACTTCAGCGAGCACAGCGATGTGGATATGGCCGTGTCCGGTTTGCCACCCGAGGCCTTTTTCCGCGCGATGGCGGCGGCCAGTGACGTCTTGGCCCGCCCACTAGACCTCGTGGACCTCGACACAGATAATCCCTTCACCCGCTATCTTAAGCTGGAAGGCGAACTGCGGCGTGTGGCCTAAGTTGCGAAAGCAAATTGCGCTGGAGCTCGATCAGTTGAATCGTCTATTGGAAACGCACCGGCCGCTGCTCCAACAATGCCTCAAAACGCCCCCGAGCGACATTGAGCTTTCCGCCTTGGCTGCGATGCTGCATTCCTTCTACACGGGGATTGAAAACATTCTTAAGCGGATCGCCCTTGAACTAGATGGCGCGATGCCCGGGGGTGAGTTCTGGCATCGGGAACTCCTGGCGGCCATGACGCGCAGAGGTAAGGTTCGTCCGCCCCTGATCTCCTGCACTCTCGCTGAGCGCCTGCGGGAATACCTCGAATTCCGCCACGTCTTTCGACAGGCCTACACCTTCGACCTGCGCTGGGACAAGATGCGCGCGCTCGTGCTAGCCTGCGAAGAAACGTTTCGATCTCTGGGCGGCGAGCTCAATGCCTTTCTTCGCGCCGGGCCTTCGCCCCCCTGAACCGCACAGGGAGTTCTAAACGGCTCTGTTCTAACCCGGCGGGCAGCGGGATACCCTCACGGACCTCGCCCCCAACCACACCTATACCCTAGAAGAAGACTGAAAGGTCATTGCCAGCCAGCGTGTTAGACGCTAGCAAGGTTTGTTGTTGAAATCGGGAGCGGTCGACATTCAATCACTGAAGACATCGTCGAAGGGCTTCTCGAATTTCCTGCCCAGATCTCCTTGCGGGCCGCTCTTCTTCACATCTTTCAGATAGGCCGACCAACCGCTCGCAAAGTCCTACAAAAGCGCGTGAGGGTTGATCTCTCGGCCGTAGCGCTTCATTTCCATGTAACCCTCAAGTTCATACTCCACTCCTCCGCTATCAATCGTAAAGGAGTGCGCCAGCCCGCGCCGCACGTGAGAATATAGCCAGTCCGTCCATGTCATGTTGTCCGGTCCTGCAGTTTGCAGGTCGGGATTCATATACGCGTTGACGAAATCAGCGAAATGCTGCTTGTCCTTTCCTGGCGGGGCCTGCTGCCCGTTCAGATAGGTCCCCGCTGCCGAGATACCTGCACAGGCTGCTGTCACCAGGACTAGTCCCAGATCGGTTTTGAGCGCCGATTTCATGGCCTCAAGACAAGGGCCAATGAGAATCCGGCGGACTCGTCCGTGCATATACGTCACCTTGTCTGCAAAGCAAAGATTCGTGTACCTGCCCTTGTCGTAGTCTTTGAAAAGTGTGTACTCAATCCCTCGGATCTTCATCCTTGTTCTCCTGATCGACTTGCGCTGTATCCCCATTGGCTGGGTAATGCGGGCATCGCTCCTCCTGCAACATCTGGAAAGCGAGCGGGGCAAACATGGAAGGATAGCTACTTTCCGGATTGGCCGGTGACAACGCCTTCGGCCCAGGCTTTCACGCGGCCAACGAAACCAGCGGCCCACGTTCGGTCAAAGGGGCGCTCCGGACCGCTTGGCAGATCCTTGTATCGAAAGTCCACCGCAAAAGATGAGAGACGGTCTAGTTCCTCGAACTCGGGTGGATAAGCGATGTTGCTTTTTCGAAGCAGAGTCAGGCTCTGACCTATTTCGTGGACCTTTCCAAATCGAATCGCGTGGAGAGCGAGAACGGCCTTTAGCATTTTCTCCACCGCCTGCTGGGCGTGGAATCCGATGACCTCATCTGGGGAAGCGGAATCGGAAATCAGCTTGTCCAGGACAAACTCACCTTGACGAGCCTTGCGGAAGAACAATTCCGCGAGTTCACGGCTGTGCACGGAAGATCCACCCTTCCTGCATGGCTTCGAACAAGACCGTCCCCGGTGTGTCCGCCCAGTATTCAAAGGTTTTGCGGTCGTACACAAGGACATCCACGGGAATTCCGAGAGGGCGTAGTACTCGGCTTAACCGCACCATTTCTTCATGTCTGGACGTCACCTCAGGTTCCACGACGAGAATGTCCAAGTCGCTATCCTGTGTGACCTCGCGGCGCGCGCAGGAGCCGAAGACAATAACGGTCGAGCCTAGTGCCGCTTGTTGGAGCAATTCCACAGCTTTCTTGATGGTCGCTTCGCCGATCACGGCTTCCTCCAGCCCTTCCTCTGATATCGAATTATAGCAGGTAGGGGCACGGCATGCCGTGCCCGATCAAATGGAGCGACCATCTACGGCAGGGCCGGGATAGGGAAAGGTCGCCCTTACGCTTTCGGCGGCGGTTCCATCATTGCGCCGGCCACCAGTGCCGCCAAGTCCAGCCCTTGCAGCACGATCTCCGGTTGCACTGTAAGAT
>Ga0315310_10002780_pt1 | contig 10911 bp, 4 predicted proteins | sample TDP5_MG_FD_203630 | JGI IMG/M metagenome (GOLD analysis project Ga0315310, IMG submission 203630) | Freshwater sediment microbial communities from Lake Towuti, South Sulawesi, Indonesia - TDP5 | ecosystem: Environmental > Aquatic > Freshwater > Lake > Sediment | place: Indonesia: South Sulawesi...
AATGAGGGTTGATGGAGAGTGAACAGTTTCTTTCCCCCGCTGCCGTAGAGGAGTATTTGCGCTCTCTGCCTCGCTGGGTTCGCTGGTGCCGGTGGGCGAGCGGTCGCCGGTACCGCGTGACACTTTTTTCCGACCGGCCGGGGCCCTTGATTGTCATTGCCCACTCGTTTCGCGACGCTGCAATGGCGCAGCAGCTAGCGCACGCCGTGGAGCAGGACTGGCCAGCAGTTCCCGAGCGTTACCGCGAGGCCTACCAGGAAATCCTCGGGAAGGCGCCGGGGCTGATTGTCGTCCAGCTTCGGCGGCGGAATGTTTGCGGTTGCCTGGGTCACCGCCACATAGTGGTCAAAGAGACTACCTTTGCTGAACCGCACGACGCTTTTGGCGGCGCCCGCGTGGGAGAAATGGACATTGCTTATGAGCGGATAGAAACCTGGCACGCCCTTCCCCTCTCGGACACTGCCCTGGATGCGAGGTTCCGGGAAGGAAGCCGGCTGGAGGAATTTCGCGCCCAGCAATTCCGCCTGCGCATGCTGAGCGTGCTTCTGCACGAGACCAACCACCTGGTTTTTCCCGGTGAGGAGGAATCGGCGGTGCGACAACGGAGTCTGGGTTTCTATCACGACGCGCTGGCCAGCTATGTTGAGGACGCGGTCGCCTCACTGTCGTTGACCATCGACCGCTCATTCTCGCGCCTGGGCTGATTGTGTTTGGGCCGGCTGAGCCGCTGGCGGCGGCCAATCCGCAGGCGGCGCAGGCGCTGCCAAGTTTCTCCTCGACGGATTTGCCACCTATCTTTACAATGAACAGTTCGTGCCGAGGGAGACAACGCTGAGGACAAGTCTTTGCAGGTTGGCCTTGGTTCTGGTCGCGCTGGGGGTCGGCGGCGGGGTGCTAAGCTGTCGCCGCACGGTCAGCCTGCGTCCCGTGACGACGCAGGTGGTGGTGCTCGGGTTCGACGGCGCTGACCCGAACCTGCTCGCCAAGTGGATGAAGGAAGGGAAGCTGCCGAACCTCGCCCGTCTTGCCGAGCGGGGCACCTTCCGGCCCTTGGGCACGACCAATCCGCCCGAGTCACCGGTAGCCTGGGCCTCTTTTGCCACGGGGCTCAATCCCGGCGGGACGGGCATCTTCGATTTTCTCCGACGCGACCCGCAGACCTATCTTCCTGAGCTGGCGCTCGTGTCGCGAGAAAAGGCCAGATTCCTTTTCGGCCTGATCCCCATCAAGCCTCCCCGGGTGACAAACGAGCGCAGCGGCGTGCCCTTCTATAAGGCCGTGGCGGACGCAGGCTACAAAACCACCGCCGTCCGCGTGCCCCTGGAGTTGCCTCCGACTTCTTTACCCGGGGGCAAGCTCTGGGCGGGCCTGGGCGTGCCAGACCTGCGCGGCACATGGGGAACATTCTTCTATTTCGGTACCGATCTGACGCAGTGGGACGTGGGCGACACGGAGTTCGGAGGCAAACTGGTCCGCTTGGAAATGAATGGCAATGACGCCTCGGCGGGCGTAGAGGGTCCGGTCGATCCCACCGCGAACTCGTACCGACGCATTTCCGTGCCGATTCATTTCCAGGTTACGCCGCAGGGCAACGCTGTGACTATCCAGCTTGCCGGGCGCGCGGAGACGGTGGCGGAAGGGCACTGGAGTGAATGGTGGCACGTGAAATTTTCTATCACGCCCTTCCTTTCCGTCCACGCCACGTGCCGCTTCTACGTTCTGCAAGTGTCGCCCGACCTCCGTATTTACATGTCGCCCCTCAATTTGGACCCGGAGTCTCCGGCCCTTCCCATTTCTTCTCCCGCGAGCTACACAGCAGAACTCGTCAAGAAGCACGGGCCTATCAAGACGCTGGGCTGGTGGCACGACACTTGGGCGTTGAATGAGGAGAAAATTGACGAGGGCCTGTTTCTAGAGGACTCCTTCCGGACGATGCAGACCCAGGCTGACATCACCCTCGAGGAACTGAGAAACGATCCGCCCAGCTTGCTGGTCTCCGTGTTCCTGGCCACGGATCATATCTCGCACATGTTTTTCCGATTAATTGATCCCACGCACCCGCGCTACGACGGGGAACTGGCGGAGAAGTACGGCGGCGCGATCCTCGAGAGTTACGAGCGCATGGACCGCATCGTGGGGGAGGTGGAGCGGGCCATGAAGCCCGGAGGAACGCTGATCATCGTTTCCGACCACGGCTTCCACAGCTTCCGCAAAGGCTTCAACACCAATACCTGGCTGGTCCAGAACGGGTACATGGCGCTTAAGCATCCCGGGGCCGAGGAGAAAACCTACAACCTTGAGAACCTCTTCGGACAGGGGAGCTTTTTCCCCAACGTGGATTGGAGCCGCACGAAGGCTTATGCGCTCGGCCTGGGGCAGATTTATCTCAACCTGCGCGGGCGCGAGAGGCTGGGCATTCTGGACCCAAGCCCGGAAACCGATCGGCTGCTGGAGGAAATCCGCCAGAAACTCGAGGCGGTCCAGGACCCGGATACACACCAGGCGGTCGTGCAGAAAGTCTATCTCGGGCGCGAGATCTTCCACGGGCCGCGCATGCCGGAAGCACCCGACCTCCAGGTGGATTTTCGCGATGGCTACAGGACTTCCTGGCAGACTTCGTTGGGAGCGATTCCCGCGGGCATCGTGGTGGCCAACATGAAGAAGTGGAGCGGCGATCATTGTGCTTCTGATCCCAGCGACACGCAGGGCATCTTCCTCTCGAACCGCAAGGTCGCCACACCGGATCCCAGCATCCTCGATGTGGCCCCCACCGTTATCAGCATCCTCGGCATCGAGTCTCCGGAACATTTGGATGGGCGACCGCTGGAGTTTGTCCCACCCGCCAAAGCCAAATAAGCGCACTTCGCACAGCCTACCATTATGCGGAGAACCATACCAACCTGCGCCGCGCGTGCTGTCGGCTAGACAGGTGCGTGCCCGACCCTGACGGCGGGTCTTGCCGCCGCTGGCTAGCCATGGGGGCAGTCCGGGCCGGGGGACACATTGCCCTTGACAAGCGACCTACCGGTCGGTTAGTTTAATGTCATCGTTGCGGGTTGCGTCGGCGCGGGACCCGTTCATGCGAGGGTTGTGAACCTCACGCCAGCCAAGGACCCGAATATGCGGGCTGTCAATTGCCTCTCAAACCTTCCTGTTGAATGCTCCACCACTCAGCCCTTGGCTTGCGCTGGAAGGCTGATTGCTGTCAAACATTGTCCGAGCGTGGGGATGATTTACAGTCACAAGCTGGTTATTCTTCATTGACCCACGCTGACCAGACGGTCTTTTGTGCTTTTTCCGTCGGGAGTTAGGAATCTCTAAACTAGCGGAGGGAGAAAAATCATGAGAATCCGCAACGGCCTATGGCTGGTGCTTCTTCTCTTGATCGGGCTGCCAGTGGCATGGGCACAGTATTCGGAAACTACGGGCGCGATCCGAGGGACTGTCAAGGACCCCACCGGCGCTGTCGTACCCGGCGCCGAGGTGGAAATCAGCGGCCCCACGTTGATTGCGTCCATGAAAGTGACCACTGACGGGGCGGGAGCGTATCGTTTCGCCTTCCTGCCTCCCGGTCAGTACAAAATTACGGTGACTGCCAGCGGCTTCCGCCGGGCCGAGCAGGTGGGAATCCAACTGGACGTCGGCAAGGAGCTTCCCATCGACTTCGCCCTGGAAGTCGGTCAGGTCACCCAAACGGTTGAGGTGACAGCCGCGCCGCTCATTATTGACACTTCTTCGAGCAAAGCGGACGTGAACCTCAGTGCGCAGGTCATCAGCGAGATCCCCAAGGGCCGCTCCTTCCAGGACATGATCAACTACGCCCCAGGGTCTCGCATGGAACCTTTGCAGTCAGTTGGTGCAGGAACGACCGGCTATCAGATTGACGGGGCGAGCGACGGTGAAAACGCCTACCTCGTGGAAGGGATGGACACCACGCACATCCAGACCGGAGGCTCGGGTGTGAACGTGCCCATCGAGTTCATTCAGGAGGTGCAAGTCAAGTCCAGCGGCTTCGAGGCGGAGTACGGCGGGGCGCTGGGCGGGGTCGTCACCGTGATTACCAAGCGGGGAAGCAACACCTGGCACGGCAGCGGCTTAATGTACTACCGCGCCAACAAACTGGAAGGCACGCCGCGGCCCGGCCTCCGCGGCAACCCCGAAGACCTGGTGGACTATGACATCCGCCTTGCGGAGCGTCCGGAGTACTACAAGTACAAGGCGGACAATTGGCGGACGATCGAGCCGGGGTTCGAGCTCGGCGGACCTGTCAAGCAGGACAAGCTGTGGTTCTACGGCAGCTACATTCCCAGCCTGTATAAGACCGAGCGAACCGTGAAGTTTGATGATCCCTACGGGACGAAGACCTTCACACAAACGGACAGGACTCACTTCGGCTTGGCGCGCGTGGACTTCGCTCCCTCCGAGAAAATTCGCACCGCGTTCAACTGGGACTACGCCTATCGGAGGTGGACCGGTGGCCTGCCCACGGCGGACAGTCAGTGGGGGCAGATCAACGGTGACGCCGGGAGTGACCCTGCGAATTGGCCGGCAAATTACGGGGCGTCGCTGCCCAACTCCACTTACGTGGCGAGCGCTTACTTTACCCCTTCGGCCAAGATACTCGCTTCAGTACGCTGGGGCTACTGGTTCACCGACGCGCAGGACCGCGGCAAACCCACAGGAAACCGTTACCAGTACATGCGTTCGTCGATCGGCTTTGCGGGTCTGGATGGGACACCGGTTCCGGAGGCATTCCAGCAACGCAGCGGCTTCATGACCTTGCCCGACGTGCGGCAGACGGTGTTCGATTACCGCACCCGCATGGGCCTGGCGGGTGACTTCTCGTACATCTTCCACGGAGGCGGAACGCACACCCTCAAGGCGGGCTACGCCATGAACCGGCTCCACAACAACGTGGACTACGAGCCGTTCACGTTCTGGATGCGACCCTACTGGGGCTACGACTACCCGCCCATTCTCGAGCAAGGTGACGAGAATTGCGCTGCCATCCGCGCCGCCAATGTGGCCAATGGGTATGGGGACGTTTGCCGGGGCAATTTTGGGGTCTACCGCATCGTTGACTTTAGCACCATCGGCAACGTGGCCAGCTTCAACCATTCGCTCTACGTGCAGGACCGGTGGCAGGTCAGCAGGCGCGTGACCCTGAACCTGGGCATTCGCTTCGACAAGGAATACCTGCCGTCATTCTCGACGGCCGCCAACATCCCGTCCAAGGCCATCAACTTCGGGTTCACCGACAAGGTTGCTCCTCGGCTGGGCGGGGCCGTGGACGTTTTCGGGGACGGCAAGCTGAAGCTCTACGGGAGCTGGGGACTGTTCTACGACATCATGAAGTACGAGCTGCCCCGCGGCTCCTTCGGCGGCGACTACTGGCATGACTGCTGGTACACCCTCGACACGTACGACTACACGACGATCACGCCTATCAAGGACGCCAACAATCACACTTGCCCGGGCGGGACGTATCCCGGCACCTTCATCGAGGAGATTGACTGGCGCATTCCTTCCAACGACCCGAGCAACTACAACCTCGAGCCGAACCTCAAACCCATGCGCCAGCGCGAGATGGTCCTGGGCGGCGAGTACGCTCTGCGGTCCGATATGGGCCTGGAAATCCGGTATGCCCGCAAGCGCCTTGACCGCACCATTGAGGACATTGGCGTCCTGGGGACTGGCGGGGAGTCCTACCTGATCGGCAACCCCGGCTTTGGCAAGGCCCGGGAAGTCACCGCGGGTGTCTGCCCCGATTGCCCCATTCCCAAGGCCATTCGCAACTACGATGGGCTGGAGTTCCGCTTGATCAAACGGTGGTCCCACAACTGGTTCATGAACGCTTCGTACACTTACAGCCGTCTGTGGGGCAACTACAGCGGCCTCACCAGCACGGACGAGTCCGGTCGTCACAGCCCGAATGTTAACCGCTTCTTCGACCTGCCGAACATGAGCTTCGACGCGCACGGCCAGTTGCAGCAGGGATTCCTGCCGACGAATCGGCCGCACACCTTCAAGTTCTACGGGTCGCGGCGGTTGCGCTGGAAGGGTATGGAGACCACCTTCGGCCTGATCCAGTTTGCCTACTCCGGCAGTCCCATCACCACGGAAATCAACGTCATCAGCTCGACTCCCGTGATGGTCGAGAACGCCGACAACTTCATGCCGGTCACGCGGGACGCGGCAACAGGAAACTGGGTGGCGGGCACGCTGAAGAAGGGCTTCCGCACGCCGGCCTTCACCAACACGGACTTCCTGTTCGTGCACGAGTTCAAACTCAGCAAGACGAATGAGGCGCTGCGGGCCACCTTCGAGGTGAACATCTCCAATCTGTTTAACGAGAAGAATACCCTGCGCGTGGATTACAACCCCTTGCGCGACGGCCAGATCAACATCGATTGGACCGACTTCTTCCAGGGGTTTGACTGGATTCAGTACTCCAATGACCAAGGGCTCGTTTTCAACAACAACTATGGCTATGGCAACTTGTTCCAGAGCCCGCGGAGTCTCCGCCTGAAGTTCATGTTCAGCTTCTAACCCTCTACTTCCGGGGGCGACGCGCAGTCGCCCCCGGAACTTCCTTCACCCAGGATCGCACCAAGTCCTGGGCCTCTCCGGCTGAGGCAGTGTTACCACTGTGTCAAGGATCTCCAATGAGGCGATGAGGCACGCGTCTCTCCAATCTCCGGTATTCTGCATATGACAATCTGTAGATTCGAGTAGCTTGGGGTTGCCACCAGCCATACGTCGTTGCATTCCAGTGAGATAGGCTTTTGTGAGCTGGGCTCACATTGGCCCATCTTTTGCTTGACATCACGACTGAAAGTCGGGTAAGGTGTCGCCCGTTTACCGGCCCTGACGTCTCGGGCTTTTGGTACGCAGAGTCAACCGGACATCTGGGAACGCAGGCAGTTGCAGAACTATTTGGATTTGGACTCCGGGGCAGGTGAGTTGTTTATTTTGGCGGGTGCAGAACCTCGCCCCGAGTTTCTCTGCTTGTCCTATCGAACCTCCATGCAAGTCAACTCAGTTTTGCTCCAAAAAAGGGGGTAGTAAATGTTAAATGCTATTCGGCATGGGACCCTAAGTTACTTCTTGGGATTTATGTGCTTTGTGTTGGTCGGGACGGGTACGCTTTTGGGACAGGGGACGGCCGGTACGATCACCGGCGTGGTGACTGACCCCACAGGCGCTGTGATCCCCGAGGCGGCCATCACCGTCACTAACCAGGGGACAGGCGTAGATTTCCACCTGATCACGAACTCGGCGGGCGTGTACTCCATCACGTCTTTGATCCCCGGGACTTACACGGTGACTGTCTCTCAAAAAGGGTTCAAGACTTACGTTAACAGGAATCTCGCCCTGAGTGTCAACCAAGTCCTTCGGATAGACGTTCAGCTAGAGCTTGGCACCGAGACGCAAACGGTTACGGTGGAAGCCGCGGCGCCGATGGTGAACACGGAAGAGGGTCGGCTATCCGCCCTGGTAAGCGCGACCCAGATTCAGAGCATGCCTCTGAACGGGCGCAACATCTACCAGTTGATGCAGCTGATTCCCGGTGCCATCAACGCCACCGGCGTCAACCTGGAGAACGCGGCCACAGGCGGGATAGCCACCAACATCAACGGCACGCGACTAAACTTTAACGGATTCCTCCTGGACGGCGTCGCCAACAAGGGTCTGACCGGAGGCGCCAACGCTCAGCCTTCGCCGGATTTCGTCCAGGAATTTCGCATCATGACCAACGATTTCTCGGCACAATATGGCAACAGCGCCGGCTCCATCACCGACGTGAGCATCAAGACGGGGTCGAATACTCTGCACGGCGCGGTCTGGGAATACCTGCGCAACGATAAATTGAATGCGCGGAACTTCTTCGACGGCGACGTCAAGAGTAAATGGCGGCAGAACCAATTCGGCGCCGACGTGGGCGGGCCGATTAAGAAGGACAAGCTCTTCTTCTTTGCCGGCTACGAAGGCGAGCGCTTCCGGACCGAGTCGCCGGCGGAATACACCATTGAGACCCCGGCGTGGCGACAGGCTGTCAAGACCACGCTTCCCAATTCCGTGGCGGCGCTGCTCTACAGCGACTTTCCGGGCCCCAATGTGCAGCCAGGAATGGAAAGCTACACGGTAGAGGATGTTGTCAATCAGACGGCGATTGACGATCTGGGGGCGCCGGTGGGGGAATGCTATTATCGGGATGCCGAGGGGAATTGCCTCTCCACGGATGTACTGAGCACCTCGTATATGGCTTACACGGATCCTTGTTTCCTGAATTATTGGAACTATATCGGTGCCCCCGCCTATCCCGGTGGACCGACATGGGGAAACGCGCAGACTGCGGCCAATACGTTTGCCAGCCTCGTGGGAGTGACCGCAGAGGAGAACGCTCAGATTCAAGCGAACATCAACGCCGTCTGTCCCGGGATGGGTCTGGTGGCTCCCGCGGTGCAGGACCCAATTATCGCCCGCGACGCGTGGATGCTGGGCACGGTCCGCGCCAAGTTCGCCACCCGGACGATCAATCAGTTCTATAACGGAGACCAATTCACGGGGCGGCTTGACTACCAGGGTGACAAGAACCGGATTTTTGGACGCTTCTTCTTCTCCATGCAGAAAGACCCGAACGTCACCGACTCCAACGCGGCGGTTCGGGGATTCACGATTCCTTACACCGCATCCTTCCCGAGCGGGGCCTTCAGCTTCGTGCGCACCTTCTCGCCCAACGTGGTGAATGAGTTCCGCCTCGGCTATACGCGGAATCAGTTGAGCTTGATTCCGGAGCCTTCACAGTTCGGCGTTCCCCAGATCTATTTTGATTTTGGCGAGGTCACCTTCGGCGCGTACAATGGCTTTCCGCAGTTCTTTATCGAGAATGTTTACAACTACGTGGACATGGTTTCCATTGTGAAGGGCAAGCACTCCTTCAAAATGGGTGGTGAGTTCAAGCGCAATATCGAGAACAGCGAATTCAACGTCGGCCGGCCCAGTTACTACTTCTTTGACATGCTCTACTTTGCGGCTGACCTGCCCTACGGCCAGGCGGCGGGTGTCAATCCGGAATTAACATCTGGCGGCTCCGGGCATCTCGATACCAACATTCGCAGCTTCCGCAACTACGAACTCGGCTTCTACGTCCAGGACGATTGGAAGGTGACCAAGAACTTGACCTTAAACTTCGGTCTCCGGTGGGATTACTTCAGTCCCCACACCGAGAAGTACGGTAACATCACGAATTTTAATTCCGGGGCGGGTCTCGCCCTGGTCAATTGCCAGGCGTCCGTCGGCGGGAAATGCGTGGCGCCGCTGGGAGATACGAACACGGCTAACGGCGGGTTTGTCGTTGCGGACCAATTGACGCCCCCAGACAAAAACAATTTCTCCCCCCGCTTTGGCTTTGCCTGGGACCCCCGGGGGAACGGCAAGACCTCGATCCGCGGGGCCTTCGCCGTGTCCTACGAAGCGGGCATTTACAATCCCTTGGCGAACTCGCGCTGGAACTTGCCGTTCTACTCTTTTAACTATGCCGAGCCGCTATACGGCTATGGGGCACTCCCCGTGTATGGCCCGACGAACGCGGATGGAACTCCGAATACCAGCGCGACACCAACTTACTCCGGCGCCCCAGACAATCCCGGCCAGGGGCCTGCGGGGCTGGGCTTCGCCGGCAACATCATGGGTTGGTATCCCGAGAGTCCCAATTTGGCGTACTTGACCGGTATCCCGGACCCCGTCGGAATGCGGACTCCTTATGTGGAGAATGCTTTCCTGGGCGTCCAGCAGGAACTCTCGCCCTCCATGGTCTTGGAGGCCAACTGGGTGATGACGTTGGGAAAGAAGCTGTTCTGGGCGGAAAACCCGAATCGGGTGGTGGACGGCTATGCCCGGGCCAGCGTCATCAACCCGTGTACGGGGGAAGACGCCGCGCCGACACCGCTGGTCAATCCCTGCTTTGGCACCATGCGGACATGGATGAACAGCGTCAACTCCAACTACAATGCTCTTCAGGTCTCGGTGACCCGCAAGATGAGTCGAGGCCTGGCCTTCACGTCTGCTTACACCTGGAGCCATACGCTCGACTTCCGCTCCTCCTGGCATGCCCTCACCTCCGGCGCCAGCGCCGACTGGCTCAATGCTATGGGATCGTCGGGGTATTCGTATGACCCGAACAAGATCTTCCTGGAGTACGGCAGTTCGTCGTTCGATATTCGACAGCGCTGGGTTACTTCGCTCTCCTGGGAACTGCCATGGCTCAAGGATCAGCGTGGCGTTGCCGGGAAGTTTCTAGGTGGGTGGCAGGCGAACTATAACGTTTCGTTGCAGAGCGGCTTCCCGTTCACGGTGGGGGCACGAAGAGACTACAATGGCGACGGGATCAGGAGTGACCGTCCGGACACGCCGAGCTGGGGGAATACCCGCAGCTTCACCAACACGGACTTCCTGGCGGGCTCGGCCGCAGACGGGGGGAGCGTAATGCAGGGGATCGTCGGTGACTTCCCGCGTCCGGCATCTGGGACTGACGGGAATCTGGGGCGTAACACTTTCCGCGGACCCGGAATCGCCAACGTGGATTTCTCGCTCTTCAAGAAGGTTGCGTTCAGGGAGCGGTATTCCATGGAGTTCCGGGCTGAGTTCTTCAATCTCTTTAACCGCGTCAACCTCTACCCGCCGGTTGCGAACCTGAGTAGCGCGAACTTTGGGCTGTCGCAACAGGCCTTCGATCCGCGTGTGATTCAGTTCGGGTTGAGGCTGAGCTTCTAGGCCCGACCAGAGCTTATCTCATCAAGGGGGACGAGCAATCGTCCCCCTTTCCTTTTGGTAACCACGACGAATCGGCAGTCTGATTCGTCATGGGTTTTTCGTGAGCGCACAAGCCCACGGCGAGAGAAGAGCTCG
>Ga0315310_10002781_pt1 | contig 10910 bp, 8 predicted proteins | sample TDP5_MG_FD_203630 | JGI IMG/M metagenome (GOLD analysis project Ga0315310, IMG submission 203630) | Freshwater sediment microbial communities from Lake Towuti, South Sulawesi, Indonesia - TDP5 | ecosystem: Environmental > Aquatic > Freshwater > Lake > Sediment | place: Indonesia: South Sulawesi...
ATAAACTTAAAATTCAATCCTGCTGAGAGTCCACTGATTAATTTTCTACTATAGGAAAAGGCAAAAGCGAGATCATACATGCTGAACTCGCTAGTGGGATTACCTCCTCCGTCACTACCCTCTATATCCCCTCCACCTAAATAATAAACGCTGAGGGCAAGAATAGATTTGTTAAGGGGATAGCTATAACCGAGAAAATTGTATCCAATATCTTCAAACCATTTGTTATAAGTAAAACCGACTTCCTGCCGCGTTAACTGAACAAGGCCGGCTGGATTCCAGTAAATTGCACTAATATCATCAGCCAACGCCACATAGGCTTCACCCAGGGCGAGAGGTCGGGCGCCCACCCCCATTTTAAGGAAGTCTAATCCCGAAGTAGCAGCCAGCAATGGAGACGGTCGCCCAACCAAAAATAATAGAAGAAGAAAACTCAGAGTTACAATCTTTTTCATTGCTTTTTCAGTTTCCTATCTGATAATTACTATTTTCCCGGTTTGATGCTCCTTCTCACTCTCAATGCGATAGAGATAGAAGCCACTTGATACCTCTCTTCCTTCATTATCTCTTACATCCCACTTTGCTTCCCCGCCGTTCTCTTTCAGTGTTGTAATTATGCTACCTTCAATATGAAATATTTTCACTGACGCCCCTGACGGCAGATTAACAAATGTAACCTCAGTGTGACCGGCACTCGGTTTAAAGGGATTGGGATAAACTTTTATGGAAGGAGAAACCGGCTCAGGAGAAAGTTCGCCTAACTCATAAGATATTACTAATCTGGGACGGTAGGCCTCCCACTTCAAATCGCTTGACAGAAAACAAATTTCGTTTGAATCATTAATATCCTGTCTCAGCAAGAAGCCAAAGTTAATGTGTCTACCCTCAAACCAATCTTTTACTGCCCTTGTCACATCCCAAGACACCCAGCCGGAGCTCCTGCCAATAAGAGAAGCTGCACTTTCTATTGCCAGGTCGAGGTCCCCTCCTGGCGACTTCCAATTGTGCTTGTTTCTGTTCTCATTCCAAGTTGCTTCTGTGTCCTTCCAGAAACTTGTAATTCTATGTACATAGATCGCTTTCTTCTGGTCGCAATAATACTCTTCTGCCAAGCAGACCTTTAATTCCGCTGAAGTGATAGAGGCACCAGGGGGTATGGACGCTAAATCGAACCGAAGTAGAACACGCTTTTTATCACTATCTCCGACATACATATCTTCGCTCTTTCCGAAGTTCCTGTGCTCTTCGCCCAGACCCTTAGAAATATAAGTGTCCATCCCGGTATCTTGTCCTGGCTGAATGCCCTGTTGGTTGGATTTTGGGGGTTGACCGGAATATGAGCGGTCAAAATTAGAAAGTATTATCAAAACCGATAATACTAAAAAAAGTGGCAATCTTATTATTTTCCCCATAGACTTAAGCCCCTTTTCCAAAAAAAAACCGATTTTCCTATCCAGCCCTGCCTGGTAGTCAAATCGGTACTGAGAAACTCTTCGGCAGCTCGGCTGGCGTTTAAGCCCCGTGGTTTTGCGTCCCCTGATTTCTCAGGGTTTACCCTTTCGGAGTTTCCAATATGTTAAAAGGATTTCTCTAAGAGCAAAACCCTAATTACGCGCCTTGTACCTGCCCCCCGCTCAGCGCATAATCAGGTTATTATTGAACTCTATATTTATTGAAATCTATATCTAGTAAAAATTTTACCATTGCTTCCCCGGTTTCGCAATAGGTTAAAGGGCTAATTTATTAACACCTTTTGTTAAAAAAAAGACCCACAAATTTATGGGTCTTTCGGGTAAAAAGAAAAAGGTAAGGAACTTTCAGTCTCTGCTAATGTAATTTCTCTCTAACGCTTCCACCACTGCCTGGGCACGGTTCTTCACTCCCAGTTTTCTATAGATATGGTTAAGGTGATTTTTAACCGTCTTCTCACTCACAAAGAGCTTATTTGCTATCTGTTTATTAGTATTCCCGGAAGCCACCAACTTGAGGATTTTTACCTCCCTCCTCGTAAGATTGACCCGTTTTCTCCCACCCAAAAATTCTGGTTCCCTTATTCCCTTAAGTAGTTTGTGTTCTATGGCCGGAGGAATGGAAACCCCTTCTTTACATACAGAACGGATGGTCTGTATTAATTCACCAGAAGGACGAGTCTTTATTACATAGCCAGAAGCACCTGCCTGAAATGACTCCATAATATGTGCCGTGTCCTCGTACATCGACAGCATAATAATCTGGACCTTCTTATTTTTCTTCTTAATTTGCCTCGTTATCTTTATCCCACTCGGCCCTGGCAAGCTGATATCCATCAGAATCACATCTGGCTTCAATCTACTTGCCAACCGCACCGTCTCGGCACCATCGCTGGCTTCTCCAACTATCTTGATGTCTTTCTCGAGTTCCAATATTCTTCGTAATCCTTCACGGAAAATTGTGTGGTCATCCGCTATAAAGACTGTAACTATTCTATTAGAGTCAATCTTCTGCATATTACTCCTTAAGTGGAACCTTTATCTCTATCCTGGTTCCGCGCCCCTTTGCTGTTTTGACATCAAACACCCCTCCCAAAAGTTTCACCTGTTCTTTCATGGCCTTCAATCCAAAATGTCTGGTAGATTTATTCCCAGCCAGGATTTTTTCTAAGTCGAACCCTTTACCATCATCTTCTATAGCAAGGTGAAGATCCCCCTTCTTATCAGTTCTTAACCTCAATTCCACATGCTTTGCCAGGGCATGTTTTCTTATATTATTCATTGCCTCCCGGATAATTCTATAAGTTCCTACCTGTACCTTCATAGGCAGGCTCTCTTCGAGTCGAATCCTCAGGCTTGGCGCAATCCCTGTCTTTTTCTGAAACTCTTCCAAATACTGTTTCAGGACAGTCGCAAAGCCCATTCTGTGAAATCTGGGGAGCCGTAACTCAAATATGACCTGTCGCGTGGCCTTAATGCATTTTGCCAGCATTTCCCTCAATTCCAATAGTCCTTCTCTCGCCTTTTTCGGGTCGTCATCCAGAATTCGCTCGCAAAAGTCAATTCTCAAGAGTGCAGTGGCTAATGACTGCGCTAAGCCATCGTGAATCTCCTGGGCAAGTCTATTCCTCTCTTCTGTAATTGCAACTCCTCTATACAATTCGACCAACTGGTCCGTCCTCTCCTCCACTTCTTTCTCCAGTTCTACAGCATGCTGTTTCAGTTTCTCCTGTAAGCCTGTAATTTCAGAGACAATTGCGATGCTTCCTCTAAATTTTCCCCCTTTATCAACGAATGGAACAGCGCTAACCGAGAAAAACATATCCTTGCCTTGTTTTGTCTTAACCGTTAAGGCATAAGTTGATGATTTGCCTTTTCTTCTCTTCATAAACTCGCTTTTTATTTTCTTCTTCCCCACCCCTTCAAAAAAAGAAGAAACCTTCTTGCCCAGAAGCTCATTTCTTTCATAACCCCAGGCATCACATAACCTATCATTAACAAAAGTTATTACCATATTCTTATCAAGAGATAGCACGCCTTGACCCATATTTTCAACCAAAATTCTATATTTATCCTTCAATCTCTCTAACTCCCTGGCCTTTTTAACCATTTTTCCCCCAACGAACCTAAACCTTGAAATCAGGCATTCCCCTTTAGAATCTCTCCTGTGTATCAAGCGGAAGGGGTGAGATTCTCCTCGTCGCTTCCCCTTTCCTCCCTCGCTCCTGCGGCTGCCCACTCACTTCCGAACTTCCAGTGCTCTTCCTCGGATGACCTCGGCGTTCCCGGGCTTCGGTCCTTCGGACCCCGGGGCGCTCACCGTCTCGCGCCCGCCGCTACCACGGAGCTCCTTATTCGTCGCTCCAGCGGCCCCTCCTGTGTATCAAGCGGAAGGGGTGAGATTCGAACTCACGTTCCGATTACCCGGAAACTGGTTTTCAAGACCAGCGCCATCAACCGCTCGGCCACCCTTCCATTTATTCCTTCTTTTCCTCCGAAGGTTTGACTCCCTCCCTCTCCCATCTGTTCTTGAACTTACGCCAGCCAGTTATTCTCCAATCGACATGTCTTACATCCCGAAGGGCCAGGATTTCCCTCTCTACTTTCCTTAACTGACTAGCGACTGCAAATTCACTATGTCCGTCTACTGTATCGCCTGTAAAGGAGAGTTCCCCTTTAATGCAGACCGTATCCTTTACCGTGTTCACCAGCAGTTTGGGCAAATCGATCCAGTTCCTGCTCAAGATTATCTTTACCTTACTATTTATCTTCCACGCTTCCACTCCCATCTCAGCCCCTATCAATTATATCCAATCCATTCATATATGGTTGGAGAACTTTCGGGACAACTATTGTCCCATTCTCTGTTTGATTATTTTCCAAAATGGCAGCAAATGTCCTGCCAATGGCAAGCCCGGAGCCATTCAATGTGTGGACATATTCCAGCGTTCCGGTCTCTTCCTTCTCGTATTTGATATTTATTCTCCTTGCTTGAAAATCCGTAAAGTTACTACAGGAAGATACTTCCCTCCACCTATTCTCACCTGGCATCCAGACTTCTAAATCGTATGTTTTTGCCGCTGCAAATCCCAGATCTCCTGTGCAGAGTTCTACAACCCTGTAAGGGATTTCCAACAATTCTAATACCTTCTCGGCATCAAAAACCAGAACTTCCAGCTCTCTATAGGAATCCTCGGGCCTGGTAAACTTTACCAGTTCAACTTTGTTAAACTGGTGATTCCTGATTAGCCCCTTGGTGTCCTTCCCGTAAGAGCCAGCCTCTCTCCGAAAACACGGTGTATAGGCTACATAATTCAAAGGCAGGTCTTTCTCCTTTAGAATTTCATCTTTATGGAGATTGGTCAAGGGCACTTCACCTGTGGGAATCAAATAGAGGTCATCATCTTTGCACCTATAGAGCTCTATGGAAAATTTCGGGAGCTGCCCTGTTCCCATCATGCTCTCACCGCTAACCATAAACGGCGGCAATACCTCCCTATACCCTCTTTCAGTATGGGTGTCGAGCATGAAATTAATCAATGCCCTTTCTAACCTCGCTCCCTTTCCCCTCAGGAGCGCAAACCTGGAGCCGGAAATCTTGGAGGCCAGGGGAAAATCGAGAATTCCCAGGCTTTCCCCAACCTCCCAATGTTCACGGGGCACGAAATTGAACTTCCTTTTCTTTGGCTTCCCTTCTTTTACGACCTCATTATCCTCAGGCGTTCTTCCCACAGGCACAGACTCGTGAGGGAGGTTCGGAATCACTAAAAGAAGATTTCTTGTCCTCTCCTGGAGTTCTCCTAACCTGCCATCTAACTCTCTTATTCGCTGGGAAACTCTTTGCATCTCTCCAATCAATTCCTTAGCATTCTTACCTTCCCTCTTCCATTTTCCTATCTCTTCCGAAGCCTCATTTCTCCTGTGTTTGAAATCCTCCACTTCAACCAAGATTTTCCTGCGCTCATTATCCCACTGGAGGAGTTCATCGAGCGAAATTTTCTCCCCCCTGTCTTTTAAGCTCTTATTGACCTTTTTTATATTTTCCCTGACGAATTTCAAATCAAGCATCTTATCCCTTTATCACCCCGATCGGTCTCATTCTGGCGACTTTCTTGGAAATGCCTGCATTGTGGCACACATCTACTACCTCATCAACGTCCTTATAGGCGCTTGGCGCCTCCTCGGCAAGTGTCTTATACCCTTTTGCCTGAATAATTATTCCTCTATCTCCCAGTTGCCTCTGCAATTCCTCGCCCCGAACCTCGTGCAAAGCTCTTGTTCTAGACATCACTCTACCTGCGCCATGGCAAGTACTTCCCCATGTCTCTTGCATAGCCCTCTCGGTTCCCACCAGGACATAGGAGTTGGACCCCATTGTCCCCGGAATAATTACAGGCTGTCCCACATTAACGTAATCCTTGGGTACATCTGGATGCCCTGCTGGGAAGGCTCTGGTAGCTCCCTTTCTATGGACGCAGAGAGTTCTTTTCTTTCCTTCTACTGAGTGGTCTTCAATTTTTCCAATATTGTGTGCTACATCGTAAATGAGAACCATGCCCAAATCTTTGGGCGAGATCTTAAGGACCCTTTCAAAAGTCTCTCTTGTCCAATGCATTATGCACTGCCTATTTGCCCAGGCGTAATTTGCTGCACACCTCATTGCCTTTAAATAATTCTGGCCTTCTTCTGACTCTACTGGCGCACAGGCCAATTGCCGGTCTGGAAGGCTGATGTTATATTTTCTTACAGCATTCCCCATTACCCTGAGGTAATCGTCACAAATCTGGTAACCGAGACCTCTTGAGCCAGTATGGATCATCACCGTAATCTGTCCAGGAAATATCTCAAAAACCTCCGCAATCTTCTCATCATATATCTCATCCACAACCTGGATTTCCAGGAAATGGTTTCCTGCTCCCAATGTGCCTAATTGTTCCCTCCCCCTCTCCAAGGCTCTCTGGCTGACCTTGGTGGAGTCGGCGCCTTCCATTGAGCCTTTCTCTTCGGTATGTAGCGTGTCTTCGGGAACCCCGTAACCCCTTCTTACTGACCACTGGCTCCCTTTCTCTGAAACTTCCATTACCTCCTGTGAGGAGATCTTTATCCTTCCCCTGGAGCCCACTCCTGAAGGAATGTTCACGAACAGTTGAGACACCAAATCCTGGAGTCTGGGACGAACCTCTTTTTCCTTCAAATTGGTCCTCAGAAGCCTCACTCCACAGTTGATATCATAACCAACTCCTCCGGGAGAAATTACACCTCCAGATGCGATGTCCATTCCCGCCACTCCCCCAATGGCAAATCCATAGCCCCAGTGTATGTCTGGCATAGCCAGAGATTTTCCCACAATTCCAGGAAGATAGGCCACATTGGCTACCTGGACAGGGGTTCTATCCATCCTGATGTGTGCGAGCATCCTCTCATTGGCATAAATTAATCCAGGGACCTTCATCCCTTCTTTTTTAGGAAGTAACCACCTATAGTCATCAATCTTCTCAAATATCCCGTGCCTCTCTTCTGCCATCATATTCTCCTATTATATGTCAAATATTACCTCTGCCTCGAGGGTTCCCTCGGGAAGGTCAGACTTGACTCTTTTTGCTTTTGAAATCTTCAGCCCGTGATAAGTAGCGGCCTTAAACTCTGTCTCAATCTCGTGCCTTGTGCTGTCGAACTCTTCCCCAAAAATCCTCGCCTTAAGATGCTTATCATCTATTTCTATAATCTCAAATTTTGAGAAGAGCATATTCTTTGAAGCGAAAAGAAAGAGTATCTCGTTCAACCAGTAGACTAGAAGCTCTTCTCTATTCTGTGCCTCTAACGAGATCACCTGTGAATCTTTAGGACTGACTTTCTCCAAATCTGTGGTCAGGCTCGCCATCCCATAGGCTGCGTTTGTAAATAGTTCGGCCAGGTCCCTGCCATATGCCCTGATCCCCATATCTGCAGTATGGTCAATTACTTCAAACCTCTTCACTCTTTTTCCTCGTTCTCTTTGACCACACTGGCAATAGCAACCAATCTATCCCCTCCCTCGAGCCTGATCAGCCTCACACCTTTGGTGCTCCTGCCCACGAGCCGAATACCTCTTACAGGTTGACGTATGAATAGCCCACGAGAGGTGACTAACATTACATCGCCCTCGTCAGCTACCTTCTTTATTCCCACCACTTCGCCGTTTCTCTTATCAGTTATTATGTTAATAACGCCCTTGCCGCCGCGTCCTTGCAGCCGGTATTTTTCTACCGATGTCCTCTTCCCATAACCATTAAATGTGGCGGTTAGAAGCGTATCTCCCTTGTTAACTATTTCCATGCCAACGACTCCATCCCCTTCTGCCAGCCTTACACCTCTCACTCCCTGCCCCGTACGGCCGATAGAACGAATCTCATCTTCGGCAAAATGGATGGCCTTCCCTTTCCTGGTGCCGATAATTACCTCTTCTTTTCCAGTAGTAAGCTTGACATCGATTAGACTATCACTTTTACCTATTCCTATGGCTATAATACCACCCTTCCGCGGGTTTGAATATTCCTTTAAGGGCGTCATCTTTATCACTCCATTGCGGGTTACCATCAAAAGATATTTCTCTTCCTCTTTGGCAAAGTCCCTTACGGCTACCATCGCTGTAATCAATTCGTTAGGAGAAGATAACTTGACCAGATTTACAATGGCCTTCCCCTTGCCAGTGCGAGCCGCTTCAGGAATTTCATAGACTTTTAACCAATACACTTTACCCAGATTAGTGAAAAATAGCATATAACTGTGAGTTGTTGTAATAAAAATGTTCTCTATAAAATCTTCTTCCCTGGTCACCATTCCGGTAATGCCTCTGCCTCCCCTGCGCTGAGCGCGATATGTGGAAACTGGAAGCCGCTTCACGTAGCCAGCATGGGAAATAGTCACAACCACATCCTCTTCCGGAATGAGGTCTTCTATATCCATTTCTATTGCCTGGGGTTTAATCTTCGTCTTCCGGCTATCGCTATATTTCTCCTTTACACTCATTAATTCCTGCTTGATGATTTCCAGAACCTTCTGAGGAGTGGCAAGAATCGCTTTCAACCGCTCTATGTTCTTAATCAATTCTATGTACTCCTCCAGTACTTTGTCCCGCTCCAAACCGGTCAGTTGGTGCAACCTCATATCAAGAATTGCCTGGGCCTGGGCTCTGGTAAATTTTAAATTCTCCATCAGAGACTCTCTCGCCTTATCCGCGTCTTTAGACTTCTCTATAATTGTAATTACCTTATTCAGGTTTTCCACTGCTCTCTTTAATCCCTCAAGAATGTGGGCTCGCTCCTCAGCCTTCTCCAGTTCAAACCTCGTGCGCCGGGTAACTACCTCCTTTCGATATTCCAGATAGTAGGAGAGCATCTCCTTCAAGTTGAGTATTCTAGGAACATTATTCACCAGGGCGAGCATGATTACTCCAAAGGTGGTCTCAAGTTGCGTATGATTGAATAGCTGGTTAAGCACAATCTGAGCATTCTCTTCCCGCCTGAGTTCAATAACTATTCGCATTCCAGTCCGGTCAGATTCATCGCGCAGATTAGCAATCCCGTCTATCTTCTTATCGCTTACCAGACTGGCTATTGTTTCTAAAAGTTGAGATTTATTCACCTGGTAGGGAAGCTCTTTAACCACTATAGCCTCCCTGCCACTACCAATCTCTTCAATATCCACGTCGGCCCTCAACTGTATAGACCCTCTCCCCGTACGAAAAGCATCTTTTATCCCCCTCTTACCAAATATTATTCCCCCGGTGGGGAAGTCGGGCCCTTTAATTACTTTTATCAATTCCGTAATTTCAACGTTGGAATTATCTATGAGCATTATTAGCCCATCAATCACCTCGCCCAAATTATGGGGCGGTATGTTGGTAGCCATCCCTACAGCAATACCAGAAGAACCGTTGACAAGAAGGTTAGGAAGCCTGGCAGGGAGAACTACCGGCTCCTCTAAGGACTCATCAAAATTCGGGACGAAGTTAACTGTCCTCTTATTGATATCGGCAAGCATTTCTAAAGCAACGTCTGCGAGTCTCACCTCTGTGTACCTCATAGCCGCCGGCATATCACCATCAATACTGCCGAAATTGCCCTGGCCATCAATGAGGGGATACCTTAAGGAGAAATCCTGAATCATCCTGACCATAGCATCATATACAGCCATATCTCCATGGGGATGGTATTTGCCCAGAACCTCACCCACCACCCTGGCGCTCTTCTTATACGGCTTATTAGGAAGCAGACCGAGTTCCTGCATGGCGTACAGAATACGGCGGTGAACCGGTTTTAAACCATCTCTCACATCCGGAAGAGCTCTACCAACAATTACGCTCATCGCATAATCTATGTAAGAGTCTTTCATCTCGTCTTCAATGTTTCGCGGTTTAATCTTCTGAAAAGCTTCCATAATTTTTCCCCTGGCTAAAAAAGTTCGGCTTGGGAAAGTACCAAAACTCCTACTCCACAAACCGAACTTTTATATCTCCCCGTATTATATATCCAGATTCCTCACCTCGGGTGCATGAGCCTGTATGAAGTTTTTCCGGGGTTCGACATTGTCCCCCATGAGAGTGGTAAATATCCTATCTGCCTCTACGGCATCCTCCAGTTGGACCTGGATGAGTGTTCTCCTCTTAGGGTCCATTGTCGTCTCCCACAATTGACCGGGATTCATCTCTCCCAATCCCTTGTATCTCTGTATACTGATGTCTTTTCTTCCCAGTTTTTTCACTACTTCAAGCATTTCATGGAAACTGTTGACATCAAAATCTTCTCCGTTAGACCTTATTCTATTTATTGCTCCCCGGGCGCTCTCCCTGCCATACTGGGAAATGTCAAGACCCGTATTCTCCAGATTACCTACAACCCCTGCTATTTTTCTTAACTCCCAGAGGTCCTTCACTTCCAGCCCCTTTTCTTCAGCTCCCGCGACACTTTCCTTCTTCTTACTTTTCGCTTCCTCCGTAACCGCTTTGCGAAAACTTTTAAGTTCTTTCTCTGAATAGAGATACCTCTCTTTGGGCGAAGCACCCTCTCCACCAACCTCAACTACGGAATAGAGGGGAAGATTTCCAGTTTTATTGACCTCTAAAAAATCTTCCCAGCTGATTCCTTTCTTTCCAACTTTTCTAAGGAGCCATTCCAGTTCCATCAGTCCTTGAAGAATTCGCTCAACCTTCTCTCGTTCGTATTCTAAGATTTCCTTTCCATCCTTCAATTTGAAAAGCCTGATACCTTGCATGCCCTGGCTTAGAAGGTATTTATCCAGTTCATCATCGCTCCCTAAATATATTTCGTGATTGCCTTTCTTCACCTTATAAAGGGGAGGTTGTGCTATGTATACATAACCCTTCTCAATCATAACACGCATCTGGCGATAGAAAAAGGTTAAAAGAAGAGTACGGATGTGGGCACCGTCTACATCTGCATC
>Ga0315310_10002784_pt1 | contig 10907 bp, 10 predicted proteins | sample TDP5_MG_FD_203630 | JGI IMG/M metagenome (GOLD analysis project Ga0315310, IMG submission 203630) | Freshwater sediment microbial communities from Lake Towuti, South Sulawesi, Indonesia - TDP5 | ecosystem: Environmental > Aquatic > Freshwater > Lake > Sediment | place: Indonesia: South Sulawesi...
TCCATGGCCTGACTCTGGAACAGTATACCAATTGGTTGGGGAATCCGAACTCACCAATTGAGGAGGCGCGAAAGGCCAAGGAAGAGGGCCTAGTTAGATTCCTGGGCCTATCATGCCACGATAATCCACAAAACATGATGAAACTCATGGACACTGGCCTTTTCAATTCCATAATACTCCAGTATAACATCCTCGACAGGGTCAACGAGGATGCCATGGCATATGCCAATGCGAAGGGATTGGGCGTCATAGTCATGGGACCCGTTGGGGGAGGACGCCTCGCTGCTCCATCTGAGGTGATAAGGCAGATGATCCCAGGTAAAGTGAAGGGCACGGCTGAGCTCGCGCTTAGGTTCGTGCTCTCAAACACCAATGTCAGCTCCGCCTTATCGGGCATGAGTACCTTGGACATGGTCACGGAGAACGCCAGAACGGCCTCGCTGCTGGAGCCCCTTTCAGTGGAAGAGAGGAGGAGGATGAACGAGGCCCTTGAGGAGAAGAAGAGGCTAGCGGAGCTGTTCTGCACGGGATGTGGCTATTGCATGCCTTGCCCGAATGGCGTGGACATACCTGCGAACTTCGAGCTGATGAACTACTACCGCGTTTATGGCCTCGTCGATTATGCCAAGGGCAGATACCAGGAACTCGGGGAGAGGGTTAAGGAGGATGTCAAGGTCCCTGCCTGGGCGGCGGCTTGTAAAGAGTGTAATGAATGTGAGCCCAAATGCCCAAGAGGATTGAAGATAAGGGAGCAGCTGAAGGAGACGCAGAAGACACTGGCCACGTAGTTCACATTCTCCATTTTTATGTAAGGCCAATGGATGCCGACTATGTTGCCCTCTCTAGTGCCATCAAGAGGGGTAAACCGATGACAACGCAACTCACGATCTCCCCAGCAGCTATGGCGGCCATGGTGGCCACAAATGGCGCGCCGTAAATGGCAGACAAGAGAACACCACCTATGAACACCGTTATGATGAGTGCGGGAAATAAAGTTGCCAAAAGCTTGCCCTTGTAGCCTGTGATGTGCCTGCAAATGTAGGAGAAGCTACTCGCCAGAAGGTTTGCCAGCGTCCCTATCACGATATCGGGTAAGCCATAGGGGGAGATCATGTTCGCGATAATGCATCCCAGGGTTACACCCAAGATGCCGGCTTTGCCGATCCTTTTATGATAACTAACTGGGATGAGGGCATCCGTCACTCTGGCCTGGACTGGCCCGAATCCTATTGGCGCGATGGCTATTGTCCCTACTCCATAAGTGGCCGCGATCAGGGATATGAGTGCCATCTCCTGCGCACGAGAGGTATACTTCTCAGTAGGCAAGTGCCTCTACCGTTCTCCCCTTGATATTTGTATAGCGGAACGGTAGGAGCGTAGCCACCAGCTTTGATTTGCTATGGTATGAGTCCCTACTGTTGTTCGTCCAGCCTTAGTCGAATTCCCCGCCCTCTTCCCCACCTGGCGGCCTAGGCGGTTTTGATGGTTCCTTGAGCTTGCCCGACGCTATCATGTCGTCGATTCTGAGGATCGAGCTTGCGGCTGCACCGGCGGACTTGATGATCTGCTCTTTGACTGAGAGCGGCTCCAGTACGTTCAGGGTATACATGTCAGAGGTCTTCCTGCCCTGCATGTCGACCCCTACCCAGACTTCGCCATTTTCGTGTCTGTGCCTCAGCTCCGTAAGGATGTCTATGGGGTCAAGGCCTGCGTTCTCCGCAAGGCACGATGCGATGATCTCGCTGGCTTCTGCGAATTTCTTTATGGCGAGCTGCTGCTTTCCGGAGATCTTCTCGGCGAACTTGTTCAGCCTGAGCGCGACTTCGACCTCGGGAGCGCCACCGCCCGCGACTATGTGCGGGTATGTCACTACATCTTTGACGACCATCAGCGCGTCGTGTACCGCCCTCTCGGCCTCGTCGACGAACTTCTCCGTCCCGCCCCTTATGAGGATTGTAACGGACTTCGGGTTCTTGCACTCCTCCACGAAGACCCACTTGTCCTCCCCGACCTTCCTCTCCTCGACCAATCCCGCCTGGCCGAGATCGGCAGGAGCCATGTCGTCTAGGCTAGTTATGATCCTCGCGCCCGTCGCCTTGGCGGTCTTCTCCATATCCGATTCCTTGCTCCTCCTCACGGCCATTATCCCAGCCTTCGCTAGGTAGTGCTGTGCTACATCATCTATTCCCTTCTGGCAGACTATGAGGTTGGCCCCTGTTGCCCTCACCTTCTCAACCATGTCCTTGAGCAGCTTCTGCTCCTCGTCTATGAATTCCTTGATCTGTTCAGGCCTGGCGATGTTGATCTTGGCATCGAACTCCGTCTTCTCTATCTCAAGGGGACAGTTGAGGAGGGCGATCTTGGCGTTCCTTAGGCGCTTTGGCATTCCAGAGTGGACGACCTCCTTGTCTAAGACGATGCCCTGAATGAGCTTGGTTTCGTCGAGGGATCCTCCGGCCTTCTTCTCCACCTTGATGTCGTCCAGACTTGCCGCGTACTTATCGCCCTCTTTCGTTGCGACCCGAAGGATCGCCTCCACAGAGATATCGGCCAGCTTCTCGCTGCTCTCCCTTACGACCTTACCCGCTAAGGCCGTAATGGCTATGCGCTTTAGCATCTCGCTGTCATCGGGACTCACGCTGATGGCGATCTCCTTAAGGAATTCCAACGCCTTGTTCGCAGATAGCTCATATCCATCGACGACAATTGTGGGGTGCACGTCATTGTCCAGCAGGTCCTCCGCCTTTTTGAGTAACTCTCCCGCAAGTACGGTCGCCGAGGTTGTACCATCCCCAACCTCGGTGTCGGTAGTCTTGGCTACTTCGACCATCATCTTGGCTGCGGGATGCTCAACTTCCATCTCCTTGAGAATCGTCGCGCCATCGTTCGTTATGACGACGTCGCCGAGGGAGTCGACCAACATCTTGTCCATCCCCCTTGGCCCGAGCGAGCTCTTGATTATCTCACCGACGGCCTTTGCCGCGTCTATGTTGTTCCTCTGCGCATCCCTTCCCCGTGTTCTGCTGCTTCCTTCCTTGAGTATCAGGACCGGCGTTCCAGCCGTTGTTTGCGCACTCATCGTTTACCTTACCTTCTCTTAGCTCGCTGAACGGCTAACTATCTATAAATAAATGTTATCTTCGGGAGATGATGATGGGCCATTCAGCTGGGGATCACGTGATGGCCGTCAATATGCCCTCAAACGCGAATTACGGGGGACATCTCGGTCGAGGTCGATCGACACGTCGAATACAACTGCCTGTTGGACCCCCAACCAAGCTTAACGAATTCCGGGACGACCTTTGAAACGAATTCACACGAGGGGACTGACCCATGTCCTCCACCCCAAACTATATGTAGTTTTTTTACTTAGCCATGACCTACATAGAATATATAGTCTTTGTTGGTATAATAGGAAGTATAGTATAGCACGGAAAACGGTAAGAGCAGAATAGAAGGAGGGTGTGCCACATATGCCCCTGATATCCAGGTCCCAGAGGGTTATAGCTACGGCCTTATGTGGGGCGCTTTATGGTGCCACGGGCTACATAACGTCATCCATCCCATCTCCCTTGGGGCCCCTTGGGCAGTTCAGACCGGCCATCATCGTACCAGTTATCTTCGCTGTCTTTTTTGGCCCTTGGGTCGCAGGAGTGGGTGCAGCCATTGGTTCACAGATCACGGATATGTTGACATCCGGATATTTCCTATCTGGCCTAATAGCCGGTATGCCTGGGAACTTCGCCGGATTCTACCTTTACGGATGGCTGCTGAGGGGGAAGTTCAGTTGGCGAAGATATGTCCTCACGAGTGTATTTACGCTCTTTTTCGCCAACCTCTTCACAGCGGCTTTAGTTGACGTTTATTACGTCCTCTTTTTGCCCTCGCTATTTAAGAGCTTAAGCTGGGGGATCGCCCTGGCCATTGGCCTTGGCGCATACTGGTTCATCACGATGCTCCCATTTGCCTTGACCATCGATCCGGCATTGATCAAAGTCCTCTGTCGCACAAGGCCGGACTTGGCACCGGCCGAAGTATTGAGCGCGGCCCTTAAAGATGAAACCCGTGAGGTCGCGATGGCCCTGATCGTAACTGGGGCCCTGATCTGTGCCATCGGCATCGTCTTCCTAATAACGCCTGAGGTCGTCCTCTTCGCCGATATCCCAGCTCATCCCCTACAGCTTCTCTTCGGAGGCGGCGGGCTGATAATGATTGCCTTAGGCATCGGTTTCCTTCTCGCCAACAGGCTAAAACGAAGATCGGCCTCAGGCCGACCTCAGCCCGAATAGTAGCCATTGGATGCATCAAAATAAATAGTTCCTGTCCCTTGATGGGGACGAATGATAATCGGCATCGATATCGGCGGGAGTTCTACAAAGGCCGTGGCCCTCGACCGCGCCGAAATAGTCAGCAATATAGTTGTGCCAACTACTGAGCCCCTGGCCTCTGCCATAGGCGCAATGGGTACCCTTCTCATGGGATTGGGCAGGCAGATCGGGGACATAGAGATCTTGGCGGTGTGCGGGGGAAAGTCGACGGCTCTCCCCAGCAGCATCTTGGGCTCCAAAGTCCGGAAAGTTGACGAGATAAAGGCCATAGGGCTAGGTGGGATCTTCCTCTCACGTAAAAAGCAGGCATTGGTTGTCAGCATGGGTACGGGCACGGCCATCGTTGCCGCCAGGAGGAACGGGACGGAAATCGAACACGTCGGTGGAACTGGGGTGGGGGGAGGGTCATTGATCGGCCTTTCGCGCAGGTTGCTCAATACGTCGGACATCAGCCTCATCGAGTCGCTCGCGAGGAAGGGCGACTTGACGAAGGTCAATCTCAAGGTTGGCGACGTCGTCGGCGGCCCCATAGGTAAACTCGATCCAGACGCCACGGCATCTAATTTCGGTGGGCTTAGGGACGATGCAACGAGCGCCGACATCGCGGCCGGCATATTAAACGTTATAGGCGAGGTAATCGGCATGCTGGCCGTTATCTCGGCCAGGGCAACGGGTTTGGAGAACGACGTCGTTCTCGTCGGACGACTGACAAAAATAGCGCCTTTGGTCGAGTATATAGTGAGGACCGGTCAGCTTTTCAAAGTGACCATAACAGCCCCTAATCTCGCAGAATATTGCGCCGCAGTCGGAGCTGCCAGATTCTGTACCATTGACTAGGCTATTCTGCCCTCGCGGATGTGCCACTCAACTGCCGAGTTCTCGTTGGATCCTTTCCAGCCGCTCTACCCTCTTCCTAGTGATCGGATGGGTCATGAATAATTCCGCCAAGGAGTCTCCTGTGAAGGGGTTGGCGATCCAGAGGGGGCTCGTGGACGGGTTTGCCTTTATCGTGTATCCACTCCTGACGGCCCTGTCGATCTTCTCAAGGGCCGAACCCAGCGAAAGCGGCCGACCCGTTAAGCGAGCGCCTTCCTCGTCCGCGCCATACTCCCTTCCCCTTGATATCGCCATCTGCATCAGGCTTGCCGCAATCGGTACGAATATGAGGCCAAGGAGCGCGAACAATGCGCGGCCCCCGCGATCGTCGTCGTCACCACCGAACATCAGGGCCCTCCTTCCCATGTAGGCAAGCTCTGATAACGCTCCAACTAGCGTGGCCGCGATGGCGGCTATCAACATATCCCTGTGGAGGACGTGTGATATCTCGTGCCCTATCACGCCCTCGAGTTCTTCCTCGTTGAAGAGCCTGAGGGCACCCTCGGTAACGCAGACGACGCTGTTGCTGGGGCTCCTGCCGGTGGCAAAGGCGTTGGGGCTAAGGGTCCGTACTATCCCGACCTTCGGCTTCGGTATCTTGGCTTTGGCGGCAACCCTCTCCACGATCCTGTGGAGCTGAGGCGCTTCCTGCTCGGAGACCAGCCTGGCGCCGGTCATCGACATCACGAGCTTGTCGCCATAGAGATAGGCTATGCTGTTCATCGCGATCGCCACGATTAGGGCGAAAAGCATCATGGATCCGGGATTTCCCACGAAGTAGCCAACTACGTATCCTATCAAGAGGAATAATGCCGTAATGGCAGTGAAGAGTAATCCTTCCCTGAACATGTTCTTTCCCTCACCGACTGCTATTTACAAGGGCTTAGATATAGGCCTTTCGATTTATGTGCGGCAACTATCCTACGCCATGACCCACTTAACGTTGATACGAGGGCATACGGGATGCCGTAAATGTCGCTGAAGTAGATGATATATCATTAAGGCTTCGGAATGTCGGGGTATTTCGAGGTATCGGCGAGATACCAGGCCAAAGCCTCACCATCAAGAAGCACATGCTGGTCAGCGCCACTCATCCCCGATGCCCAATCCCCGGCCGTGGAATTCCACGAATACCATAGCCAGTAGTAGGGCCCAGATCCCCCCACGCCATCGATGCTGGTTATGAATGCTGAGCCATATGCGGTCTGATATTCGACCCTACCACCTGTCGTCAAGATCGTTAGGTTGAAGAGCGTCCAACCTATCGGCACCGTTGTGCCATTGTGCCAGATCCGTGTGCCGTTGTTAAACTCTATTAGGAGATCGACGGAGATGATTTTCTTCTCCGAGAGGAGGCGAGCATAGCGCTGTTCGGCGTCAATATAGGCCTCGTAATAGTAGAGGTTCAGACTCACGCTTAGGACCAAAATGGCGATGAGGCAGAGGCTCAACGGGGGCCAACGCCTTCCACCCCTGCCAGCGGACTCAGCCTTAGACGTCGATCAAATCCCTCCTTTTCACTGTGTGTATTATCGGCGGGGCCAAGAGGGCGAAGAGGAAGAAGTTGGAAACCTCGTGGATGATGCCCAGCGGGAGGGGGAAGTTCATGGTGAGCAAACCGATAAGGACGGAACCATAGAAAAACCAGCCAGTGACGGCATTTGTGAGGAGATCGTATAAGAGGGTCGAAACCATGCCGACCACGCCAAAACCGATATTCTGTATCGAGAGCCATGTCCGGCCATAAAAGGCATCGGGTTTCCGACCTACAAGATGACCAGTTATGGCGTAGATCATCTCACCCGATACGACGGAGAGGAAGGTCGGAAATGGGGGAAGGCCATAGGGATTCAGGGTACCGTAGATGAGCCAGGGTATCACGGCAACGGATATGCCCGAGGGCAGGCCGAACAGGAATCCCGATAAAAAGACGATGGTATCCATCACTTTTATGTTCGGAAATGGAAGCAGTGCATAATTCGTGACCACGCACAACGCCGAGATCAAACCGACTAGGACGACCTTCCCCACTTTGCCATGCAGACTATCCATCGGCATGTTGGATATTTTATCCAATAACCCCTATATTAATGTTATATTGGCCCCATCACCCAACACGTAATAGCGCTTGACCCGATATGCTTTAGTTTTGAAGGCCGGTTCCCCTGAACGGATATTATCGCCAATGATGGATTGTTACCAACGCCCAGTTGTTACAAACGTTAAATGATTTGAAAGTCTATTAAATACTTATAAAGTCCATTAAATATGAAATACCCCCTGAGGCATTATGGGAGGGCTGGCTTCGGGCTGTTCGATACAGGGTCGCTATATAGAGCCTGGGGATTGCCTTAAGGTCCTTGATCATCCGCTGAGGAAGAAGATCCTATACAGCCTTGCCCTTGAGACCCTAGATGGGCCAATAACGAAGAAGGAGCTGGCTGAGGCACTCGGCATTAGCTATACGGAACTGATCTATCAACTCAACAAGCAGCTCAAGGGATTCTGGGAGGTGAAGGAAGAGCAGAAGAAGAGGGGGGCCCATGAGGAGTTCATAGCGCCGCAAGCCCCCAACACGATATACGTCATGTTAGGAGGGGGCGCCGCGATCTACCTCATCGACCCCCTAGCAAACATATTCGGAAGGATGAGTGAGGGCACCAGATGCGACGAATGTTCTCGCGAGCAGATAGCGAAGTGCCTCCAGAGAACAAAGACGGACAAGTGCTTCGATTTCACACCCGAGGAGATAAAAAAACAGGAGAAGCTCCTGGAGGCCAATAGGAGGCCTTATCCCTTCACCCCCATAGACCGAATAATCGGCTGCATAGCCCTAAGGAGTCTCACCGGTGAGGGATGTGCGATCAAGGTCTGCGAGACTGAGTGCAATTTCATGAAGAAGGTCAGGGCGAAGATACGGAGGAAATCCTAACTCGCTTTCCCACCTGGTGAACGCCAATGGCAAGTGTCAAGGTTAAGCTCTCAACTACCATCCTAGACAGGAGGTCCGAAGCCGACATCGAAGCCGATCTCGTTGCAGACGCCCTCAGGGAGGTTTCCGAACGGTTCAAAGGGAGGATGAAGGGCAGGATATTGGATGAGGAAGGTGGACTCAATAAGTTCCTCGATGTCTTTGTCAACGGCCGAAACATAAATCTGCTGAATGGCCTTGACACCGTGCTCCGAGATGGCGACGACATAACGGTTCTGAGGGCCGTCAGCGGCGGTTAAAGAGGGGTGGAGAGGGAAGGGGGCTGCGAGGATTCCCTAAAAGGGGCTTTATCGTCAGGATAAAAAGCAGCTTGAGGAAAGGCCATAGTGCAAGAAGGGCTATCTGCCTGTCATCTGCGAGGAACGAATACGAGAGTTTCGAGATAGTTGTTGCCCCCGATAATGGTCATGCGCCTTTACGGGGCGTTGGAATAGAATTCGCAGATCTCATCTCCAAAAGAGCGCGAATCGGGAGGGAGAAGATGAGGTGCTATGTTATGGGCGGCATTGGATCAAAGTCGGATGCGCTCTTCCCATACAACTCCTTTTGGTCGATGATGGCCAGACAGAGGATTAATGCGGCACAATCCTTCTGGGTGACGTTATATGTCCCCCCCGATGCCGAGTCTGGCAATTATAGGGGAAAGTTACGGATTACGACTAAAAATTCAGGGAGCGTAAATATCGGACTCAGGCTTCGTATCTGGGACTTCGAGCTCCCAATACAGATGCATCTCAAAACCCATTTCATGATGAGACATCAGGAGCTCAGGGAACTCTATCCGAGCCTCCCCGATGAGCTATTTGAGGAGACGATCTTCAGATACAGGGTCAATTCGGCGGAGCACAGGGTGAGTGGCCAAGGCAACGTCGCCTTCCCATTCAGGATAATTGGCGGTAATAGGGCGCTTTCCAACCTCAGGAGATTCGATAGAGATATGAATTTCCTCACGAATCTTGGGCTGAACGTCTACTGCCTCCACCTCATGGACATCGAACCGCATATCGATAAAGCCGCATTATCACATCTACTTGGCAGACTTCAGAGCCATCTTATGAGGAAGAACTGGCTCGATTTGGCTTATCTCCATCTTGGGAATTGCCACCTGACCCCAAGATCTCAGGCTGAACTCGCGAAGGGGGCTTCACCGGGGATCAAGGTGGTGGCGGAGGCGAGTGGCCCACGTGAACTGAGCGGGCGGGAATCGTTGGTCGACACTTGGATAATCGATTGCTGCCATCATCGTATGGAAAATCTCAATGGCCTTTTACGAGGTCGAGGCGAGGTATGGCTCGATGGCGCCTGTAAAGACGGGAGACATGGGCCATTATGCTGGCACCATGAACAAGTTGACATCAGGAAGACCTTCTGGCGGATGTGGAGCATGGGCATGAGGGGCTTGGTCTACGACTTTGCCTTACCGACAACCAAGTCGAGAGAGCCATTGATCTATACCTGGGAGGAGGGGATCTTGAACACCGTACGTTGGGAGATCATAAGAGATGGAATCGAGGATTATGAGTACCTTTCACTTCTGGAGGAGAGCGTCGGCAGTCCGAAATGCACTGGATCAATGGACAGGATCCAGCGTAGAGCAAGAAGGCTGCTGAGGGGCATCAGGGCCAAAGGAGGCCCTATGGATCTGGCAGATGCCAGAGAGGAGGTTGCCGCCATCCTCGAGGCCATCAGTGCAAGGGCCCCCCCTCGGAAAGTTAATATTCCCTCTTAGGCGCACATGAAGCGGACGAAGAATGAGGGATTGCCAAATCGGAGCCCCAACCGCGATCAACAGGACTCATTTATAACCTGATTTCATCGAATGCCTCTCATTCTGGGTTATCGGAGCGTAAGGATAGGGGATGCTATGTTCAAGGATGAGGGCAGCAGGGTTGATTTACCGGAGCTGGAACATCGGATACTAGGCTTCTGGGCCGAGACGGGGGCGTTTCAGGAGAGGAGGGCCCTCAACAAAGGAAGGGAGCGTTGGTCATTCATGGACGGCCCAATAACTGCGAATAATCCCATGGGGGTTCACCACGCCTGGGGGCGCACGTACAAGGACATCATACAGCGCTATAAGGCCATGAGGGGGTACGACCTCAGATACCAGAACGGCTTCGACTGCCAAGGCCTCTGGATTGAGGTTGAGATCGAGAAGGAGCTCGATTTCAAATCTAAAAGGGATGTCGAGTCCTTTGGCATGGGCGAATTCATCAAGCGATGCAAGCAGAGGGTGCTACGTTATGCAGCGGTTCAGGTGGAGGAATCGATCCGCCTCGGTTATTGGATGGATTGGGATGATCCACGGCTTCTCAGGGAACTGGCAGATGGACTCGAGCGCCCTGACGAGGTGATCACGGTCTCGGGGCCATCGGGGGAGGCATTGACCGGAACTGTGGAGCAGGTTGTCGGCATGCTCGGGACGCCCTCCTTCGGGGGATCGTACTTTACCTTCTCCAGTGAGAACAACTATAGCATCTGGAGTGCCCTTAAGAGGTGCCACGAAAGGGGTTGGATCTACAAGGGAACGGACGTAATGCCGTGGTGTCCACGTTGCTCCACGGCCCTTTCAGAACACGAGATCGTGACAGAGGGATACCGCGAGATCAAACATCTGGCGCTCACCGTTAGGTTCCCACTTCGCGGTCGCCCGAATGAGAAACTGCTCATCTGGACGACGACCCCATGGACGCTCTCATCGAATGTGGCGG
>Ga0315310_10002786_pt1 | contig 10899 bp, 13 predicted proteins | sample TDP5_MG_FD_203630 | JGI IMG/M metagenome (GOLD analysis project Ga0315310, IMG submission 203630) | Freshwater sediment microbial communities from Lake Towuti, South Sulawesi, Indonesia - TDP5 | ecosystem: Environmental > Aquatic > Freshwater > Lake > Sediment | place: Indonesia: South Sulawesi...
GCAGACTTGACAGAGTTGAGAGCGTTTACATGTTGAATGGTGGTCTGCCAGAAAAGGCTGTGCCACCGTTGGGTTATGTGGTAACTTGGTCGGTCAGAGACCTCATTGACATGTACTCTCGGAAAGTGACCATAGTCAAAGACGGCAAGGTTACAAAAGTGGAGGCCATGAGTGGGCTTGAGGAGATAAAGTTTCCAAGAGTCGGCAAGCTGGAGGCTTTCTACACTGACGGGCTTCGAACATTGCTTCATACTTTGGAAGGCGTTAAAGACATGTGGGAGAAAACGCTTCGGTATCCGGGGCACATACAGAAGATAAGATTACTCAAAACTCTGGGCTTCTTCGATGAAAAGCCCATTGAAATCGGAAACTTCAGAGTCTCTCCGAGAGAAGTCGCTGCTAAATTGCTCGAAAAGAAATTAAAGAGACCTGAGGTCCCGGATATCGTTGCCATGCTTGTCAAAGTCGGCGGAGTGAAGAATACTAGAGGGATAATGTACAGCTATCAAGTGCTAGAACGATATGATAAAAAACAAAAGGTCACAGCCATGGCGAGAGCCACGGCTTATACGGCTTCAGTGGTTGCTCAACTTGTGGCAGGGCAGTCTGTAGAAGAGAATGGTGTTGTTCCGCCAGAAAAGCTTGGTATGAGCGAGAAATTCTATATGAAGTTTATCAGCGCTATGAAGAAAAGAGGTATCACGGTCAAGGAAAACATAAAGCAGAAGTTTTAGAGCTGTTTGGTGTGCGTGTAGAAGGCAAGCGCGAAGAATATGTATCCTAAATGGAAGAACAGCTCCAGCGGATGCCCACTGTAGTATGTGCCATTAAGGTTAGTATAGCTAAGCAAGAGGTCGCCGAACACGTTCATTAGGATGCCTGCATTGAGCAGCAACCACGCGCCTCCAACTCTTCCTTTGAGCCCGGTTGTGGTGAACACTAAAACACCCAGCAAAGCTTGTGCGAATAGCATCAAATCAAAGAGGGGATACGCTACGCTTACCAAAAGAGTCGCCAAATTCACTTGGGACACTTTTCCTCGAGTGGCTAACAGAATGGATGGAATTATGCCAGCGCTGGTTGGCAATGCAACGGTTGCGGCGATTGCAACAATCTTCTTTGATATCACTGATTGGAATACACCCATGTAAACGAAGATGGCTGCGAATAAGGCGGCGTAACCGACAAGCCTGTAGACGTCTGCAATTGATGGATACGGATTACGGATGCCAAAAACAAGTGTCAAAATAGTCCAGCCAAGTTGGCTTAAAGACCAAAAAGTCATCCCCAGCGTGAAGCATAACCAAATTCTAGACAGCGTGCTCTGAAAGTTTTGCCAGTAATTGCGCAATGCAAAAATTGATGCCGACAGAGCCACAATCGCCATGACGGAACGAAAAGCATTCGAGAAAACTGCAAGAAAATCAGAGTGCGCTTCCAAAAAGTAGACTAGTGCAATGCTTACGGCGGAGACGAGAGCGAGCAGATATGGTTTTTTCAAGCTGTTGTTGACGCGGTTAGTTGGCATTCAATCACCAATATGAATCAAAGTTTGCGTTTTCTATTTTAGAGTCCTTCTTCTGCCTGAATGAAGGTTTAATGGTTCTGATTATCGAATCACTATTCGAAAAACTGATTAGAACTAATCTTGAGGCGATAGCTTTCTAAACGACTAATGGAAATTCTTGAGAATAAGATCTTATATGTAGAATCACTGCGGATTATCCTTCCACCAATATTTCTTTTGGCGATGTAGTTCATTGCCTTTATAGCAGTGTCTCCCATAAGTAGAATAGTCGGTTCCAACACGCAGTGACAGAAACATAAACATATATGAGACAAAAAGACTGAAAAACATTTGTGGATGACTTGAAGTTAATTTACTTCGCCACGATCGCTCTATTGCTCTTGTTTTCCGGCATTAATTTTGTCTTCTGCAACGAAACAAACGGTCGAAATAAACCTAAAACATGGACAAGTGAAGAACCGACGAAAATAACTGTAGTCGGAGGCATGCACGTAGAACCTGAGCACCCTGAACCCGGAGACGAATTTACGTTGAGTTTTAGGATCAAGAACAATTCCACTGTTGTGGCTGAGGCTCTGAACGTGACCATACACCTTCCTATCCAGCTTGAGCTTGTTTCCGGAAGCAAAAAGATACAATTAGGGAATATGGAGCCTAGTCAAGAGCGAGTTGTATCTTGGAAGATTCGGGCTAACTCTAGCGCAGACTATATCATAGATCTTGACTTTGAGACATCAAACCTGGGCATTAGTCAATCGAAGTGGCTGTTGGAAATATACCCCAGATTCACAAGCTTCTTCTTTGACCCATGGATCCAGTTACTTGTGATAATTGTTCTCTTGGCTGCGATAGGATTGGTTGTTATGCTCATCAGGAAAAGCTTCCAGAGAAGGAGACATTTCAGGGCAAAATCATCATGGACGTCAACATCTGATTATTCGAGACAATAAGACCAAGAATTCAAATCTCTGTTAAGAGTTCAGTGCGGGAGACTAGGTTTAGACATCGGTTTAAATTCTCGGTGCCGAAAATTCGAAAAGTTCTTAAACTACATTTGATGATTTGTTCATATGATGGAAATGTCAATTAAGAATTTCAATCTTCACAAACTCTTCCTCAAAGCGTTGTCTAATGAAACTAGGCTACTAGTGTTAGAGTCACTTAGGATTAAACCAAAATGTGTGAGTGAGATAAGTGAAGATCTTAGTTTCGAGCAGAGCAGGATATCCCACAGCTTGAAGTGTCTCTGTAACTGTGGTTTTGTTGAAGTGGAACGAGAAGGAAAAAAGAGGATATACAGTCTAAACAAAAAAACTATCATTCCTTTGTTTGAGACAATTGACAAGCACGTTGCCAAGTATGGTCAACGACTGGCCACATGCGAAACTTTGGCTGACGTTAATGCTCGAGCTAACCTAGAGGTGTGACACAGATGGGCACAAGCAAATCTACTGAAGAGGGGCAATGTTGTTGCACGTTGACCTCAGAGGAAATAGATGTTCTGAAGTATATCTTTGAGACCATATTGAAGACTGAGAAGACTCCTACTGTAAGAGAAATGCAATTGGCACTCAAAAAATCTGATGACTACATAATCCATGCTCTGAATGAACTTGAGAAGAAGGACATTCTTCTAAGAAAAGAAGGGACTCAGGAAATCGTAAGCATATACCCTCTCTCCCTAACCCCCACCGAACACCAAATAATTCTTGAAAACGAGAAACGACTGTTCGCGATGTGCGCTGTCGACGCCCTCGGAATGCCCATCATGTTCAACAGAAACGCCAGAATCGTATCTCGATGCGCAAAGTGCAAACAAGAGATAACGATCGAAATCAAGAACGAAGAAATCGCATGGGTCTCACATCTCAACATTATGATTTGGAGTCCTGGTCGTCAAATAGCTCCTGCGGCAGAAACTTGTTGTCCGATGGTAAACTTCTTCTGCTGCAAAGAACATCTCCAAGAATGGGCTAAAGAAAACCCCGATCTGACTGGCAGAATAAGCGAAATCGAGCAAGCAAATCCAAGGATTAAGCAGTGTTGGAGACTCTACGGCGAAACGCTCGGATTTCGATGATATATCGATGAGTTGTCTTCAACAGATCATGTGCACCACCAAGAGTTACTGCATGAAAACAGAATGGATAACTATTGACGTTCTTGGAACCGAAACAAAGCTGAGACTGAGAGATTGGAGTGGGAGAATGAAAAAAGCAGTACAAGCAAAGAATTTAATCCCTTCAACCCTTTTGTTATAATCCTGATGGAGAGCCGCAATTTAATCAATCTAATTCACAGATTGTCAAAGGCTGATTTGCATCGCCACCTAGAGGGTTCCATTCAACCTAAAGTTGTTCTGGAAATGGCTAGAGAGAACAACACGCAATTACCAACTTATGACTTGGGAGAATTAACATCAATCATCACGATAAAAGAACCCAAGCCAAACTTGAAAGAGTTTGTTAAGCCTCTAGCACTTGTCGGTCAATGTCTATGCAACGAAGAATCCATCCGCCGAGCCACCTATGAGGTTATCAAGGATGCATATCTGGATAACATAACATGTTTAGAGCTTGAATTCAACCCAGCATTCTGGAATGTTACACCAAGAGACAGACCTACTCTCTGTAAGGCATTTGATGGTGTAATCAACGGGAAGAAATCAGCTGAGGAAGAATTCACGATTAAAGTAGGACTAATCATCGGAATCTCTCCCCTATGGAAAGAGCACGGCTGGTTTTCACCTGATGAAATTTTTGAGACTGCATTAAACTACAAGGATGAAGGTATAGTTGGAGTAAATCTACCCTCAGAACTGAAGGACGGCACTCTTTTACGAATTGCCAAAAAAGATGTCTGGAAAAACTTTAGGCAGATTTCCAAAAAAGCCAAGGATGACGGGGTATTCGTAACAGCACATGCTGGAGAAGTCGGAGGGCCCGAAAGCGTCAGAGACGCAATAGAAGACCTTGGTGCCCAACGAATTGGACACGGGATAAACGTCGTTAAAGATAGAGAAATTATGGCGCGTGTTATCAAGCAAAGAATTCCACTTGAAATATGCTTGACGAGCAATGTACTAAGCGGCACTGTGCAAATCATACATAAACATCCCTTTAAAGAACTATATGACGCAGGAGCATTTGTCACTCTCAACACAGATGATCCATCCCTGTGTCAGACGAGTCTAACGCACGAGTATATGCTGGCGACTGAAGCTTACCGATTGGATTTGACTGACATCATGAAAATAGTTCAAAATGGGTTTTCGGCCGCGTTCATAGATCACATGTAGCGTAATCTGAAATCTCATGAGAGTGTCTCTTCAAAAATCGGAACGACCTTCAAACAAAAAAATGCTTTCAACCAATATTTCGTTCGTTTTCACCTATGCAGGTGCTTAGTGCTATTTTCTTTTTGCCCAACATATAGAAGATGGTTTCCTGAGCCAATTATGCAAGGGTCGGTGCACGTCTGCAAAAGGATTCTTAGCCATCGCTTCCATTTTTCTCTGTCCTTGTAAAGCGTGTTTGTTGCTTCATACAGGTAAGACGATAGCCCTTGGCATGTTGCCAATGTTAATGTTTGCACTCCCTTGTTCCCAAACAGTTCTTTCAATTCGTTGGGATGGAAGAAGTATGCGTCAGTTTCACTGGCGCTTCGCTTTGTTTCTTTTAAGTGTCGGTAATGAGCCCTATGTATTCCTCTTGTAAACAATTCCTCATGAGATGGATCGATCAAGTTTTCTGGATGACCTAGCAAAACGGCTCTAAAAGCTCCGTATAGGTTGAATACCGAGATGAATATTGTTGCCTTTTTCTTAGCTACTCGCACAAGTTCGACTGCTGCCCGCTCTCTCTCCGACTTCTCAAGAAGATGAGAGAGAGGTCCCAGACATAGCACAGCGTCGAAAAGCTCATTCCTAAATCTCGATAAATCAGTAATAGAGCCTTTCACAATCTCCTTAACTCTGTCTTCAACACCAGCCCTTTTTATCTCGCTTCTTGCAATTGCAAGGCATTTTGGCGACAAATCCAAGAGAACAACATCATAACCTTTCTTGGCTAATTCAATCGTGTATCGCCCAGGTCCACCGCCAGCATCCAAGACCACGCCAGCCTTTGGGAGATACCTTTGCAGAAAATACGTTGTCACAAGATATTCAAGCTGATGATAGCCGTCTTGAAAAAGCCTTGTCCATTCATGCTTCGCGCGCGCATCATACCATCTTCTAACCGTTTCACTCATTATTCATCCTCTCTTCCGGTCGGGTGGCATCGTTAGTGCGCGCGCATATATTCTTTTTCAAGGATACCGAGTGAAATAACATCGTGCCATTTATCTTCGACTAAACGGGCTTCTCTTTGAATTCCTTCTTCCACAAAACCTTGGGTCCTATACATGTGCAGTGCTCTTTCATTAGAATCTAAAACAATCAATTCGATTCTGTGTAATTTCAACTGTTTAAACCCGTACTCCAGCATGAGTTTTGTCGTTTCGCTACCATAACCATGCCCCCAGAACTTTTTGTCACCGATGACTATGCCAAACTCTTGGGCGACCTTATGGCTTTTCAAAATGTGGGCTAGGAAAACATAACCGATAATTCTTTCATCATCTTTTTTGATTATGCCAAAATAGACTCCATTTGGATCATTTAGCAACTGGTTAAACATAGCCTTCGCTTTGTCTCTGGACAAAGGCTTCATTCCCAAAAACCCAGTCACCTGATCATCACTGTACCATGCGCAAAACGCCTCAAAGTCCTGTTCTTGAAGAGGTCTAAGATGAACATGTTCTCCTTGAAGAACCAATCACATCACCAACTCTCAACTAGTCTTCGTAATTCCGCCACTTCTACTGATTCCGACTACTTTGAACGTGTTTGTTGATGTTTACTTAAGGCTGACGCCATTCATCCCACGTTTAAAAACATGGGCTTTCTTACTAACTATTGTAATGACTAATATTGCAAGAAAACCAGCAATTATTTGAACTGACCATCCTATTGGAACTAGAACAAGAGGATGTCAAGAATGTACAGACATAGAGTATGTCCATATGCCAACATTGACATGGAATGTAGTTCTCTTAGCTGTGAACAATGTAAAGTCTATAAATCCTTTCAACAGAGGAGAAAGAGCTATGACTACAGATACAGCAAGTAAAAGGAAAAGGAGACGTAAAAGGGCTGAGTCTCGAGACACAGAGTATGAAGAGCATCCATATGAGACAGAGCATTATGAACATAGCTATGCTTGCTAGATGAGGATGATGAAGAGGGGTAATGGAGGTGAAAAGCATGGAAAAAGAAAACATGCCTAAGACATCTAAAAAGTTCTGGTGTGCAGACATGGTGCGGGGGTTAGGTTTAGATATCGGTTTAAATTCTCGGAATTTTGTAGTTTTAAGACTTGGTAATTAAAAATATATAGTAGTTAAGTGACATTCCGCCCTTATTCAAAAGGGTGGCATAACAGAGGGGCAAAAATGATTAGTTATATTATCGTAAGCGTCGTCGGTGGAATCCTTTTTGGTGCAATGGATGCTCTGGCTAACGCTAATCCTCTTGCCCAAAGGCTCTACGAGACCTACAAGCCAATTTCAAAAGAATCCATAAATGTCCCTGCAGGAGTTGTGATCGACCTTGTTTATGGATTTGTTATTGCGGGAGTATTCCTGCTTCTCTATGAAAGTTTACCCGGTGAAGCGGGGTTAGTGAAAGGAATAATTTTCGCCTTCTCGGTGTGGTTCTTTCGTGTTGTAATGTCTGTGGCCTCCGAATGGATGACTGTCAATGTACCTATTAACGCATTGATATATAGGCTCCTCACAGGGCTCGGGGAAATGCTTGTACTTGGGGTTCTCTATGGACTGACACTAAAACCTTTAACGTGAAAGTGTTAGTGCAAATGCAAAACTACTAGAAGGGTGGAATTTCACTTAACACGGGCTTTGCGGCTCACTGCGTTCGTCCAAATCGCCTTCGGCGGCTTCGCAAAGCCCGAAAACGTTAGGCGTTTTGTAGTTTTATGACTTGCAGAAGAATACCCATTTCATTTCTTGGAATTTGTATCGCTATAGGCTCATGGCTTGCACTATTCATACAAATTATAATTTCATTATTCCTTCAGTTAGAATGCTAGCTGAGGAAAAAGCTTGCCTAGAGCGATATGGTGATTCATACCGTAAGTACATGAAACGTGTACCGCGGTATTTCCTCTTTTTCTAGTTTAATAAACGAGAAATCGCGTGACTATGAAAGTACGGAAGGTTGTAAAAGTGCGGGGGGTGGGATTTGAACCCACGAACCTCTACAGGACAGCCGCCTCAGGGCTGCGCCTTTGGCCATGCTTGGCAACCCCCGCCTCGCCAGCGTCTATCTCATTTCTTGAATTGCTTCGTTTAAAGGTTGCTTGTCGCAAGGCCAAGCCAAGAAGTTGTTGTTGAACCAATCAATCCAATACAGACGATTGCTGGTTGTTAATTCAAAGCTCCAGCGTGATGAAACATGCCACAAAGTCAGCTCACAGACCGCAAAAGAATCAACAGGCGTGATGATGGCACTATAGCGCATGTCTATTTCAACACGCACACAGCCACAGCGCAGGCCCCAACAAGCCAAACCACAACACCAGAGAAGTTGGACGCCACAGTTCTGCGTGTTCAACTACTTCTGAACACACGGCCCCAGAAAAAAGAAGACTGGGAGTTGATTCTAGACCAGGCGGAAGTCTTCTTTTATAGTGGTCAACACTACATGCGTGTTACTTCTTTCAACGTAGGGTAGAGCCAGCAACCGCTTCGCAAAGACGCTTAGTTCTTCTCTACTCTTGAACTTGGCGATGACGAAAGCGTCGGTGAGGCCCGTTACATCGTATACGGCGCAGACTGTTGGCATTCTCGCGATTTCATTCTCCATCTCTAACAGGCGTCCTTTAGAAACCGTTATCTCAATGAGCGCCGTCAGCTGATAACCGAGTTTCTCGTGGTCGATTACGGCTGTGTATCCCCTTATTACTCCTTCTTTCTCCATTTTCCTTGTCCTTGTCAGCACGGTGCCAATGGAAACGCCTGACTTCTTCGATATCTGCCTTGAGGAAAGCCTAGCGTCGGAGACCAGCGTCTTCAAGATTTTGACATCTGTTTCATCCAGATTCATGCCTTATTCACCTCCATTCAACATTCATCCATTAAGCATGACGTTTCCTCAACATTTGTCCTGTAATTCGGCGGAAACATTTATATTTTCACAGAAGATAAGTCTTTCCGTTGAAACTTTGCAAAAGCGAGGAAGCCTCCTTGAACGGCGAAGATTTTGAGGCAAGAGAAAACTTGACAGTGCGCTTGTCATTGATAAAACACGCCGACCATATAATGTTGCATTTCGTGGATCTGCTCGGCGCCCTCAAGGGCCGAACAATTCCAGCTGAAGAGGCAGAATCAGTCTTAAGAGACGGCGTAGGTTTTGACGGTTCCTCGATTCCAGGCTATGTAAGCATCCACGAAAGCGACATGGTCATGAAACCTGATATATCAACCTTCACGGTTCTACCCAGCTACTTTTACGACAAAGCGGTAGTAAGCTTCATCTGCAACATTTATCAACCAGACGGCAAGCGTTTCGGGGGCGACTCAAGATACATCTGCGAGAAAAAAGTGGAGCAGGCGAGAAACAGCGGGTATGAACCCACAGCGGCAGCTGAACTTGAATTTTATTTGGTGGAAAAAGACACAAGTAGTGGATTGTACCCTGTTGAGCATCGAATCAAAGATCATCCCGGCAGATACTTCGACATATCACCAGACAGAGACATCACAGAGCCGTATCGTATGGACCTCTGCGACACTCTGTCATCTATGGGAATCACCGTTGAAAGGCAACACCACGAGGTAGGCTCAGCCCAAAACGAGATTACGTTTCAATACTCCAACCCAATAACTACATCAGACAACATAACCCACTACAAACTAGCAGCCAAAGCACTCGCCGATCGAAAATACAATTGGACAGCAACATTCATGCCCAAGCCACTGTTCGGCAAGGCAGGAAACGGCATGCACGTACACTTGGGATTGTTCTCAGCCAAGAATGGGAAGAACTTGTTCTTTGACCCCAAAGGATACGCTTGCCTGTCTGAGACGTGTCGATACTTCATTGGCGGTCTGCTAGACCACGCGCGGGCTTTATCAGCCATCGTGTCGCCCACAGTCAATAGTTACAAGAGGTTGGTGCCAGGCTACGAGGCGCCAGTATACTTGGCTTGGAGCAGAAGAAATCGTTCGGCTCTGGTAAGAGTACCTGAATATTTTCCAGGAAAAGAAAACGAAGCAAGGGTAGAGTACCGGAGTCCAGACGCATTGTGCAACCCGTACTTGGCGTACGCTGTGATGTTTGAAGCGGGTTTAGAGGGAATACGGAAAAAAATTGAACCTGGAGACCCTGTTGACGAAAACCTTTACCACCTCTCTGAATCGCGGCGAAAAGAACTGGGTATTGAGACACTGCCGACATCGCTCAAAGAAGCGTTAGAGGAGTGGAACAGCGACGACATCTGCATCCGAGCCATGGGCAAAGAGAACGCTGAAAAATACATGAAACTAAAGATGGAAGAATGGTGGGAATACGAATCCTCAGGACGCGTCGCAGCATACACAAGCAAGATAACAAAATGGGAACTGCAAAAATACCTTCTCGCCTGAACACGGAGCATTTATGAAAACCATGAGAAACTTGAACCTCAAAGAACAAGGAAAGTTCGCTAAAGGTAAAAAACCCAAAAAATTGAAGACGAATAAGAGCAAAACGTTTCAACCGCGTCAAGTATGAGAGTTTGAAAACTACATCAAAGAACGACTAAGAGCGATGGGCATCATTCAATAAGCGGAAAGTATAAGATGTCTTATTGTGTAGTCGTTTAGAACCATCCGGAACTAGAGGACTCGCTTAATGAGGTACGACACCATCCTAGTGCTCGACTTCGGCGGGCAATACTGCCATCTCATAGGGCGAAGAGTGCGCGAGCACAGTGTGTACTCAGAAATCGTGCCACACGACATTACACCACAAGAAATCGAGGCATCTAAGGAGAAATTTAACGTAAAAGGCCTGATTTTCTCTGGTGGACCCGGAAGCGTTTATGAAAAAGACGCCCCCAGATGCAACCCAGCTCTCCTCGATTTGAGTCTGCCTATTTTGGGCTTGTGTTATGGTCATCAACTCATTGCGCAGATGGCAGGCGGAAAAGTTGAACCCGCCAAGCGCCGAGAATACGGCACAGCCAATGTTATCATAGACCACCCAGCGGGCGTGCTAAAGGGATTCGGCGAAAAAGAACGAGTCTGGATGAGTCACGGTGACACAGTTT
>Ga0315310_10002792_pt1 | contig 10883 bp, 7 predicted proteins | sample TDP5_MG_FD_203630 | JGI IMG/M metagenome (GOLD analysis project Ga0315310, IMG submission 203630) | Freshwater sediment microbial communities from Lake Towuti, South Sulawesi, Indonesia - TDP5 | ecosystem: Environmental > Aquatic > Freshwater > Lake > Sediment | place: Indonesia: South Sulawesi...
CAACTGGAAAAGTCCAACATCATAGTTAACCGGAACCTCTTACCTTGGGACATTCGGGAAGGAAGACATTTTATGCACCCAGGTGGAATTCGCTTGGGCACATCTGAAGTGACTAGGCTGGGCATGAAGGAAAACGATATGGAGGAGATAGCGGAATTCATCCGACGAGTAGTCTTAGACAAGGGGTCTCCAGAAAAGGTCGGTGAGGAAGTCACAGAGTTCAGAAAAGACTTTCAGACTATCCACTACTGCTTCGAAAAGGAATCTGAAGCCTACTCATACATAAAAATCTTGGGTAATCGATAGCTCTCCTTTTTATTCTAATTCTCTTGTTCAATAAATTCTTGCGATGCTGAAACTATCGCGGTTAAGGGAGTTAATAAAATAAACATGGGAAAGAAATGGAAAAAATTTCATACCCCAACAGCCAAAAAAGATAGTCGAAACAGAATTAAAAAATGAAAAACACGAATAAATTTGAGGAGCCTTGTCTGTGAATAAAATGAGGTATAGTCCAGAAACATATTTTCATTTTTCAGCTTTTCTGAACCTATATTATAGTTTAGAAGTATCCACAGGCACTATCATGGAAGAATATAACGAAGAGTATGCTGAGCAAATGAAGAAGGTTTTTCCTGAACAAATTCTAAAGAAATTCAAAGAATTACATGATAAACAAAGATTTTCGTGGAAAATAAAGTCTTGTTTGTTCGCTAGGATTTCAGAAAATAAACTCAAAGATTCAATGTTTTTGCTAGCCAATGAATTCAATGATCTACTCACTGATGCGTTCTCATATTATCAAACATACTGGAAGAAAATCAGCCCTAACTTACTAAGGGCTAGAAAAGTGCTTAAGAAGAGTAAAAATGAGTTAGAAAGACTCCTAGCGATGATTTCAGATTTATTGCAAATTTCATGGAGAATTGAAGAACTTCATGTTCAATTGGTTGACCCGTTCACTGGAGAACCAATAGGAAAGAATGCCATATCTCTCGGAATAGGCTCTATAGCATCTTTACCATCAACAGATCTTACTGCGATTTCTTACTTTTTTATCTTGCATGAAGCCACACATATTTTAGTATGGGATTCTATTCGTGCAATGGCCGAGAAATATACAACCGAAGAGCATGCAGAGTATATCGATGAAGCAGTCATGAATCTGATCTCAAATTCGATATTGAAACGGGAGGATGAATTTAGGGAGAAGTTTTGGAAAGCCATGAAAGTAGCTAATAAAATGAAGTTTCCACCACCTTCACATCTAGAAAAACCTGAGACATATGAGGGAGAGATTTACAAAGCGCGGCACGAAAAAAGAAATCGTTACATAACATATTATAGGAACTTGTTCCAGGATGATTGGGAAGAAATGCTAGCTAAAAACGAACCTTTTTCAAAGGTCATGGAGAATCTACTCAAAAGAAAAATGGAGAAAAAAGGAAAATAGTTGAACGATTTCACCACGTTTAAAATGGTTGGAAAAAGGAAATTAAGAAACTAAAGGTTTGTAACTCCTGTTTTAGACCGTGTTTTCTTTATGGCGCTTCTTATACATCTTCCAGCTGAGGCACATAGTTTTCGGGTGAGAGGCTTTAACCTCGTCCACAAGCCTCAGAGAAGTGTTATGGGGTGCCTCTAACACAGCCTTCGGGTTCGTATAGGCTTCGTTCGAGATCGAAGTAAGGGCTTCAGCAAACTTGTCCAGCTCTTCTATTGGTTCGGATTCGGTTGGTTCAATCATCAGAGCCTCCTTGACTATCGGAGGAAAGTAAACTGTTGGAGCGTGGACACCATAGTCAAGTAGTCTTTTCGCAACATTTTTCGCGGATACGCCTGTCTCAGACTCAAGGCGGGAACAGCTGAGGACAAATTCGTGCTTCTTAGGCTTGTCTCTGCCGTAGGGAATATCGAAGCCCCTAATTTTCAATAGATTATGCGTCAGATAATTAGCGTTTAGAACAGCTATCTCAGATGCCTTCTCTAATCCATCAGCCCCCATCATGAGGATATACACAAAAGCTCGTACGAGAACCTCAAAATTTCCATAAAAGGCTCTAACTTTTCCAATTGTGTGCGGGACCTCATAATTTAGGTGGTAACGCGCTCCATTAAACTCGACGAGAGGCACCGGCAAAAACTCTTCCAGACGCTCTTTTACTCCCACAGGGCCGGCTCCGGGGCCTCCTCCTCCATGGGGCGTTGAAAAGGTTTTATGCAGATTCAGATGCACTATGTCAAAGCCCATGTCTCCAGGTCTTGTCTTTCCAAGTATCGCGTTTAAGTTGGCTCCATCGTAGTAGAGAAGCCCTCCTGCTTCGTGGACGATCTTCTCGATCTCTAATATTTCTTTCTCAAAGATCCCTAATGTGTTGGGGTTCGTCAACATGAGCCCAGCTGTTCTTGAAGATACTGCCTCCTTTAGAGATTCAATCTCTATGCAGCCATCCTCGCTTGTGGGCACAACGATGACCTTAAATCCAGCCATTGAGGCGCTTGCGGGATTAGTCCCGTGGGCTGCGTCGGGAACTACGATCTCGTCTCTATGCGCTATTTCTCCATGACGTTTGTGATATGCTCTGATGATTAGTGTACCTGTAAGTTCTCCATGTGCTCCTGCGGCGGGTTGAAGTGAGACTTTGCTTGTTCCTGTAATCTCGGCCAGCCATAACGCTAGCTTGTACATGATCTCTAATGTGCCTTGCATAGTATCCTCAGGTTGACATGGATGTATCCAACGTACCTTATCTGAGGCTGCTATGGAATCGTTTATCTTTGGGTTATACTTCATGGTGCAGCTTCCCAAGGGATAGAAACCATTATTAACGCCGAAGTTCATCTGAGACAATCTGGTGAAATGTCTTGCAACCTCAACCTCCGAAAGTTCAGGCAAATCAGATTCCCCCTTCCTTTTTAGATGCTCAGGTATAAAGCCTTGGACATCGAAAATCAGTCTCAAACCTCTATCTAAAGCAGGTAGGCTGTAACCTCTCCTTCCGTGGCTTCCAATTTCAAAGATCGTTGGCTCTGACCATCTCGTTTGTCGAAACTCTTTCATACCTTAATCCTCCAAAATCTCCTTTATGCTCCAGTGCAGTCTTTCAATCTCTTCGAGAGTATGTAGCTCCGTAACACAGTAAAGAGATGTTTGCCCCAGTTCGGGGAACTCATAATTTATGGGTTTACCACCCAAGATTCCGCGTTCACATAGTCCACGATTTACCTCTCGAACGGTCTTTGATGTCCGATCAAAATTCACTGTGAACTCTTTAAAGTGATGAGCCTTTAAGAGGGGCACCTGAATCCCCCCAATTTCAGAAAGCTTCCTAATGGCGTAGTGAGTCTTAGATAAGATAACTTCGCCCAATTCTTTAAATCCCCTCCGGCCTAAGAGAGCCATGTAGACGGCTGCTCTTAATGCGCATAAAGCTTCATTGGTACATATGTTAGAGGTTGCTTTTTGACGTCGGATGTGCTGTTCCCGAGTTTGGAGAACCATACAGAAGGCTCTATCTCTTCCATCCTGGGTTGTGGTCATCCCCACGATTCTACCAGGCATCTGCCTTATAAGAGAAGCTTCATCTTCACAAGCAAAGATGCCGAGGAGGGGACCTCCACCATTCATATAATTCCCTAGAGGCTGCCCCTCTCCCACAACGATATCCGCTCCGTAATCGCCAGGCGGCCTCAAAACACCCATAGAAATAGGGTCCACACCGACGATGAACAACCCCCCGGCGTCGTGAACGATTTCAGATATGGCCGCAGGAGAGTCGATTAGAAAACCCAAGTATGACGGATTTTCAATGTATACTCCCGATGTATTTTTTGATATTTTCTTCTTCAAGTCTTCTAAGTCGATCTGGCCATTCGTCAAAGTATGATTTATCTCTAAGACTTTAATTTCAGCGGGTTCCGCGTAGGCTCTAAGGACCGCTATCCTCTCGGGACTAATATAGTGAGGGACCAGAAACTCGTTTCGTTGAGTAACGCGGGCTGCCATGCGGGCTGCTTCGCCCAAAGAAGATGCCCAATCATACATGGAACAGTTGGCGACATCCATCTCTAAGAGCTCGCAGATCATGCTCTGATACTCGAAGAGCGCTTGAAGGATTCCTTGGCTGATCTCTGGCTGGTACGGGGTATAGCTTGTTAGGAATTCGCTTCTCGAAGAGACCTCGTCTACCACTGCGGGCACGTAATGAGGCCACACACCTGCTCCGAGAAAAGAGATGAGTTCTTTCACTGTGCGGTTACTTTCTAGAATCTTCTCCGCCTCTCGCTTAACCTCTATCTCAGAGAGGGGACTCGGTATAGAAGGGGGCTTTCTTAACCGTACATCTTTAGGTATATCTGAAAAGAGATCTTCGGTCTCTTTTATGCCGACTGTCTTTACAAGTTTCTCCCTAATTTCCTCAGTATCGTTTGGTATGTATTGATTTGACATTCTAAGCGCCTCAACATCCTTAGAGATTAAACTTACATCACAATCTTCTTTTATGGCTTATCCTACTTTAAGATTTGAAGATGACTAAACCAATAATTGCTTAAACTTAAGCATAAAACAAAATGGTTAAATGTTTTTTATTCATCAAATAAAGTATTGTTTGCCGAGAATGAAGCGTTAAGAATGGGATAAACATTGTCTTATAAGCAACGTTCGATAACCTGTCCGAAATGTGGTTACGAGTTCGATATACTTTATGCAAGAGCAATCTCCTGTCAAGGATGCCAAAGGTTAACCTCTACGCTGAGTTGCGAACTGGTTCGATGTCCAAACTGTGATTACGAGTTCCCAGTTCCTCAAAGTGCAGTGCGAGCTGTTCAAGCTCTAAGGAGATGGCGACCTAGCCACCCAACCTACCCATTCTATTAAATTCCCAGGTTTATATTTCCCCTCATATTCCGCTTTGCATAGCATTTTTAATTGTTGGAGGGTCATCGAGGGAACTGGTTTCCGAACCATCTTTAAGCTTGCTGAGAATTATGATGCGGCGACTTACATTTTAGTGGCGCAAGGATTTGTGACAAAGCTAATTAGTGGTCGGCATCACATCCTCGTAAACTTTTTTATTCTGGAATAGATGAAACCTATTGTTGAAAATGAAGTGAAGATCGACTTTGTCTGCCAATCGGTTTTCTCATTGGATGCTACGAGAGATCTACGAGGAACCTAAGGTAGTGGATGCCACATTAAACCAGAGCCTCAAGACTATGAGAAGAATTGTCGATGAGGTCCAATCCAAAAGATATGATCTGATCTATATTACTGGAAGCGGGACCAGTTACCACGCGGGACTGGCGTGCCAATATGTACTCTTCAATCTAGGGATACCCGCAACGAGCTTGATTCCAGCATCAGAGTTTCCCTTCTGGATTCCTTCCACCATCGATCGGAAAACCCTCCTTATAGCTATATCTCAGTCTGGAGAGAGCTCGGATATCCTGGCTGCTGGGAGTACAGCCCTAAGTAGGAAGATAGACATCCTCGCTGTAACGAATACAGAAAATAGTTCACTTGCGAAGATGGCGCATCACACTATATTAACTCGAGCTGGCCAAGAGTTGGCTGTCACGGCGACAAAGAGCTACATTGCGCAGCTAGCTACTCTTTTCCTCTTTTCCTTGGAATTGGCTGAAAGACAAAGAGCCAGTAACGATTTTACGTACCTAAGACAAAAACTGTTCAAGACGCCTAGATTGATTGGAGAAGTTGTAAAATCTTCAAACGATCTGATGTTACATCTAGCTGAGAAATACCATGATAAGAACTTTTTCTTCACGTTAGGCAGCGGACCGAATTATACTACAGCTCTTGAAGCAGCGTTAAAACTAAAGGAGGCGTGCAACATATTTGCCGAGGGATTCGCCACTAGGGAATTCCTTCATGGTCCAATTCAACTAATTAACGATAAGACGCCTGTAATATTCATACTCTCATCTGATGAAATAAAGGATCTCCTGAGTTCATTAAACAGTGTCAGGCGGTTTGGGGCACCTGTTATTTCCCTATGTGACGATGAAGAAGGCTTGGAAGAGATCTCAACGGAGACAATCCTCATTCCCAAGAATTTCCCCAAAATCTTCTCTCCTATTATTTATATAGTTCCTCTTCAATTGTTTGCATACTACAGCTCCGTTGTTAGAGGTTTAAACCCCGATAAGCCAGAGAAACTATCTAAGGTGGTGAAGTGATGAAGATGAAATGTGTCCTCTTTAACATAAACGACACGCTTTACGACTCCTCCCTTCAGACAAGCACCGCAAGGATGAACGCGATAAGAGCCATGATCGAAACTGGACTCCCGACGGATATCGAAACCGCCTACCGCGTCTTACAGGATATTGTTAAGGAGCACGGCCCAGACTATCCTAAACATTTCGACGAACTTCTGAAACAGCTTGGGTTAAGGTGGGAGCCGAGGGTTATAGCTTCGGGCGTTATTGCCTACAGGGAGACCAGCGCGGCGTACCTAAAGCCTTATCCAGATACCGTTCCAACCTTGCTGAAACTTCGAGATTCAGGTTACAAGTTGGGCGTAGTCTCGGAGGGGATAGCTGTTAAACAGTGGCAGAAACTGGTTCAGTTAGGCGTACAGCACATCTTCCACTTCGTAATAATATCAGAAGAAATGGGGCTCAAGACCCTAGATCAAAGCCTCTTCAAAGTTGCCTTAAAGAAACTGGACGCCAAACCTGAAGAATCCATCTTCGTTGGAAGCCGGCTTGAACCAGATATAATGTGCGCAAATAGCGTGGGCGTTATCTCTGTGAGGATTAGAAGGGGCGAGCATCGAGTTGAGAGACCAGAAAGAACCGAAGCAACCCCAAAATATGAGATAAATAACCTATCGGAGATACTTAATATAATCAAGCAAATAGAAGACGAAAAATAAAGAAACTCTGTCCTGCTTAAAGTCAAACTAGAAGAGAAGGCTAAGCAACACATCTTATGGCTTTTCAACTGTGAATTCAGAAACTTATATATTTTAAAAAATGAAAATTGAATGGGGAAATGGGGCTGTAGTCTAGCAACGGCTTATCGGTTGATAAGTCGCTGGAACGGTATGACGACAGTTAGATAGAGTGATCTAGCCGTTAAGGGCTCCAGAAGTAAAGACGGGTTTGCGGACCTTATTGGGATGAAGAGGTTCTGGAGCGTTGAAGAAACCCGTAGGAACGAGAAAGATGAGCTGGTTCCGGGTAAAGGTCGTCGGTTCAAATCCGGCCAGCCCCACCATAGACCTTGCATAAAAAATCTAGCAAAACACAGAAAGGCTTGTTGGAAACGTTAAAGTCTCCCAGACCATCTGCGCCAGCTCAGGATGAGGAGAACCGTTCGATGTATCTCTTGGAGATCGCTCCAAAATAGGGAAGAACAGGCCATTTTGGAACCAAGCATGCGCGCTAACGAAATTAAAACGAAACATTGTTTGAGAGATTAGGCGTTCTATAATGCGTTCCAATAGGCAGCCTTACCCCAACTGCTCTATTTTGCCCAAACCTTATGGGGTTACCGTTAGGGTGACGTATGCTTCCTGAGAAATTCGCACATCTCATAGAACTCTGAAGGAACATTATCCCTATTGATCAGTTCAAGTATTCTTTCTAACGCTTTTAACGGTTTTCTTATCTTGTCAGTTTTCGGTGACTGAATTACGCCCTCTAGGTCTGTTGAAAAAACAAAAATGCCATGTTGAAGGCCTAGAGTTCTCAAATCCTCCAGAAGAGAATGCTCATACCATTCGCTGTCTGGCACTTCAGATGACAAAGCCTTGTGGCTTAGCCCATTCTTCAGCTTGTCTGTGCGCCAGAGCGCGAAGACTATTGAGGAAGTCTTAACTTCCCGACAGTTGAGCCTAATGGTATGCTCCCTGCGCATGAGAGCGTCGTAGTCCATAATAGATACGTTCGGAACTCCTAACATATTACTTAAGGTCATAAATGAAGGTAGACTTTTCTTGCCGCCAATATCTATGACTGACCATTCACTCTCATCGATGTTAGCTCCCTTATTTTTCACAGAAAGGTATCTGTCGATCTGCTCTACGACTATCTTGTCGGATAATCCCTCAACGAAGATTACCCCTCGTGAGAAGAGAAGTGAGCGGATGTCTGGGTTGGATAATTTCACAGCGAGCTTCTCCTGTTCCTGACTTCCCATCTCCGAAAGTACTCTGCCAAGATTGTGGACTCTTGTACCACTCTCAGACTTTGTGAAACGCCATGTTGCATTAATGTCTGCTACAGAAACCAGATATGGAGAATGCGTAATCAAGAGTATTTGGTTTCTGCTTTGGGTTATAGTTTCAGAGAGCAGACTTAGAATTCGTTTCTGCATAGTGGGATGCAGATGAAGCTCGGGTTCGTCCAGCAACAGAACCTTCCCGCTTTCGCCGATTATCGTAGTTAGCAAGAAAAGTATCTCGTAAAGACCACTGGCTGTCTGTTCGATAGTAACAGGATAGTTGTCTTTGATCACTTGAACATAAACCTCATTTACTGAACGCTTCTTGCTTGCTGTTCCAAAGCCAAGCGGTGTGAATTCAGTTCCACTGGGATATAGGGATTCGCCACCACGGTGTTCCAATACTCCTAGCCCTTCGGAGATTTCGGGAACCTCTCTTCTTCTTACTGCAATATCGAATTCCGAGCCTGTTAGACTTCTAAATTCGGCTTGGATTTTATTGTATTTCTCTCTGTTTTTACGAGTCCCTGAGCTCTTTAGCCAGAAGAGTTTCATAGCTAAATCGCTCCCGAGAATGGTTGCCCCCTCCGAACCTTGGACAGAACCAGAATATTCCAAAGTAGGAGGTGAGACCCTCAGCTCCTGTAGCCTTACAAATGATGTCTTGTACATTTGCTTTAGGATTTCCCATAGGTAGAGTCTCTCCAATTCTATTCCTCTTTGCTCGCAAAGCCGGGATAGCTTGGCAAGAATGGGCTCTGCCCTGAGAGTGTTTAAATACTGGCTAAAGTTCTCACTGCGTAGCTCAACCATCTTGCGTGGAGACCCACCAAGCTTTTCCTTCAGCAGTCTCATGAGTGTGGGGCTTTCATCCTTAAGCTTTCCGATATTCTGAACTAACGAATTAATGTCAAGTTCTGACGGGTTGCCAAACCTAGAAGTAAAATCCGCTATGATCTTCTTTGCCAAAGACACGCGTTGATAGCTTCCCAGTTCTTCGCTTGTATCTGACAAGTAGCCATTACGGGTCATGTAGAGAGGCCCAGTTTCATCAGATAGCTGAACAACCATTTTTGGCTCAGAAGTTCTCAGTTCGTCCTTCGCAAGTACGAAGGACCAGCATCTGAGGGACTTTGAAAGTATCTGGTACCCGTAATTTGTAAGGATGCTCTTCCAGAGCTTGTTCTCTGTGATTCCATGGGTGATGTCCTCTGGTCGTTGTACTCTATCCATCTCGGAACAGATGATTAGTGTTGATAGGAGTTCGAGTTCCGTATCGCTAAGCTCTACACCAACCTCTAAATGTAACGACCTGTCATTGTTCCCTTGGAAAAGGATCTCATCTAAAGGTGGCATCCCATATTCGAAGGCTTTCTCGGTTAAGCTCAGAACTCGGAAAAGATTCGTCTTGCCAGAGTCGTTAGGTCCTACAATGACATTAAATGGATCAAACTCGATCTCGACGCCTTCATCTCCAAACGAGAGAACATTCCTTGCTATGAGATAGCGTAACTTCATTTACATTCATATTCAATATTCCAATTTCACTTATAAGAAAGTTATTCTAGTGGAATGAAAAAGAGGGTACTTGCGTCTTTTCTCCAACTTCCAGAGGTTTAAATATATACTTATGGAATAGAATAATGCGCTGATGGATGTGATCAAAGGATACTTTGGCGAGAAGGATACAAATTGGATCGTGCCTATAACTGATAGAGTCGGGAATCGTCTAGATCTCAAGAAAGGCAGAATACATTACGCAAGAGACAAGTTAACTGGAGAACAGAAAGCCTTTGAAGTGAAAAGGCTGGTATGGGCTCAACAATCAGATTGCCCAGAGAAAATAATCGTTCTAGAAGAGATCGTTTTCTCCGATGACGGCGGACATGGGCTCAGACTTGGATATTATACGACTTCTAGAACTGGGCATTGGTGGTGGGGGCAATACGCTCTGATGATTCCAAGGGAGGATTTAGAGGAACTTCTGATCTATGCTAGAGACAACAATATGCTTTCAATAACGTAGTTTTTTAGCGAAAAGGGCGAGTAATACAATTGGAATAAAAAACTATGTAAATCCGACCAGCCCCACCACAAAACTTTTTCCAGAAAAGACTTATTTTATTATTTTACATTCTTTTTTGTCTCTTTCATCCGATTTCTATATCTTCCTAGTTGTTTTGTGAAAATAAATGAATTATGAGTTGTACAATTCTATGGCATATTGAAGATTCTCTGACCGTTATGAACGTTGAGCGTGCATGTGTTCTAAACTCTGGACTTAAATTTGTGTTTGGTTTTATATTTATTGAGGGAGATTATAACGTCTGTTAAGAAGTCATTGTTTGTTGCGATTCTCTTAGTGGTTTTTTCGACTTATCTTTTACTGTATACCGTTACATTACATATTGTTGCTGCGCGTCACATATACGAAGATCCTGAGGGCAAAGTTGTTTCATGGAGAACAGGACCTAGCGGATCTCTTTTTCCTTGGCCGAAAGAACCCGGCATGTTAGAAGTCCTTACGAAGCTCAATGAAGTTGACTTGTTCATTTACAGATATTTGAAGCCTATCGCATAATTTTTCTCGTTTTGCCTTATAAATTTTGTTGCAACCTCTTGAGAGAAGGCTGGGAAGCCTATGCGAAGCTGGGTTGGGAACCTTCTTCTGCAGAGGAGAGGATTTGGGACT
>Ga0315310_10002793_pt1 | contig 10883 bp, 10 predicted proteins | sample TDP5_MG_FD_203630 | JGI IMG/M metagenome (GOLD analysis project Ga0315310, IMG submission 203630) | Freshwater sediment microbial communities from Lake Towuti, South Sulawesi, Indonesia - TDP5 | ecosystem: Environmental > Aquatic > Freshwater > Lake > Sediment | place: Indonesia: South Sulawesi...
CCTCACCTACGGCATCATGCTCTTCATATTCGGCGCTTCACCAGCGCTCTTCCAGAGCGGATGGTTCGTAGAGTCATTCTGGACTGAGGTCCTGGTGATATTCGTGATCAGAACGAGGCGCATCCCCTTCCTCTCAAGCCGCCCCGGAAAGTGGCTCACGGCCCTCACGCTCTCATGCGTCGCGGTGGGAACCATAGTTCCATTCACCGCCCTCGGCGGCTTCCTGGGATTCACGCCACTCCCAGCCGAATACTGGATACTCCTGATACTCATGGTCGCCACCTACCTACTGCTAGTGGACGCTGGCAAGGTGTTCTTCTACAAGATCTGCAAGTTCTAACGAGGGAAATGACCATGCCATATCCTGACCTATTCATCTGGTGGGCCATGAGCATCAGCTGGAGCAGCGTGTTCCTGACGGCTGTCAGCATCTATCTTTACGAGAACAGCAGAACGAGGCGTGAGGAGGGCAGCCGAGCAGTGAGGGATACGTTTAGGCTAGGGAAGGACTTCATGTTCATCTGGGTCCTCATAGGCCTTCTCGTCCTCTACATCGTCTCGATCAACAGAGGCTCTTCCACTCTCTTCGCAGCGGGCAACATTGTCGTCGAAGCGATCCTGATCGCCTACATGTTGAAGAACAGAAGTGGGAAATCTGAGCAAACACAACGCCCAACGAAGGATACGAGGCCCTGAGATGGAACACCCGATCTACAGCCGCCCAGAGTACTATGACATCGCGTTCAGCTGGGACATAACTGAGGAAGCGGATTTCTACGAGGCCTGTTTCCGCCGATACGCGGACGGCCCGGTGAAACGGCTCTTGGAACTCGGCTGTGGAACCGGGAGGTTTCTCTTCGAGTTCGCTAGGAGAGGCTATGCGGTGCACGGGTTGGACATCAACCCGCAGATGGTGGAGTACGTTAGGGAGAAGGCTTCGAGGCTGAAGCTGCCTGTCAGGGTGACTCTTGGAGATATGACCGGCTTCGAGACGGGCGAAGAGTACGACGCGGGCCTCTGCGCCGTCAACACCTTCGGCTACCTCCTGACGGAAGAGCAGATCAAGAGCCACCTAGCCTGCGTGGGCCGAGAGGTCAGAGTGGGAGGCCTCTACTTCATCGACTTCGACCTCCTAGTCAACCCTGAAGCCCCATGGCTTGAGGGATGGGGAGAGACTGGACATGGAGGCGAGCATTGGACCATGCGAAGGGGAGAGGTCGAGGTCAGGGCCAACTTCAGGTTCGTCGGCAGACCAGACTTGGCTAGGAAACGCATGATCGAAGAGTTCATCCTCGAGGTTCAAGAGGGAGGAGAACGCTTCAGGATCGGGGGACCGCTTGAAGTGAGGTTGAACACCCTGCCGGACTTCCTGAGGCTACTTGAGGAAACGGCTATGTTCCACGCCGTCGCATGGTACCCTCCCAAGTTCAGACCTGACGAGACGCTCATGATCGAGGAACCCGCGGACGAACCGTTCAGGCGCGTAATCGTCGTTCTGAGAAGAGACTAGGCTTCTCGAGCGCACCGAGCTCTACTACTGGCCTGAGACAGAGAGTCTGTTTCAGAGATTGAGTCGCCTAGAGAGTTTCACTTAAATGGACTAGTTCAGTTAGATGCGTGGCGTGGAGGTTTCCTGATTGAGTAAGGAGAAGGTGGGTTTCCTTACGATGGCTGAGATCGAGAAGGCTGCAGCGAAGATCCCTGAGGTAGGCGTGGGAATGCTGGGCTACGCGTTCATGGGGAAGGCCCACAGCCACGCTTGGAGGGATGTACCCTTCTTCTTCTGGCCCCCGCCTGCTATCCCTAGGCTTATCGCGCTATGCGGCCGGTCAGGCGAGAAGGTCGCCGAATCTGCGAGAAGATTCGGGTTTGAAAGCGCCTACACGGACTGGAGACAACTAGTCAAAGACGGCCGGGTTCAGATCTTTGATAACTCGGGGCCGAACGATGTTCACGCAGAGCCCTGCATCGCCGCCGCTGAGGCCGGGAAGCACGTCGTCTGCGAGAAGCCGCTCGCCCGGTCTGGCAGGGAGGCGAAGAGGACCTACGACGCTGTCGCAAGGACGAAGGTCAAGCATATGTGTGCCTACAACTACCGTTTCGTCCCCGCTGTGAGGTTGGCTAAGAAACTGATCGAGGATGGCTTCGTGGGAAGAATCTACCACTTCAGGGCTAGGTACTTCCAAGAATGGATCATGGACCCCGCCTCCCCGTTAGTCTGGCGGCTTCGGAAAGAGGTGGCAGGCTCTGGGCCGCTGGGCGACCTAGGCTCACATATCATCGACCTCGCCAGGTTCCTTGTCGGCGACGTAAAGGCTGTGACAGCTATGGCCAAGACGTTCATCAGCGAGAGGCCGCTGCCTGAGGCTCCTGCGAAACGAGGCGCCGTGACCGTTGAGGATGCCTTCGTGGCGACGGCGGAGTTCCAGAACGGGGCCATCGGCACCCTGGAGGCCACTAGGTTCGCGGGCGGCCGGAAGAACTTCAACAACTTCGAGGTCAACGGCGAGAAGGCCTCAATAGAGTTCAACCTGGAGAGGCTGAATGAGCTCCGCGTCTACTGGAAGGACGAGCCCGTAAAAGAGATCGCGGGTTGGCATGACATCCTCGTGACGGAGGGTTATCATCCGCTCATAGGAAACGTCTATTGGCCCCACGGCCACATCATAGGCTGGGAGCACACCTTCATCAACGAGTTCCACCACTTCCTAGAATGCGTCATGAACGATACGCCCATCGCCCCGAACGCTGCCACCTTCGAGGACGGCTACAAGGTCGACACGGTCTGCGACGCAATCCTACAGGCCGCAGCCAAAGGGAAGAAGGTGAACGTCAAGTACTAGGCCGCGACCCCGGGCGTGTCGCCCTACTCCACCGAGCACAGGAGCTCACCCCACGCTCGTACAACGGGCTTGCCGACTACCTGGATCAAGACGGGAGTTGCTGTTCCCAAGCGGTCTCGGAATCTCAAGGCTGCTGCTCCGCCCGGGCTCTGTGGGAGAAAACTCAGATATGTGGGCGACAGGACGTTTGAGGGGACATAGTTGAGTATCGTGGTCGTGGATGAGAAGTATAGGATTCTCTTGGGCAAGCAGCTGAGGCAGACCGCCGGCGTCAGGAAGGGTGACAGACTCATCGCCATTCCATACAAGGATGGGGTGACACTCCTTTCTCTGAAGGGGAAACGCTTCACAGCCTCGTTGAAAGGCTTCGGATACACGGAGGAGCAACACGAGGCCTCCAGGTACCTGTTTCGTAAGGAGTAAGACCTGTGTCAATCCTAGAGGCCGTCGTCCTGTTCGCAGCCGCGGACGAAGAGGATCCGCAACACCACAAGGCGCTAGGCTACCTTGAAAGCCTGGGCCACGCTGACTTCTACGTCGCGTCCTTCGCCCTGCTGGAGTTCGACATCGTCCTGAAAAGCAGAGCATACACCTTTGATGAGAGAATGGAGAAACACGCCCTCCTGCTGCGCGACTTTCCCCTAGTGGAGGAGAAGAGCTCCAAGCTCCGCCCCTCCACATTCTACCTCGCGGCGAAGATCGAGAAGGAGGTCGGGCTCGAGTACTTTGACGCAGGCGTTGCGGCTGAGTCTCTGCAGCATGATGGGACAGTCATCTCGACCGACGCGGCCTTCGAAAAGGTAGCCTCACTGAGACGAGCCTGGTAGTGGGCCCCGTTGCATGTTGGCCACGATCACGTAGAGACCCCGTCGAAACTCGTTAGACAACGATAACCTCAGCCTCAAGACGCTTGAGTCACGCCCGGATTCAGGTCGGCCAGAGGGCTGGGTTTCATGAAAAGGAGCCCTTGCAAGTGATCGGGTCACAAGCGCGGACGATGACGGATACCGCCCCGAAGAGCATCATGCCGAGATGGCTGACCGTATGGGGAACGCGACGATGCCTCATATGGAGCCGGGCTCACACCATAGAGGAGATGGCCATCACCGAGGCATGGGCGGCCACATGCCAGGCCAGCCAGGGACCGGCGGGAACTCCAACCACTGCGGAGGCTGAGAGGCCTCCGACTACCCATAGGAGCACGGTCGCCTCTGTGACGGTCGACTCTGACTGTATGGAGGCCATGAGTCGTGTCCATGCGCGGCACGCTTAAGTGGCCTTTGTGCATTATCGATCGGAGGGCTGGAAGGCATGGTAGCTGAAGTGAAGAGAGACCGGCCCGTTCTCCTTCCTCTTCTCTTCGCTATCATGGCGTTCACCCTTGCCTGCATTCCTGGATTGTCCGCTGAGCCCGAACTGGAGACGAGCTACGAGTACTACGGCTATGTCCCCTCGAGGATATGGGGGCTCGAATCTCTACCCGGCTCCGTCTGGTTCCAGTTCAGGATCAATTCTAACTCCGTGCTGGACCGAGCCCTCCTCGTCTTCATCGGAAACCATGACGAGACCAACGTTGCGGTCTACACGTGGCCGAAAAGGAGCTTGGTCGAAAGCTTCGCCATCAACGAGCTTGAGAAGATGACTGTGCGTCTGCCGAATGGGACCTTCTTCAAGGCCGTGTCGGACAAGCCTGTGACGCTCATCCTCATGGCTGGAAAGACGATGGAGGCAGGCGACAACTGGGCAAGCACGTTCTTCACCAGCGCAGAAGGCGGCTACGTGGGCAAGGAGTTCATCTTCATGGCCGTCCAGGCCAGCAGAATGCCGTACGTAAGCGGGTTTCCGCTCCGAGTCTTCGCCCTCGAAGATAGCCACATCGCGGTCGTTGATACCAATGGGACCACGGTCGAAGATTTCTCCTTGAAGGCTAACCAGTACAGGCAGTTGTCCTTCAGTCCCCTCGCGCTATACCGGCTGGCTTCAACGGGCAATGTGATGCTTCAATCATGGGGAGGTGGCTCCGTCTTCTACCCCGCTGCCCGAGGAGGGTTCTCTGGGAGGATCTTCTATGGCATCGCGATGGTGGAGGAGCTTTGGGGGACGGTGGTTATGCCGCCCGCTTTCGTCACGACGGGGCTTGAGGACACGAAGGCACGGATCATCGACATCGAATTCAGGAAAGAGTTGAACACGACGGATGTGCCGGCAGGGGCGAACAGCTCGATGAAGATCATGGCATCCCACATCGTGGTGGAGAGCGACAAGCCGATCGCGTTGCTGTTCCAGAATGGGGGCTTAACATACGCGGGAGTCAGGCGGGGCGAGACGATAGAGATCTACGTGCCCACTGGGAAGGACGCGCTCTCGATGGGCGAAGCCTACATATTCGCTCAGGAGGGGACGACCGTCACGCTAGACGATAGGAGGATCAGGGTCTCGGCCGACGAGCTGGTTCCTCTCCAGCCTGGAATGCATAGGATCTCGGCAGACCGAAACGCGGTCATCGAGGTCGTCCACTGGGGAGCCTACATTCGCAGCTACAACGCGAGGATCGAGGCGCCCCATAGCGGCATCGCAGAATTCGCCTCCTGCGTCCCGTCGCTTCAAGCCATGAGCCTCACCTACGAGGGGATGCAGCTGGAACCTGTCCTAGGCGGCGAGAGCCCATGGCTTTACGCTCTAGCCGCAACGGCTCCGTTCGCCCTCATCGCTGCTTGGTGGTTGAAGACGAGAAGAAAGGCTTTGTGACGAGTCTAGACGGCTCCGTCTCGATAGGAGGCGAAGAGGCTGTTTGGACCGAGCCGTTCCGAGCCGACGCTTCGCGGAACCAAGAGATTCACGCTAAGAGCGTTTTCCTCGCCTTCTCACCGCCAGAAGAGCTACGATTGCCACTGCGACAACCCCAGCTCCTCCGGCGATAAGCGTGAGGGGAAGCTCCTCCTCAACAGGCTTGAGCTTGACATCGTTCGAGATGCTCAGCGACTGTACGGAAGGGAGGCACGCGCCGAAGGTTCCGAAGCCCTGCGTGGGGGCGAGGTTCATGACCTGGATGACCACGTTCTTCGACGCAGATACGGTGTGGAGGCCACTCCACAACGGGAGTATCCCGTCAGCCGGCAGCCTGTTCTGAACATCGTCGACCGTCACTGTGCTCTCTTCCTCGGTGAAGATGTAGGTCTCGCCCTTAGGGACGTAGATGAGCGCTCTCTGGCCTCCCTTCAGACCGGCAGCTGCCAGGCCGCATTCATCTTGGCTCTCGTCGCTCTTGAACATCATCAGAATGGGCTTGTCGGCCTCAACCCTGACATGGTCTACCCTCAGGTCCAAGGAGAGGTTTCCACCGCCTGGGAGCGTCTCTTCGCCCATCTTCCTCTTGAACTCCAGGTTGAAGAAAGCGAGCTTCGCATCATCTAGGCCTGTGAAGATAAATAGCCTATCCGAGTATGCGCCGCCTCCATACCGCCAGATGTCTCCGCTTCCGCTGCCCTGGAACCGTCTGCCCCAGAAGCCTCCCTCCACCGCAGGGCAGATCACGGTCCGGGCACGGTTCGCCTCCGTGGTGAAGGTCTGCACCATCACGTTCCCCGTGGACACGACCCTGTAGACCGCGAGAGGCTTGAGGATGAAGCCTTTCACCTTGTTCGCCTCAAGCCTGAAGCTGGAGACGGTTACGCCATCGGCGTCTTGCAGCGTCACGTCGCTGTCCTCTAGGGCGTATACCCTATGGTAGAGTGCCGCGTCCTCTCCGACGTTCTCGCCTGGGAACTCAGGTTGGACGGCCATGAAGATGAACTCCTTGCCCACGTAGCCGCCTTCTGCGCTGGTGAAGAACGTGCTGATCCCTGCTCGGGCGATGGCGTCACCCCTCCCAGTGCCGCCCGACAGCATCACCGTAGCTGGCTTGCTACTGAGCACCTTGAAGAAGGTGCCGTTCAGAAGGCGGACGGTCACCTTCTCAAGCTTGTCAACCGTGAACTCGCCTAGGGCCTCGGCCTTAGGCAGCTCGTAGACCGTAACGCTTGTCGCGTCGCTGTTTCCAACGATGACAAGCTCGGCCATCGCCGTCACCGAATCCGGGTCAATGAAGTACTCCGCGAGGCCGGTCAGGTTGCTCAGCCGCGTCACGTTCCTCCAGATCTTCGTGGGCACGTAGCCGTAGTACGTGTTCTCAGGCCTAGAAGAGACCGTCCTAGAGGGAGGCTCTGCGAAGACCCCTGAAAGGCTTAGGACGGCGCCGCCCGCAACGATGCCTATGAGGAAGAGCGCGAACCAAGCCCGGTTGAGGCGCGTGAAAACGAGCAACTAAGCCACCGGATTCAGGGTTCTCGTTCAGCCACGCCTTAAGGGTTGCCTTAGTCGCCTCCTCCTCCGTGAGCGACTGGGATCGTTCAGGAGGCTTTAGGAGGCCACAGTTACGGGAGCGGACGAGCGGAGGCTAGGCTCTTACCACGATGGTTCCTCCAACGATGTCGTCCAGTCTCTGTCTTCTAGGGTTTGTGGCTATGAGCAGAACGCCTATGATGTAGAAGAACGGCAGGAAGTCGACGATCCTGAGGGTGTTTCTGATGAGGCTTCGGCCCATGTCGATGCCCGTGACACTATCTAGGTCGACGATCTCGATCCCTAGCAGCATCTTGCCGAGGGTTCGGCCTGAGGTTCCCTCGAAGTAGGTGAAATAGCCTGTCCAAAGGAGCGCGTTCAGAAGCCCATGAGGCTACCAGACCATCATATGCTCGAACGGTCGGGCTGGAAAGGCAGCGATCCCGAACGGGATGCTCATCAAGGCCGCGACCAACCACAGGATTACCGTATCCATCAGGACCGCCGCGAACCCTACCCTTCACGAACGCTTAAAATGGCAGTTCTCCAATAGGGGATGCGTACGATCATGGAGATCCGTAAGGTTCAGGAGAGCGCCGGCAGCCTGTATATGTCGCTCCCTAAGGGATGGGCTCGGAGGAACAAGGTCTCTAAGGGTGCGAAGATGCTCGTGATCGAGCGAGGCGATGGGAGCCTCACCTTGTCGCCGGGCTATAGGCTGGAGAGGTCGCCTGAAAGGGTCGTGGTCAGGTTCTCACCTCAACTTGAGACGGAGATCACGAGCAAGTACTGGCTGGGCTACGATTCCATAATCGTTGATTCGCTGGACCGCTTGACGCTTGAAGACGTCGAGCGAGTTAAGGCGGTAACCCGGAGGCTTGTGGGCCTTGAGATCGTGGAACAGAACGCTAGGACCGTTCATCTGCAATGCCTCCTAGAGCCCTCAGGCTTCCCGCCGGAGAAGATCCTAAGGCGAGAATACCTGTTGTCGGCCAGCATGGAAAGGGATCTGGGGACCACGTTGGTTGAACGCGATAAACACCTGGCTGAGACGGTCATCGACCGAGACGAGGAGGTCGACCGCCTCTATTTTCTCCTCGTCCGAATCCTCAGAACGCTGATTCAACACCCTGCGCTAAGCGAGGAGCTCAAGTTCTCGCCGATAAACTGCCTAGACTACAGGCTTGTCGCTGGCTTCGTAGAGTCGATAGCCGACCAGGTTGTGGCCGCGACGAGGCATCTGCTTCCGAGGCTAGAGGTCATCTCAAAGCCGGTAGCGGAGGAGCTGAACGGCCTCCTCGCGGCTGCCTTCAAGGTGAACGAGGACGCAGTCTACGCGTTTCTCTCCAACGACTTCAGACAGGCCAGCTCAGCCAGGGAGGGGAGGAAAGACCTCCTAGAGAAGCTTAAGGAAGCCGAGCCTAGAGTGGTCAAGCTTCCCTTCGAAGACTATCTCTATGTGTCCGCCGCGCTGTCCGCCCTAGGCAGGATCGTCGACTACAGCGTCGATATAGCCGACATGGTCATCCCCACCTAACCCTCCCGGGGCCTGTCTAGGCGATCGAGCAGGACGGACGGTGGAACCCCTCTTCGCGCCATGTCAACGTGTGGCCTTGGGGCTCAAAGGCCGTTGGCTGAGATGGGCGCAAGCGTTAAATCCTATGTCAACCTATTGGGGCTGACAAAGGTTGCGTGGACGGATTGTCGATACTCTCAGGCTATCTGACTGCTAGGCAGAGAAGCATCTGGAGCCTTTCCCGTTCTGGGATGACTGAGTCGACCATAGCCTCTAGGCTTAATGTGTCTAGACAGGCGGTCCACAAGGCCTTGGACTCAGCTCACGCGAAGGTTCTCAAGGCCCTCGTAGACGCGGCAGAGCTAAACAGACTTGAAGTTAGGAGAGTCGACCCAGCCCGAGGCATCCTCCTAGGCTTCAGCCCCGGCTTCAGGCTTCGGGTCTTCCTCACCTACGGCGTCAAGAACGGTGTCCAGCTATGGTATGAGCATCGCGGCCAATGCGACGGATGCCAGCGCAAGGAGGAGTGTTCCCGGATGCTTCAAGGCTCCGCTGAAGAGTGGGGGGTCAAGCTCACCCCGGAGGAGCTGACTCTTCCTCCCACAAAGCTGGCTGAACGGCTCTTCTCGGAGGCCATATAGATGACTGTGTGGGAGACGTTGAAGAAAAGGCTTGGGTGGTGTCCCCAGCTGCCGAGACGGCAGAGCATGGCCTTACCCCTCGAGCTTACACGGCGAACAGTTACAACTCTCACGCTGATAGCCGTCATCGCAGGTGTCGGAACGCTTGCAGGCTTGAAGCTGGACTACGATCGAAGAGAAGCCATCCCGTGGTTTCACGAATACGCTGGATTTGTGGAGAGCTTCCAGAAGGTAGAGGAGTTGACGCCTCCTGGCTCCGTAGTGTTTTGCTGGTGGGATTACGGAAGGGGCGTCGAGGAGGTCAGCCACAGAGTCGCGGTCGAGACGCGTCCCTCACGGGAAATCTGGCAGAGTGTCGGCTCCAGCCGTGACTTCTTATGCAACCTTGAGCAACAGCTCTATGGTAGGTGGGGCTCGAACGATAAGATCGAGACGTTAGTCCGCGCTTTCACTCTCCCCGAGGACGAGGCTCTTCCTTTAATGAAGGAAGTCAACGCAACGTACGCGTTAGTCTTCTATCCCGACGATGCGATGAAGTTCGTACACATCGCACGCATCGCAGGCATGAAAGCGGAGGAATATATAGACTACAGCTATTCAGGCGGAACCCACACTCCGACAGAAAGAGGGCTCCAACTTACCATCGTAAAGCTGCTCTTCGACACGCAGGCACGGCCGGAGCACTTCGAGAAGCTCTACGATAACGGAAGAGTCAAGATTTTCAGAATCCATTATCCAGCGGGCAGCTAGAAGCGGCGCGCGCCCTGTACGCATACGCGTCCCCAACGGAACCATGCCAGCAAGCCGACACTAGTCCCCCTTTGGCTTCCCTTGTTTCTCCGGGCCTCTCAATGTCAGGCTCCAAGAGGTCAGCCGGGCCCCTTCTGCTCTACACTGACCCGGACAAGTTGGAGGCAGGCAATGGTCACGGCTATGGAGAGGAGCCCGATGGGGAAGATGGCCCAGAGCCCTGTGAGAAGGATGACACCTGAGGCTAGGATAGGTGAGGCTGCGGAGACGGCCTGCTGGAGGAAGAAGATGGTACTATACGCGGCCCCTCTCCTCGTCGGCGGTGTGAGGCCTGCCACCATGGTGGATTGAGGGGACCAGACCGAGTAGGTCAGGCACGTGTAAAGCCCATACGTCAGAGCTAATGTCTCAGGGGTTGACGCAACTGCCATAGGGGCCAAGGAGAGCGCTGACCCTAAGACCGAGCTGATGATGGCCTTCTTCTCGCCGATGCGGTCGCCTAGGTGGCCGCCTAGAAGCGAGCCGCCTATGCCTAGGAGTGGGCCTAAGCCGAAGATGAGACTCGCCGTCGACTCGCTAAGTCCCTTCTCTTGAACGAAGTAAGTTGTTGCGAAAGTGGAGACCACGGAGAAGCCTGCCTGCCAAAGGCTCATCGCGAGGAGGAAAGCCGAGAAGCTGAAGGTTAGGAAGCCTGCCTTGAACTCTAAGCGTCTTCGTCTCGGAGCCCTGAGCTCTGCCGCAGCTCTCTCTAAGGGTTCGAGGTCTCTCGGCGGGAAACGAGTCTTTGAGATGACAAGGGCCCAGGCGAGGAGC
>Ga0315310_10002795_pt1 | contig 10879 bp, 11 predicted proteins | sample TDP5_MG_FD_203630 | JGI IMG/M metagenome (GOLD analysis project Ga0315310, IMG submission 203630) | Freshwater sediment microbial communities from Lake Towuti, South Sulawesi, Indonesia - TDP5 | ecosystem: Environmental > Aquatic > Freshwater > Lake > Sediment | place: Indonesia: South Sulawesi...
CGTATAACTGCAAACGCTCAACTCTACCTGTCTTGATTCTCATATCTTCTGAGCCGACTCTAGCGACACCGACAGCGAGAGTCCGATTCGTTATGACGTCCTCTCTTCTCTTTTCTTCTATTGCGAGAAGCTGTTTGAGAGCTTGAGGTATTGTCATATATGTCTTCTCCTCTGCCTTTATGTCGAGTAGAACGAGCGTGTGCAACCCCCTATGAAGATTCTCTCTAATGAAATCGTAAGGCGACTCAGGCACGGTCCCTGCCTCGACTATTGGAATTGTCACCGTCCGACCGAACTTGTAGTTCTGCAAGCCGATCACGCTTGATACAGCGGATGTCACTGAAGCTCCGTGGACTATCCTCGTCTTTATGCCAGCCTTTTCAGCTCGCAGCCTCAAATCCAAGTGAGTTGTAGCTGCCATAGGGTCTCCTGGAACGAGAAAGGCTATGGTCTTCGTTCTGGCTTCACTCAATATTGTCTGCTCAGCCTTCTCTTCAACATCCCGTCTAGATAGAACCTTGACAGGTTTCGTTAGAAGCCTTTCAAGCCGCTCTAGTGAAAGCCCAGGCATCAAACTCGTGTAGAATTCAGCGAGGACGAGATCAGCTCCCTTGGCCTCATCCAATCCACGCAAAGACACTCCAAGCTCACTATGTAAGCCTAAACCGATGAACGTCAACTGACCTACCATCAAACCACCTTCAATAAGCAGTCATAGTGTCAATAGTGCAGCTAAATCTACAATAGCGCGCCGAGAGATATCTTCTTGTATTCATAAGCGAACTGTATATTGCCTCAAGCATTAAGACAACTGCAAGAGAGTGAACGGACGGAATGCCAAGGCTATTTGAAGCAAGAGAGATAGTCGGCCTAGCGATCAAGATCGAAGAGAATGGAGAGGAATTCTACACGCGACTAGCGAATTCGATGAAGAACCTGCAAGTCAAAGAAACGTTCGAGTTTCTGGCAGGAGAGGAGAGAAAACATAGAAACTCGTTCAGAGAGATTCAGCAGAGAATTGGAGAATTCAAGCCGATCTACGAGTCATACCCAGGCGAATACTTGAACTACATGGAAGCTCTAGCGGAAGAGAACATATTCACGAAAGAAAGAGCTGGACAGCTTCTAGTAAAGAAGTTGAAGACTCCTACTGCAGCACTTGACACAGCGATAGGATTGGAGAAGGACTCTATACTCTTCTACAATGAGATGAAGAACTTCGTTCCAGAGTCAGAACATAATCCGATCAATGAGATCATCAGCCAAGAGAAAGAACACCTGCGAAAACTTTCAGAAATCAAAAGAACACAACAGAGGAAGCAGCTGCAACCGAATCTACGAAAGATTATCTAATACGAGGAAAATCTATCACAAGATACGAATCGGGTCCGTAGCTCAATCGCAAAAACTATCTTCTTAGCCCGCGATATCTCATATTAGAATAAATGATGGAAGATAGAGTCATAATTAATCCTCATATTCAAAGAAACATCTTTCGGCAGATATGTGAGGAATATTCGCTTACGCATCGCGAGTTGTCACGTAGACTTGATATTCCTACGACCACTCTTCGGCACTGGGCTAAAGGGAATAGATCTTTGCGATATTCTACATTTATTACGCTAGGAAGGCTCTTCCCACAATATTTTCAGAACATGCGATTCGAGGTCGCTCGGTCCAACTGGGGCCAGGTGGTAGGTGGCAAAGAAAGGGCAAGACAAATGATAGTTCCTATTCGAAAGGCTGGAACGAAGACAATGGCAAGGCTTATTGCATTTCTCCTTTCAGACGGAGGACTGTCGAGGAGAACACATACCTCTGTGATACATTTCTCGAGTAGGTCTCCCGTGCTGATGAAAGCATTTAGAGAAACTGTAGGAAGGATTGCGAAATGCCTTCACATCAATCGACAAAAACACGACTGCTTCATCATCTCGAAGAACTTGGGAGAGCTATTGCTAGACCTTTCGCCGAGCTATCGTAAGAGTCCATGCAATTCCCATCCAGTTTGTCCTATCCTGAAGGGGAGAGCAGTAGGACCATGTAAAAAGTGCAAGCCAAGTCAATACGCTGGGAGACTATTTCCACCGGTCAAGATTCCAAGTTTTGTTATGAAAGATAGAAGACTATGGCCTGAGTTTCTACAGATAATATCTAGTGCCGAGGGATACGTGAAAATTTGGGAAAGAGATGGCGATCTCAAAGCTGGCGTCGGAATAGCGTGCGCTCATCCGATGCTTGCACGAAGCTATTGCTATATGCTGAAGCAACTCGGCATTATGTGTGCTTTTGACGGTAGGGCAGTTATGATTCGACAGAAAAAGAGCATCAAGAGTTTCTCGGATAAAATAAACTTCTTGAGTGGCGTAACGGTCAGCGAGCATTCGCCGAAATGGAAAGGCTATGAAAAGAAAGAGTTATTAGAAAAACTGTTGTGTAAGCTCTACTGGCGGGTTCCTGGGTCCGTAAGTTAAGCGTTAAAGCGCTGACCGGAAGGCTCAGTCAGGTAGAGCAGCGGTCTAGGCTGGGAGGTTGAAGACTAGGCTGAAGCTCTTAACCCGAAGGTCGAGGGTTCAATTCCCTCCGGACCCGCCATATTTTGCACACACATGAAGATCATTCTCATAGTTCAGAAGAATTCCCCTAACAATCTCTTTTCCTTCTGCAAAAGGTCGCCAATATGCTGAAATAGGGACCGTTACTCATGTGCTTTTTTAATGTGTCGCAAGACAAAAAATCTTATAGTGCAAGTTGTTCCTCTTAGCCTGATTGGCATGTCACCAAAGGGTTCGTACGTGTCAACCGAGGAATCGGATGCGAGGCTGATAGCCAAGGTGATATTCGGGGTTCTATTCCAATTCCCATTCCTCTTTTTGCCCGCGGGGACTTTAGACTGGCCTGCAGCATGGCTCTACCTCGTGTTCTTCGCTTGCTATGCGTTGGCGGTCACGCTGTACTTGAAGAGGAAGAACCCGGAACTGCTCAGGAGACGGACATCGTACAGGATGCCTGAGAAAGGCTGGGACAAGCTGTTCCTCATCGTATCGACCATCTTCTGCTTAGCCCTGTTCGTGATAGCTCCTCTCGACGCAGTAAGGTACCGGTGGTCACAGGTCCCCCTTGCCCTAGAGGCACTCGGATTCGCCGGCATCGCGTTCTCGTTAGTAGTGGTCTTCTTGGTGATGAGGGAAAACGCGTACCTTTTCAGAACAGTACAAGTCGAAAACGGGCAGACCGTCGTCACTACGGGGCCTTACCGCGTTGTTCGACACCCTATGTATATAGCCTTCATCACTATGTTCTTCTGTATCCCCTTGGCCCTTGGCTCATTCTATGCCTTAATCCCTGCAACGCTATTTGCGGCCTCTATTGTCATACGCACCCATTTTGAAGACAAGGAACTTCACATTCGGCTCAAAGGGTATGCAGAGTACGCGAAGAAAACAAGATACCGGTTGATCCCAAAAGCGTGGTAAGTGCGCGCCTCTTATGGCGAAGATGAATCTACGTAGACTCAGGAGTCCAAAGCTTTCTGCCCTGGCTGTTTAGCGCTCCGGCCATGGGAAACTTTTTGAGCACATCTGCGCTGTGCGGGGCTTGTCCAATAGCTTCGGTCAAATCTGCACCGGCGTTGTGGAGAACTTGGTGACTACCATTTCTCCAAAGGAAGCTGTCTGAAACGTCGTATACCTTCCCTTTGTATGCTATATACGCTGAGGCTCGATTTTTGCCATTATATCGGGCCAGTTCTTCCTCGGTGAACTCCTTCACCGTTGTAGACCTCGCTAAACCGTTTGGTAAAATAATGAGGGAAAGAACTAGTGAAATTTGTCCCTCGCTAAGTTCGAGCCTATTTGAGGAACTCGGACACGAATGGAGAGGTCTCGGCTCTACGCGTGAAGTGGCCAAACGGCCCTTCGCCTAGGAATTCAGAGAACCAAGATTCATGCTCAATCTCCTGGTTGAGGATTGCCAGGGACAGATTGTAGATCCGATGGTCCTTGCCAGCAGTCAGGTTGCAGATGTGAGTATATCCCAATATTCTTCAAGGGGCCAGCCAAGCGATCTTTAAGCCTTATTAGAAAGAAGTGAAGACCAATTTCGGGGAATTGTTATGCCAAAAAGGAAAAGCTGGTCTGAAAAACTGAGAGATAGTAAGGGCCTGCCAAAAGTAGAAAAAATCACTGGCAAAATGAGTAGAAGATGGGGTACAGGCACGGTTGTTATTCCAGCGCCAATGGAAGTCGATGAGATCATGAGAAGGATACCTGAGGGAAAACTCATTACCATAAATGAAATTCGTGCAGCTCTAGCGAAAAGACACAAGGCGACAATCGGTTGTCCTATTACTACTGGCATCTTTGCATGGATTGCGGCCAATGCTGCTGAAGAACGAAGACAAGAAGGTGAAAGAGAGATCACTCCCTACTGGCGCACCTTGAAGACTGGTGGAGTGATAAACGAGAAATATCCCGGCGGAGTTGAAGGACAAAAGAAGCTTCTAGAAAGAGAAGGACATGAAGTAGTTCAAAAAGGCAAGAATTATGTTGTTGTCGATTATGAAAAATCATTGGCAAGGATACGAAGAATAGAAGAATAGCTCGCTAACATGCATTTTCTTTTGTACCAAGCCCGACCACAATGTAACGCGCAAATGTGTTGTCACAATTCTTTTAGAAAAGGATTTAAACCTAGAGGGGCCCGAATTCCTGCAGACCCGGCACAATTTCTGTCCCAGCCCTTTTCTTTTGTAGGAACTCGCTATGCGCCGGTAGCTTTAGCTCAGCTAGCCTTCTTCCTAGAGAGTGGACGCTACCGTTCCCACAAAAAACAGCTACTTGATCAACCCTCTGTTGAGCAGACGCTCACGTTGCCAAGTTGCAAAGTCCACAGGAGGGTGGATGATTTCGGCATCTGGCTTCCGTTGAAGTTTCGCCACATTATTTGGACATCCCGTGACGCACAATCCGCAGCCTATACACCGTTGACGATTCACAACCGCCGCCCCATCTTTTTTAGAGATCGCATGCACTTGGCATCGTTCTACGCATGTTCCACACGCTAAACACTCATCAGGATCGATGACCGCGAAATAGTTGGCTTGGGCTACCGAATTCTCGACGCCATACTCGTTTAATCCCCGAAGTAAAGCACAGCAGCAACCGCAGCAGTTGCAGACATAGCCGATCCCTTTCATTACGTTGCTTACCGTATGAACCAAGCCAATTTCCTCAGCCTTATCAAGCAAGGCCAGTGCTTCTTCCTTAGAGACATCATTTGGGGTTGGAGGGCGCTTAGCCGAGGAGAAGGAAAGGCATATTCTCAGCGGAAAGTTACAGCGACGGACGATATGATCCTGCTGGACTCGGCAAATGCAATCACGAACACTGAATCTCCTAGAGGATAGAAGGATTTTCTGGACGTCATCATAAGGGAGGACCCATTCGGATTTCACTGCGCTTTGCGCAGGGATAACACGGTGTAGAGCAGGCTGCGGCTTCATAATACCTACCGCCCCACCGTTTGCCATATACTCCTCAACAAGATGAGCAAGCTCATGGTCCATTCTCTCCAATTGCGCTTCATAGATTCCGACGACGAAGGGGGCCAACCTAAACCGAAGCTTCCCAACTCGATCATCGACCCATATGAGACCGCCCTTAGCTATCCTCATCAACCTCGTTCTCGCCTCCTCGATAGGAAGCCCGACGCGTTCGGCTATTACATCCAAGAGCTCCTTGTCGGCACGTAGTTGGCTAGCTAACGCGGCCTCCTCTGGAGAGAAGATCTTCTTCAGAATCGCTATCTCGACCCTCGATACTGTTCTTGGAAAACCGTTAGGAAGCCTGTCTAAGGCATCAGCAAGCCGCTCATAAACATCACTTGCCATCTTGTCCTCTCCCTCCTCTCAAAAGATCTTTGGAACCGGAGGCGTACCAAGATTCTGAACCAACATATATTAGAATCTTCATGGCGAACAGTAACTGCGCTTACTATTTGAATATGCGATCCTATCAACAGAGCTAAAAGTCACAGGCTTTCCGATCGATCTACTTGCAGAGTGCGCTATTTTAGAATTCTAAATCATGGACAGCGTTCCTCAATTCGCATTTGACTCAAAGACAGTAGGCTACCCGCCTTCCTCGCAACAATTAATAGAGGAACACGCAGGTACTCGTTTAACTGAGCTTGGTGTCTATTTTGGTGGATTTGCTTGTCAAGAACGGCGTTGTCGTCACTTGCGATCCTCGCGATCGAATCGTAAAAAGCGGAGCTGTAGCAGTTCAAGGAAGTAGAGTAGTGGCTGTCGGAACTGTTGAAGAACTGGAGCGAGCGTACAAGGCCGATAGAGAGATAGACGCAACAGGCATGGTGATTACACCGGGACTGGTTAACAGTCATACCCATCTACCTATGACGCTGTTCAGAGGGGTGGCTGACGATATTCCTGCGATAGAGTGGCTCCCGAGAATCTGGTCGATCGAAAAGAACTTGACCGAAGAGACTTGTTATGCTGGAGCGCTCCTCGGATGTCTCGAAATGATCAAGTCTGGAACAACCTGTTTCGCAGATCAATATTTTCACATGGACCAAGTTGCAAAAGCTGTTGAGAAGTCTGGGATGAGAGCTGTTCTTGCACAAGGAGTACTTGAGCTCGGGGACTTGGAGAAGGGAAAGGAACAGCTTAAGGAGAGCGCGGATTTCGCTAGAGAGTGGAACGGAGAGGCAGAAGGACGGATTGGATGCAAGATAGGGCCTCACGCAATCTACTCTTGCAGTACCGGACTGCTGAAGGAAGCTCGCCAAGTTGCCAATGAGATTGCTGTCGGACTACATATTCATCTCGCAGAGGCCCCAAACGAGATCAAGATGGTGAAGGAGAAGCATGGAAAGACTCCCACGGAGCATCTCGCGAATATAGGCTTCCTGTCTCCTGATGTCATAGCTGCACACTGTATATTCTTGGACAATTCTGACATCGAGATCCTGCAGAGAACAATGACAGGCGTGGCCCACTGCCCCTCCACCGTAATGAAGTATGGTGGAGGAATCTCACCAGTTCCAGACCTAGTGAAGAGAGGCATCTCAGTCGGCATCGGTACAGATGGTTGCGGCAGCAATAACAACCTAGACATGGTCGAGGAGATGCGGACCGCAGCGTTCCTCCATAAGCTCAATCGGAAGGACGCCACAGTGCTTCCAGCAAAGACGATGCTGAAGCTAGCCACAATCGGGTCAGCGAGAGCGATCGGTCTCCAAAACGAGGTAGGATCGATAGAGGTTGGCAAGAGGGCTGATATGATTCTCGTGGACTTCAGGAAGCCTCACCTCACTCCATTTCACAACGTGGTCGGCCACCTCGTCTACAGCAGCTTCGGATCGGATGTGCATACAACCATTATAGATGGAAAGGTAGTAATGGAGAATAGACAAGTGCTGACTCTTGATGAAGATGAGGTTATGCGTGAAGCTCAAAAGGAATTCGAGAGGCTACTCGACAAGGGAGGTTGGAGTCCAACCATGGAGAACCCTTCAGCCAGCTTCCGCTCAGCAGTCTCTGTAAAGATCATAGAATCATACATGAAGATCATGCAGATGATGCGCGGATAGAAAGGCTAGGAGTTTACAATAACATCTGTATCAAATCGGATGTGCAATTATGAGCATCCCTGTTGGATTGAAGAAGGTCGCGGTCCTTTGCATTCTACGAAGCAATGCAGGTTTCTTACTGATTCATCGTAGCCAAGAGCCTAACTTTGGTAAGTATGTTCCTGTCGGGGGTAAGGTGGGGCCGTTTGAGACACCTAGAGCGGCCGCGATACGCGAAGTCAAGGAAGAGACAGGCGTCTCAGTCGAGGATGTACGCTTACGGGGCATATTGACGGAAACGAGTCCAACTGACTTCAACTGGACAAGCTACATTTATACGGCGAACATCGCCGAAGTCGCACCAGTTAGGTGTCATGAAGGAACTCTTGAGTGGGTTGAGCGAGAACGTTCGGACAGTGTTCCCACACCAAAAACAGATCGGTTTATCTACGATTACGTATCCAGATCTGAGTTCTTCGTCTTTGATGCAGTGTATGATGAGAATGCGGACTTAACGATGCTTGTTGATGAGTCATCTGAGAGAACACTGTTTTCAAAGAATCAGAGTTGATTATTGCACGTCGCGGACTCTTTCGAAACAAATCTGTGATCTAACGATGCCCGATTTTCTGCTCAAGCGATAGGCGCCTTCGTTCAGGGATGGCGTAATGGATACCTGAACTTATTGCCCTCGCTCGAGCCAAATGCGGTGCGTCAAATCAAAAGTATATGAACCCACACCATGAAAGATGTCTTAGAGGTTTAAAGATGAAGGGTCTTGACATCTTCTTCAAGCCTGAGACAGTTGCGATCGTCGGCGCTTCAAAGACCGTCGGTAAAGTGGGCAATGTAATACTCAGCAACCTTCTCGAATCGAACTTTCGAGGAAGAGTATACCCAGTGAACCCATACACAGACAGCATATACGGAAGAAGAGTCTACGCCAACGTAAAGGACATTCCAGAACAGGTTGAACTGGCCGTCTTGGCGACTAGGGCTGAGGTTGTACCTCAGGTTATGCAAGATTGTGCAGAGAAGGGAGTAAGAGGAGTCATAATCGTTTCAGGCGGTTTCGCTGAAGCCGGTGAAGAAGGAGCGGCAAGACAGAAGCAGGTCGAAGAGATCGCTGTTAAAGTGGGTATGCGTGTGGTCGGCCCAAACTGCATAGGGGTCTATGATTCGGAGTCCGAGATGGATACGATGTTCATGCCGAGATATCGCATGTCCCGTCCAAGGAGAGGTAGAATAGCGTTCATCACTCAGAGTGGCGCCTTCGGCATCGCAGTACTGGACTGGGCAGCTTCAAGAGGATTCGGCGTCTCCAAATTCATCAGCCTTGGAAACAGGATTGATGTAGACGAACTGGATTGCTTGGAGTATCTGGCAGATGACGAACAGAGCAAGGTGATCGCCCTATACCTAGAGTCAACGGTGGATGGGAGGAGGCTCGTCGACACAGCTAAGAAGGTCGTGAAGAACAAACCCATAGTGGTCCTGAAGGCAGGCGTGACCGCAAAAGGAGCGCAGGCGGTCTTGTCTCACACAGGCTCACTCGCAGGTAGAGACGAAATTTATGAAGAGGCTTTCAAGCAGTCAGGAATCATACGCACCTATGGTCCTCAAGACCTCTTCGATGTCGCTCGAGCCATGGCCAACCAACCCCTTCCCAAAGGCGACAAGGTTGCGATAGTCACGAACGGCGGCGGCTTCGGCGTGATAGCGACTGACGCTGTGGAAACTCACGGGTTAAAGATGGCTGACTTCTCAGAGAAGACGACGAAGTACCTTAGGGAACACCTGCCCCCAATCGTTTCCACACGCAACCCGGTAGACCTCGTCGGCGATGCGGATGCAGAGAGGTATCGGTTAGCGATAGATGCCCTTCTCGAAGACCCGAACGTTGATGAAATAATAGTGATAATCCTCTTCCAGACACCGAACCTCCAGCCCGACATCGTTGGAGTCCTCGCCGCGGCTGCCGACAAGCGGCAAAAACCCATCCTGGTGTGTACAACTGGAGGGGATTTTGCTGAACTTCACACTAGGATGCTGGAGAGAGCGGGTGTACAGGTATATCCGTCGCCACGTCGTGCAGTCAGAGTTATGGCAACCCTCCTAGAATACAGAAAGTATAAGGAAAAGCTGGAGGATCCGACAAAAGCTCTTTAGGAGTCACGAACGTTCTTTTCACCACGGCCGTTGTTCGCTAGCCACTTGTCTTCTTTGCTTTAACTATCTTGAGAAGTTTCCACCCTGGGAGTCTCTTTCCCATAAATCTGCGTCTGACATACTGGTATCTTCTTCCACACTCTCGGCATTCACGTGTTAGAACGCCTGACTTCTCATCGTATTCATCGTCTCGGAGTTTACCGCCGCAGTTCCTGCACTTCGCCAAGACTAGAACTCTCATAGCCAGCTCTTTTCATTCAGCCGGCTCAATTTCTCTAGTCAATTTTCCATTGCATATAAAAGCTTTCTAAGCACCATCCATCCTTCAAACCCGAAAGCTAATGTGTTCGATAGGCACTGTCTTATGAAACTATACTCGTTAAGAGACTTATGACACTGAGTTTCGGCTCTAATGTTTAAATCGAGGAGAATATTTTGACAAATAGAAGGTAAGGAGGTTAGTAGATGTCTTGGGAAGAGGACTTTCCAGAATGGTTTAGGAGAAGAAGAAGATTTCCATTCTTCGGCGGCTTCTTCGGAGACAGATTCTTCAACGACTTGAACAAGATGATGGAGGATATGTTCAGAGATATGACGCGGGACCTTCCTAGAGACCTCTTTAAGGAGCGGAGACTTCCGAATGGAACGGTAAGAAGAGAATATGGACCCTTCGTATACGGCTACTCTATGACGATGGGTCCAGATGGGAAGCCTGTCATAAGGGAGTTCGGCAACGTGAAGCCCTCGACGAAGCCGACGAGCTTCGGCGTTCCCAGACCTGGGTTGGAGGTAAAGGAGGAACGCGAACCTCTCGTCGATGCTATAGATGAAGGTGAGACCGTGAGAGTGATAGCTGAACTTCCGGGCGTTGAGAAATCGGATATAAACCTGAACTGCACGGGGGGATCGTTAACTATTCACGTAGACACTCCGAAGCGGAAGTACCACAAGGAACTTGATTTGCCAGCTGAGGTTGATCCGGACACCTCAAAAGCCTCTTACAAGAACGGCGTACTGGAAGTCGTGCTGACGAAAGTGAAACCAAGGGTTAGAGGGAAAGAGATAAAGATCGAATGAACTCCGACGCTGAAGACGAGGATTAGGAAATCTACCTAGCCAA